>WNFR01002236.1_pt1 | contig 20798 bp, 19 predicted proteins | sample 5400221 | NCBI WGS metagenome assembly WNFR01 (sample SAMN13153357, study PRJNA577476) | soil metagenome | isolation source: 40 cm soil under Madrone tree | place: USA:California | collected 2016-06-14 | reverse complement strand
CGAATCGGCATAGGGGGAATGGTCGCCCACTCTCCCCTGCCACACAACCGGACGTGCGGGTCCGCATCCGGCGGTTCGGTGGGTTGAGCGATCAGTGAGCCGTGAGCTTGGGAAGTCCGAGTGAGGCGAAGTAAGCGTTGGACAGAGCGATTTTCAGCACTGGTGTGTTCGCAAGGTGCCACGGTCCATCGGAGCTACCCGCCGTTTGCGCGGCGTCCTGCGCAGCGATGCCGCGCTGGCGGAGTTCTCGATATCTCGTGGTTCCTCGTTTCCACTGGTTCCAGACCATCGACCGAAGTCGGCGTCGGAGCCATTGTTCCAGCTTGTCGAGCACTTCCGGTGTTTCCCATCGCCCGAAATATCCGATCCATCCGCGGAGATATTCCGCGAGGTCCTGGACCATACGGGCGAGGCTGATACCCCGCGTCCGGCTTGTGAGTTCTCGAACTCGCTCCTTGAACCGCGCCACCGCTTTCGGCGCCAGGCGCCTCTTCGGCTGCTTGTGGTTCGTGAAGCTGAATCCTAGGAACTTTCGCTGAACGCCCTCTGCTGACTCCTGTCACCGGATCAGGAGCGATCTCTCGCTCCTCAGGACCGATGGCAGGTCTCCCGAGGTAAGTTCGACCGCCTTCGACGCGCAACCGCTGGATTTACATTCAGTGCCCTTGCTGGATTAGGGCTTCGCTGCCATTGGCCAACTCGCCCGAACACTGCCTGCCTCACATCCAGTTTCTTGTTCATCGGCTCGCGCCTTTGCTCTACGCTTCTTTCAGACCTCACCTCACGGTTCGGCCCTTGCGCTTCGCTATCCCTTCACCTCCCTCTGGTTGTGAAGAGGACTTGCACCTCCAAGCTGTCGATCATGCTCGGCACACCAAGAAAAAACCCTGGGCCACTATGGAAAGCGGCCCAGGGTTTTCTATCTAACCAGAAGCCGCGCCAGCAGCATTCCGGTCTTTGGCTCAGGGTTAAGGAAGAACGTAGCGGAACGAAGTGAAGACCATGTTGTCGATGGCCTTTGGCTGTACGCCAACGTTCGCCGGAGTGTTGTTGTTGCCGCTCCACGTATTCTTGAAGATGTAGGAATACTGGACGCCCCACTGCAGAGTGCCGCGGTTTCCCTTGTAGAAACGATGCCAGAAGCCGAGCGTGCCTTCCTGAATGTTCCGGAGGTCACCGTTACACGTTCCACCGGTGCCAGGAGCATTTGTGGCAGTGGGCAGCGTCTCCGTTCCGCAGCCAGAGTTATTGAAGAAGGGCGAACCATAGCCAACGCTGCTCGTCGTCGCACCGGAAGTGTTGTACCAAGTGCGAAACGCGTATTCGAGACCGTAGTTGAGGTACACGTCCAACTTCGGATTCGGATGTAGTTCGACGGTGCCGAGGACCTGACCGCCTCGAATCGGGGCAAGTGTCCCGTTAGGACGCGCGGTCACATCCGCCAACTGCGCGGAGCCGTACCGCCCGATGCCGTCGCCGCCAAGGAAATGCAGGCCGACGTCGCCGTACTTGCCGAGAACGGGTGCGCGCAGGTTGGCACCGATACCTCCGCCGCTGCGCGAATCGTTGAACGCGCCAGCAACGGAGTTTGCTGTCGAGCCGTCAATGGGGCAAGGATTCGTCGCGCTAATCCCGGCACCGCAGGGGAAGACGCGATCGCGAAACGTGCTGATCACGCCAAACACTTCATAGTGACCCCAGCCAGGATCGAGCGCCGCCTTAATGATGAAGTCCGGAGTCTGGTTGAGTGTGTAGCCAGTCGCGTCAAAAGCATTAAGGAGTCCGCCGCCTGCACCTGGCGCATTGAAGTAGAATTTGCCGTTCGCAACGCCGCGGCCGCCAAAAGTGGTTTGCGGACCTTCTACGGCGAACGCGAGCGTCAACTTATCTTCCATAAGGCTCTTGGCAACGCGGAAGCCGTACTGGCGCGCCCAAGAGAAGCCGACGTTATATTGTGGGTCAATCGTTATCGGCGGCGCTTCGGTGCGGTTGTTGACGGCCTTCTTTGTTTCAGTGACCAGGCTCCACATCTGGCCGCCGGTGAAGGACCAACCGCCATCGATCGCAGCCTGTCCCCAGAATTGCCGTTGCCGCATGGTGTAGCTGTTGCTCTGGCGATTGTTGGAAGTCACGCCTGCGGAAAGAAAGTCCGTTTCGTAGTAGCCGGTGAACTTCGCGTGGTCAATTTTGCCTTCGGCCAGCATCGAGATTCTGGACTGGCGGCCGGAGGCGTTGAACTCGGACTGCTTGCTCAGCGAGTTGCCGCCGAATGGAATGCCTGTAAACGGCGTATTGATATCAGCGCTCGCTGCATGCGTGCGGTAAACCGATTCCGCGGCGAAGTAGCCGCCGGGAGTCAGCGTGATGCCCTTGATGTGAATCGAGGTTGGCGCTTCTTCCGCCTTGGGCTTATCGCCTTGCGGAGCCTCGGTTGTGGGTCCTGCTGCAGGACGAACCGCCGACGCCATGTCACCCGTTACAACATGGACGGTTGCGGGATCGGCAGCCGGCGCCGCAGTTTCGGCTTTGTGAGCGGCATTCAACTGCTCGCGCAAGAGCTCGAGCTGTTTTTGCTGCTCGCTGAGCTGCTGCGATTGTTCGCGCATGAGCTGGCGCAACTCTTCGATTTCCTCACGATAATCCTTGGCCGGTTTGGCGGTTTCGGTTTTGTTGGTTTCGGTTTTCGCGACGGGCGCGCTTACCGTTTTATCGGTGGCAGCCGCGGTTGCAGGCTTGGCTCCCGCGTCTCCCGTGTTCGAGTCGTCCGCGCGAAGAGGCCCGCAGGCCAAAAGCGCGCAGATGAGTGCAGCGGACAACATCCTACTCATTCGATTCCTCCATATGACGTAAGAGAATTACAACACCCCAAAACAGAGAGCACTGCGTAACAAGGTTATGTCACTGCTGGCCGGGAGAAAAGTACCAGAGGGAGTGTGAACGACTACTTACTCAAATGTTTCTGTAATGTTAAATGTACTTGAGGGGTCTTGAGGCAAGGCGAGGCCCGTTGGATGAAGTGTTTTGTTTTCAGTGCGTAACGAGAAATTTGCGGGTGTATTTATTTGTTGCGGGAATGTTACAGCCCGGATTACAAGGAAGGTTTTGCGGCTCGGACATTGCTCGTGCCTACAGTCAGCCGTGGTCGCAGTTGCTGAGTGCTCCAAGGCTGCAGGGAGCCGAATCCGCAAATGTGGAGTCGCTCGCGGAACCGCAATTCACAGCAACTTTCCCTGACTGGCATGAACTGCCCAATTCGCGATAGAAAACCGAGCCCGGCTTCATTGCGGTCACCGCTCCGCCATCCGTAGTAAGTCGTTCCAGCAAACGCTTCGCGCACGCCCCACAGCGCCGTTTCAGGCGTGAAATGTCGAGTCACCGACCATCCATATTGGTATGAAACGTTTGTTACTCGCGTGTCACCACTTCCGGTTGCGAAGCGTCAAATAGGGTACTTATGAGCAGCACAGGTCTACAAACGCAACCCGAAACACTGATTCGTCACCTTCTCGAAGGCACTTCTTCTCAAACCGGCGAAGAATTCTTCCAAGCACTCGTCCGCGCGGCCGCACAGGCACTGGACGTTGCCGGCGTCTGGGTCACCGAGTATCTGCCCGACCGCAGAGTCTTGCGTTCCCTTTCTTTTTGGATGAACGGGGACTTCATTAAGGATTTCGAATACAAAATTGACGGCACTCCTTGCGAAGTCGTGGTCGAGGAAGCGCGCGTTGTTCACTACCCCGAACGCATCATCGAACTTTTTCCCCATGATCCCGACCTCGTGGCGCTGAACGCGGTGAGTTTTGTGGGTGCGCCTTTCATGAGACCTGACGGAACCGTTTTGGGCCATTTGGCTGCAGTAGACACAAAGCCCATGAAGCTTGACCCGGAGCTCGAATCCGCTTTCCGCATTTTCGCCGCCCGGGCCGGAGCTGAGTTCAATCGCATTCGCGCGGAAGCCAAAATTCGCGAAAGCGAGCAGCGCTTCTCGGGCCTTTTCGAAAGCGCGATGGATGCGATCTTTGAGCTGGACGAAAATCTTACGATCCAGCGTGCGAATGGTTCCGCCGTTGCGCTGTTTGCATCGCCTGGCCAGTCGCTCACAAATCAGAAAATGACCGGCCTGCTCAGCGCCGCGAGCGCGCAAAAATTATCCGCCGTTGCGCAAGATCTCGATTCGGAGTCCCGCCCATTCGCTTGGGTTCCGGGAGGACTCGACGCCGTACGCGTGGACGGCACAACGTTCGCGGCGGAAGCCAGCGTTTCCCAGTTTTTCGTGCAGGGCCGCCGCCGCTTCAGCCTGATTCTGCGCAACGTCCAGGATCAATTGGCCGCGGAAAGCCGCTTGCGCGAATTGCAGGAAGAAGCTGCGTATCTTTGGGGCGAGATCAACGAGAATCGCTACAACAGTGAAATTCTTGGAAATAGCCCCGCGATCCGCGAACTCATTACGGCGATTCATCAGGTCGCGCCAACTCCCGCAACCGTTTTTGTCTCCGGCGAAACAGGCACCGGCAAGGAACTCGTTGCGCAAGCAATCCATCAGGCAAGCGATCGCGCATCCAAGCCATTCATTCGAGTCAATTGCGCCGCGATTCCTGCGGCTTTGTGCGAAAGCGAATTTTTTGGGCATGAAAGAGGCGCATTCACCGGCGCGGCGGCGCGCCGCATCGGCAGATTCGAACTCGCCAACGGGGGAACCATCTTCCTCGATGAAGTTGGCGAGCTGCCCCTCGAAATGCAACCCAAGCTGCTCCGCGTTCTTCAGGAAGGCGAATTTGAACCGGTTGGCAGCTCGCAAACGCGCAAAGTGAACGTTCGCGTCATCGCTGCCACCAACCGCGACCTCGCCGCTGAAGTTGCCGCAGGGCGCTTCCGCGAGGACCTTTTCTACCGGCTTCACGTTTTCCCCGTTTCCGTTCCCGCACTCCGCGATCGCGGCTCGGACGTGGAACTTCTCGCGGAATGTTTTCTGAAGTGCAATTGCAAACGCATGGGAAAACCGCAGCTCGAACTCACCGCCGATTGTTTGCGCCGTCTGCGTTCCTATCACTGGCCGGGCAATGTGCGCGAATTGGAAAACGTGATCGAGCGCGCAGTCATTATTGCCCGCGATGGCCGCCTGAACTTGCGCGACGTTTTGCCGCTGCATTCCCTTCCCGCCGCGAAGCCGCGCAAAAATGCGGATGCTCTTTCAACGCTTCAAACTAAAGAAGACCTTCGCGAACTGGAAAAAACCAATCTGATTCGGGCGCTCGAAGAATCGCTTTGGAAAGTCGCGGGACCGCAAGGCGCCGCGCAAAAACTCGGCATTCCCCCCTCCACGCTCTCTTCGCGAATGAAAGCGCTTGCGATCCAGCGCCCAAGGTAATTTTCGTTTCGAATTAATTTCGCGAGTAACTCGCGAAAAACCGGAACTCACGATTTCTCGGCACTCCTCGCCGCAAGCTGTCTCTTTGATCTAACACAAAAAACTCGACTTAACGGAATCGAGCGTTGGCAACTCCTTTGCCTTTCTTGCATCTAGAGAGGCTCTATGTTTTTTGCGCGTTCATTGAAATGTTCGGCTACTGCTGCCGCTGCGCTAATGGGAATGGTATTCCTTGCTGCGCCCGCCCGTTCGCAGGATCTTTCGAAGCGCGCTCAACCGGCTCATCTTACGTTGAAGACCCGTGACAAACGCGAAGACATTTTACTGCGAGTACGAAGACAGGTTCTTGCCCTTCTTCAGCAAGACAATGGCTGCTCTGCATGGTTCCATGAGGCGGACAATGACCCGGCCGGCGTTTTTCAATCGCTGCAATTTGAAATTGACAAGGAAAAGCAGGCCTATGTTTTTCGCATTGCGGATGACCGCCATGGCGACCGTTACAAACACCCGTGGGCGGCCCGCGCGTGGCAATGGGGCGGCCGCAACTCCACCGTGCACCTGAATCCGCAGGGGCCTTTCTTCAATTCGAGCTTGCCCGTCATGGCACTGGGATCCACTGGAGGATTTATCCGGCCTGACGGATTCCGGGTGTTGACGGTGGGCCCGTACAAGGGAACCACGAGGGAAGCTCAGATCACAACATTGCTCCATGAACTTGGCCACATCACGGCTCGCATTCCCGAGGACAACGATTCCTGGGACGGCAAATCTTCAAGAAACACAGACGAAGTCTTGCGCCATTGCAGAACTGAGATTCAAGAGTACGCAAAGTGGGATGGCGGGAGCGTCAACGAATGAGTTTCTCTCCTTCGCTTGACCGCCGTTTCGACTCTTGCGAATTTGGCCTTGCGAAAAATCGTGACTCTCGAAAGCTCGCAAAAACGGGGAGGCAGGCTCTCCCGTGAACCTGCTGAATTAAAAAGGCTTACCCAATTCTCCCATGGCCCGTTGCGTGCCATTTGTAGCTATAGAAACGCAAATTCCCATCAAGGAAAGGAAGCAAAATGAAAGTAGAAATCCAGGCAATCGCCAACGGCGTGGATGTGACGCGCATGCAGGAAACCGTCGCCGCCGTGAAAGAAAATCCCGAAGTCGGAAGTTTTCATTTCCGGATTCACAACCGCTGGGTCAATGGCGGTGAGAATCTTTCAGAGGTCCGTCCGTTTACCGGTGGCGGCAAATTAATTCGCCACAAATCCAATTTCATTCTGGCCGCGGATGAACACGAGGTTCTTCTCGGCAACGACACGGGAGCAAATCCCGTCGAACACCTGCTCCACGCGCTGGCTTCTTGCGTTACTACTTCCATGGTCTATCACGCAGCTGCTCGCGGAATTGCCATCGATCAGGTGGAATCCCTTCTCGAAGGCAATCTCGACCTTCGCGGATTCCTCGGACTCGCTCCGCAAATTCGCAATGGATACCAGGGCATCCGGCTCACTCTGCGCGTCAAGGCTAACGTTTCGGACGAACAATTCCGCGAACTAACTTCTTTAGGTCCGAAGTTTTCGCCGGTTTTCGATTCGCTCGTCCGCGGCGTTCCCGTGGACGTCCACGCCGAACGGTTGGCCTAACCCGCATCGCAGCGCAAATTCCTCACTCCTATTTTTGGAGTGAGGAATTTGTCTCTTTGGGGCAAGATTCCCATTGAAGGATGATTCCTGTTTGTGTATTATAACTTGTAGGGGAATGTCCGTTCCCAAGAATGGCGGCCGATGAGCCGCCATTTTTCTTTTTGGAGACCGCCGCCCTGCCCTATTTTTGACCCAGAGCTAAGCCTCTTTAGAATCAACACTTGCCAAAGTGTATGAAAACAAACCACTTATCTACCTTTAGAATCGACACTTACAAAAAACCGGGGGAGGGGTGGGGGTGGAAATGCCATAACGTCTGCGCTACCAAAGTGAGAGTGCACCACTATCTTAATTTTTGGCAGGGTCCAGAAACACGGTGCCCCGCCCTCGGTTTTTGAGGGTGGGTCTTGCGTTTCTCCGGTACGGTAATGTTCCTGTGCTTGCAAAGCAGATTCCGCTCGTGATTGAAATCTATGAAATTTTGTTGACCGCAAGAGATTGATTGTAAAAGTGTTGCGGCCCGCTGCTTGAAACTTATGGAAGTGTTTGGAACAAGCTGGCTCTCACAGCTACAAAATCATCTACAGGGCAGTTTTTCCCACTCCTGCAAACCACAAGAAAAATGGACGCGCAACTACACCGGAAAGCATTTGCCGCACAACGAACCTTCATCGAATCCAACGAAAGCCAGAGCCAGCCAAACGGCAGCGTCAGCAAAGTCACCGGCAGGCCGATCCGAAAATAGTCGAAAAAAGTGATGACCGCCTCTTTTTGCGCGCGCTCGACAACGATAATGTTCGCGACGGAACCCGTGATGGTCAGGTTTCCCGCGAGCGTGCTCGCCATGCTAGGACGAGCCACGCCGAATGAGTGTCCGCGAATTGACTGACGAGAGACTCGAGGAGCATTACCGCGGGTAGGTTGCTCACGCGTCACGGCGTCCGAGAGTCTCAGCGAACCGGGTACTCCCGGGGCGAGGGAAGCGTCTCGCTCCGTGCACCAGTTCGCTCGAACGTAAGATTCACCGAACGTTCACCAATTGGTCTTGTGCGATGACGAACGCCTCGGTTAACAGTGATCATATGCCCCGGCAAGAGCTTGACAGTGCGATCGTCAAAATCAATGAAGAGGCCGCCTTCCAATGCCAGAAAACTCTCATCGGAGTCGGGGTGACAGTGCCAATGATAAGCCTCAGTCATAGTGCTTATACGAACTTCATGATCGTTGACTTGAGCAATTGGATGGTTATCGTAGCTCTCCGCCGTTGCTGATTCGAAAGAAAGACTGGTGACTTCGAAGGAAGAATTCTGCATTCGTTGCTCCGTGTTCGCCATGTGCTTCGGCACTCATCTATCCAATTCTATCAAGTTGATGTATGTGACGAGTGGCCGGTCACCAGCGTGGGTAGCAAAAAATGTACTGCTTGCGTCTACAGCCAACCGGGTGACGGCGACAGCGAGTACAATGAATAGATGAACTGCCAAGTCAAGGACGATCTGGTGAGTCAGCTTATCGCTTTGAATAACAAACTCGATCTGCTGAGTCCTGATCTGGTACATGGGGACAAAGAACGCGCAGAAGTGCAAGAACGACGTGAGCGCTTATACGCCGAGATCAAGCACCACAGGGCGAAGGGACACGAAGGCAGGCCATGCCCCGCCGCGAGAAAGGCTTAGGCCAGTCGCCCTAAGTGGCTTGGCAAGCGAACCAGTGCATAAGTTAGAGCTCGAAACCGTTCCGTTTTCCATCATTTTCCAATTACAAGGGTTTTGGTTTCAGCTAAGTGCGGCCAGTTCAGCGTGTTAGGGTTAACTAGAGGAAGCTTGGGAATCTTAACATAAAACTTTGCAAGCGATTGAGCTGGCGGCACTTAGTAGGTTCGAGAAAAATATTACCATGGCCACAACGATTCTTATGCTCTGCCCTTTGTGAAGTTGCGATGCAGCAATATCAGCCGGCCAACCTGTGCTGCCCAAATCGTTAGTTTAAGTCGTACACTTCCAGAGCACCGTGGCGCATGGTTGCGAGGGAACGGCCATCACGCGAAAGCGATGGGATGATGGCTACGTCATAAAAAATCTCGCCTTTCGTCGTAGCAACCGCGAGACTTTTAGGTGAGTCGCTCACGCCAATGATGGACTTTCCCACGAAGCGAGAGTGCGGAAGGATAATCTCTCCAACCTGTTTGTCCGTGATCGAAAGGTCTGATTCCGATTTCCCGTCTTGGCCGACGGAGAGCCTATGCCCCTCCTCGTGGAGCAAAATTGCCTCATCTCCCGGTATGGCCACCGTGCTGCCCTGAAGAAAACGGCGCTTTTAAGGAAATGGAACTGGTATCAAAAAGCGGCTGATCCGTTCCGCCATACCCGCGAATAGCGAATCTCACGAAGTTAGAGACTCACCCGCCAAGTTGGTTGCTCCAGGCGCTTCGCTCTAGAACATGTTCCAGAGGAATTGGTTGTAGACTTCGTGATGGTATTGCACTTCGGGGGCTTTCACGAAGGTGCCGAGCGCGTGCGGGCAGCGATCGGCCGATGCGCGTTTCAGCTCTGCGAAGCGTGCTTTGACATCCGCTCCGAGCATTTTGGTGGACCAGTCTGATTCCTCAAAATTCTTAAGCGCGGTGTAAATGTTGTCCGGCAAATAGCGTTCCGCCTGGCGAAGATTCTTGATCTTCGCTGCTTCGCCGTCCAGTCCGGATTTGAAAATCGAGTACATCACCAAATATGGATTGGCGTCCGGCGCGACCGAGCGCACTTCCACGCGCGAACTTTTCTCGTTGCCGATCGGAATGCGAATCATCGAGCCGCGATCCACCGGAGAAGCCTTGATCTGATTCGGCGCTTCAAAGTGCGGATCGAGCCGGCGATAAGCGTTCACGCTGGAATTCAGCAGCAAACAAATGTCGTTGGCATGCGTTAGAATGCGATCGATGAACGACCAGCCCAGCTCGCTCAGTTTTTCTTCACCTTTTGGATCCCAGAAAAGATTTTTGCCGCTCTTCGAGATGGATACGTTGGTGTGCATGCCGTTGCCGTTTACTCCCACCACCGGCTTGGGCAGGAAGCAGGCGCTCAAGCCCATCTTGGTGGCGACCTGGCGGCAGATTAATTTGTAGAGCTGAATCTGGTCGGCGGCCGCGACCACTTCGCCGTAGCCGTAATTGATTTCGAATTGTGACGGCGCCACTTCCGGGTGATCCTTTTCATTCTGGAAACCCATCGCGCGCTGCACTTCCGCCGAAGTGTCGATGAACGTGCGCAGCGGATCGCCCGGCAACGAATGGTAGTAGCCGCCGGTGTTTACATAGTCGAATTTGTAGGTTTCATGATAGTGACGTTCCGCGTCCGCACCTTGAAACAGGAAACCTTCAATCTCGTTGGCGGCGTTCAGCGTGTAGCCCTCTTTTTTGTGCAACGCTTCCGCGTAACCCTTCAGCAGCCCGCGAATGTCCGCCGAATACGGCGAGCCGTCCTTGTCAATCACTTCTCCGAAGACCAGCACTTTTCCGGAACCAAAATAGTCCGAAGGCGCCCAATAAAATGCGCCCCAGTCCATCGCCAAGCGCAGATCGCTTTCGCGCTGCGCGGTGAAACCGCGAATCGACGAGCCGTCGAACGTCAAATTGTCCCAGCTCTTGATGAGAAATTTTTTGTCGTAGTCGAGCATGTGCAAGCGGCCTTCCAGGTCACTGAACAGCAGCGTGACCGCCTTGATGCGCCTCTCATCGGTGAGGTACTTCAGACGGTCTTCCTGAATTTCGTGCGCCGCGACGCGGTTCTGGCGCTGCTCCTTAGCCTTCAGGTTCAGTTGCTCCAACTCGTCATAAGAAAGAGCGAGGAAATTGCGCAGATCGTTGGACATGAAACTCCTTCAAGAGAAATTTGACAAAATACTGGATGAAATTCGCACTCCGTGGCCGCGATTCGATAGGGTCAGGTTATCGCCGGCGCCGAAAAAGCGCCAGACTGAAAAATTGCGGCAACAAATGAGAAAAATCGATGATTCGCGGAAGGCGATGCCAGCACGGTTGCGTGGATGATCGGAATTGAACTCCGGGCAAACAAAAATGAGAGCTGCAATTGTCAGTCCGAGCAAGTTGGGGCGGTTGGATCGTCAGGCCTGACAAATCACGGTACGGCATGCGGAATACCATCGAGGAACGATGCCGAATCTGGAGATCGGCGATCGGCGTTCCCGGGGATGAGAAACGCGGGCTAAGCTTCGACGGGTTCGATGACTGACGTGCGAAAAGCAATTTTGAGGAGCAAGGGAGTGACGAGGGTGGTGGCCACGGCCATGAATACTACGACGCTGTAGACTTCCGAGCTGATCACGGCAAGGCTCAAGCCGATTTGGGCCACGACCATCCCCACTTCACCGCGCGGCACCATGCCCAAGCCGATCTTCAAGACGTTTTGCCAGCCGAGAGAAATTGCTCCGAGACCGCAGCCAATGAGTTTGGTTACGATGGCGGCGGTCAGAATAAGCAAACCGAGAATCAGAGTTGAGCGCGAGCGGAAGGCAGCAAGATTCAGATGTAAGCCAATGCCAACCAGAAAAAATGGGACCAGCAATTCGCTGACGCCGCGAGTGAGGGTACGGACACGAGCATCCGCGGTGTCGGAGAGGGCTAAACCCGCGAGAAACGCTCCGACGATGGCGGCAACGCCGGTGTATTGAGCGAGCAGCCCCATTGCAAAAAGAAAAACCAGGGCGAGGTGAAACTTGGCGTCGTCGGCTTTTACGCGGGAGTCAAAATGCGGCATCAGGCGATTGGCGGCTCTGGTTCCCCACAATCCCATGACGACGGTGAATGCGGTGGCCAAGCTGGCGGTGAGCGCCAACTCCCAAAAATTTACCCGACCGCGCGCGACGCTGCTGACCGCCGCAAGAACGATCAAGCCAAGCACGTCGTCAATGACCGCGGCTGCCAAAATAATCTGACTGGCGACTTCATGCAGAAGGCGCTTGGCGGAAAGCACGGACGCGGTGATGCCGACACTGGTGGCCACCATGGAAGCGCCGACAAAAATGGCCTCGACTTGTGGCACACCCCAGGCGCTCATGATTCCCCAGCCGGCGAAAAACGGGACGATGACGCCGAGGATCGCGACGAGAGTTGCTTTCGCGCCGACTTTGAGGACTTCCGATGCTTTGACTTCCAATCCAACCCCGAAGAGCAGGAACATCACGCCGAGATCGGAAAGCGCCTTCAGGGTGTCGTTCGGAGTGATCCAGCCCAGGGCGCTGGGACCGACCAGCGCGCCCGCAAGAATTTCTCCGACGAGCCCGGGCTGTCCGAGACGTTCGCAAATTTCCGCCAGCAATTTTGCCGAACCGAAAACAATTAACATGGCGAGCGGGAGCGGCAAGGCTTCGTGCATAGGATTCAAATTAAGCCCTTGGCGGGACGGTGCGCGATAATTTGCGCCAGGTGGCCAGCGCGGCCAGACCGCAGCCGGCGAGGACCGCGAACACGGGGATTCCGCGAGAAATCAAAAAATAGCCCGCGAGGAAGGCGGCCCCAGCGAAAAAACTCCATTTGACCATCATGGCAGCGCCTTAAAGAGGATCGTCACGACCCATAGCATGAGCGCAAAACACACCACGGGGATAGTTAGAGATTTGGCCCACGTGGGCTTGATCGTGCCTTCGCGAGTCATGCGACGAATGTCATTGAGCTGGCTGCGGGCTTGCGTCAGTTCCCACGGCGTCGTGGCAAGCTCCAGTGCGCGGACGGTTTCCGCCTGGGCGACGCGCAGTGCGCGCAAGCGATAATGGAGTTCGGCGAACTTGAACTGCGCCATGAAATTGCTGGGCCCGAGAGTGCGGGCCTCTTCCAGGATGTCCATAGACTCGTACGCGTTGTAGTTCATCGCGTAAGCGATGCCCAGACACACGCGGACATCGACGTTAGTAGGGTTTAACGCACAAGCTTCCTTGAGGGAAGCGATTACTGCCGCGAGTTGTTCCGGCGGGACGGAATGCGGGTCGCGCCACGGAATCGCTGGAAGACGGCTTACGCCGGTGGCGGGGGAGAGAGTTCCCGTCACCGGCGCAAGTGAGGCCGAAATAACAGTTTTGCTGGACATGGATTGGCTCCTTCGTTTGCGGTTAGGCCTGAGTCTTCAGCTCGAACTCCGGATAGCCGAGAGCACCCATTTCGGGCAAGTCCAAACCCTGAAGTTCGGATTTTGCAGAAACGCGCTGGCCGACGACCCAATCAACTAAGAGATTGAAGACGAAGCTCAGGGTGAATACGAAGCCAAGAAGCGTCGCTACTCCGATTAACTGGGCAACAAGCTGGCCGCCGTTGTCACCGTAAAAAAGGCCAGTGACCGAACCGTTGACACCGTTCCACGAACCGCCATAGTTGCTCTTGCCATCTGCAAAGAGCCCAATGGAGATTACGCCCCAAAGGCCGTTCGCACCGTGAACGGAAATGGCACCGACTGGATCGTCCACCTTCAGCACCCTGTCCACAAACTCCACAGAGATGCATACTAGAACTCCCGCGAATACTCCAATGATCACGGAAGCCACCGGATTGACGAAGCCAGAAGGCGCTGTTATCGCCACGAGACCGGCAAGCAAACCGTTGCCGCTCATCGATGCATCCGGCTTGCCGTACCGAAGCCACATATAAAGCATGGCTCCGAAGGAGCCCGCCATACCGGCGAGCATGGTGTTGGTGGCAACAGAGCCGATCCGCAGTCCGCCGTTTCCTGAGGCGCCAAGAGTGGAACCTGGGTTAAATCCAAACCATCCGAACGCAAGGATGAAACATCCGGTTAGCACGATGACGATGTCGTGCGCAAGAATAGCGTTTGGTTTGCCCTCTCGAGTGAACTTCCCTATGCGCGGACCTAAAATCATTGCGACAGCTAGTGCCGTTATCCCTCCAACCGAGTGGACCACCCCCGATCCTGCAAAGTCGCAATAACCTTTGCCAAGCCCAAAGTTCGCGCCGAGATTGGCGAGCCAGCCGCCACCCCAAGCCCAGTTAGCAAAAATGGGGTATGTGAAGGCCGCCAAAAACATTGTCGAGACGATGAATGCGGCGTACTTCCAGCGTTCGCAGCAAGAACCGGTGACGATCGTGGTCGTCGTGTCCATGAACACCATCTGGAAAAGAAACAGCACCATAATTGACACATCGTAGGTGCCCTTGTGCACGAGGAAGAGACCGTTCGTACCGAATAAACCGAAGGCCTTTCCGAATAAGGTGATTGTAAATTCCGAGTTGAGAGGAGGTGTGCCGCCAAGATTCGCCACTGCGCCAACACCGCCCATCTGGATCGTGAATCCAATCAGCCAGTAGGCGAGCATACCGACACCGTAAACCATGAAGTTCATCATCATGGTGTGATTGGCGTTCTTAGCTCGCACTAAGCCAGTCTCGACAATCGCGAATCCCGCCTGCATGAACATGACCAAGAAACCGGTGACGAGAGTCCATACAAAGTTGATCGCGATTTTATTTTGTCCGGCTTGATTTGCGAGGTCACCAATCGAAATTCCCTTCTTAGAGTCCGACACGGTGACGTCGCTTGCTGTTCCTGTCAGGGATCCGTCCGGATCACCTTTTGTTCGGGCATCCGCCGAAGGCACCGGAACGCCTGCCAAGTCCGCCTCGGTAATCGCTTTTGAAGCAGGAGCCGGCGTCGCTGCGGCCGGCGCAGCCGGAGTCTGCGAGAGTCCGAGCGAAGCACAACATAGCGTAACGACCAATACCAGGAGTAGTCTCTTGGTTGTTTTCATCCCTGCGTCATCCCTTCTTCCAAATGGCGTTTTTCAAATAATGCTTGTTGAGGAGACCCATGATTCCAAACAGGCTCACTGCAATTCCCAACAGCACGATCACGAGGCGGCCGCCTACCGAACTGGTCAGAGTCAGGCTAAGCACGCTGATCACGAATCCCAGCAACGTCACGAGAAGTCCAATTAAGATCATCATCTCTCTCCTCAATTCTCTACGTGTTCGAGCGGCTTCGCCTTACGGAACGCGACCACCGAACCTGCCAAAAGAGCTGCGGCGACGATGTAGAGCAGAACGCTCCCGGCATACATGGCCCCAGAAAATGCAGTGAACCCTAACAAGAAGGCCGTTATCCCCACGGCCTGTGTGGGATTAGCTCCCATTGCGTATTCCCTCCTTGTTTCGAATCGAATTCTCAAACATCAAGCTGTTGCGAAAAACCCGTGGATTGTACATCTACCGTTTTGGCCCGAAAAAGGCGACAAACCCGACCGCGAGCGTGTCTTGATACTTCCTCGAGGCAGGATTGGTGGTTTCGTCGAAGAATGGCTGGTTGGACCAGTCGTGGCGATATTCAAAGCGAGTCAGAAACCCCTCAACCATTTTGTATTCGCCAGTAAGCGTAACTTCCTTGACATCCTGAGCGGTTCCGGTTGAAAAACCGTCGCGGTCCTTGAACCATTCAAGACGCGGCGTGAAAGACCACTTGCTGGTCGGCTGAACGTGCAGCGCGCCAGCCACTCCGTACCATCTGGCAGTGAATTCTGATAGGCCGGAACCGGATTTGTTTTGTCCAACATCAAAATTGAAATAAGCGTTGAATTTTGCGTTGGGCGTCAACAAAAGCACGGTGTCGTAAAGCTGGCGCCAGCCGATATTGGTGGCGGTATTCTCCGGGCCGCCATAGTAGGTGTTGGTCCACGCGAATTTGGTGGTGCTGTAGGTGCCGGTGAGCCCGACGGTTTTTCCGCTATTGTTGTCTTCCGTGTTGTTCCACCCGTTCACCAGTTGAACGCCGCCGGTGAAATGCTTGCTGACGGGGAAGGAAGTGCGGATCCCAAAATGATAGTACGGGATGGCCCACGCGAAGAGCAGCGAGCGAGAGTAGTTCCAGTTAGAATGCGTTTCGATCACTTCGGCGCCGGCGCTGGTCACGAATTGGCCGAGATCGACTTCGAAGCCTTTCCACTTCGCGGGTTTCAACATTACGTACGCCTGCTCGACGTTGCGAAGGAAGCTCGGAGCGGTGCTTGGTTCGCCGGCATGAATAATGTCAAAAGCTCTACCGAAGCCTAAGTCGACTTGAAAGCCGATCGGGTCCGCGGTGTGGGAGATACTGACCTTGGCCATGTTCAAGCTGAATTGGTTGGCCTTCACGTCGAAGTTGTACAGTTGATTGAACTGCGACGCGGGGTGATTCGCGTTGAAGGAATAGTAGCCGTCGACCAGGCCGCTGAAATCAATTGCGCCGACCGACCACGTCGGTGACGAGGCGGGGGCCGGATCTTGCGGCGCGGGAGTGGTGGCAGCGGGAGTTGCGGCAGGCGTCGCAGTGGGAGCGGCCGTCGGAGTCTGGTTTTCCGCGGCAGGGGGTGCCGCACTTGCGGCGCCAGCAGGGCCACGCGCTTCCAATTCCGACAGACGCCTCTCCAACTGGTCAATGCGATCCAAGAGCAATCGTTCACGATTCTCCTCAGCGGTGCGAGCCGTTTCGCCAGGCGCGGTTGGCGGCTTGCTATTTTCGTGTTGCGAATCTGTCTTGGGATCCGGCGCGGAAATTGGGCTCGTCACCGATGCGGCGCGAGCGGATCGATCGGCAGGAGCTGAGCCTGTCTGGCATAGCGCAGGGCCTCCAAGCAATAAGCCGAATAAAGTAGAACAACAAATAGAACGAAAACTCATTGAGCGTCCTCATCCTTTCTCATTTGCCCAGGGAAAACCAGTTTTACGAATCCGCCGAAGAAACAACCGAACTTTGCTTGGCATGGGAATGTATTTGCGAAGACCTCGGAAAGCCAACGCAAACTTTCAATTGAAGAAATTCAAATTTTGTGATTGGCGCGGATATCACGCGAGTGCATGATGCCATTCACGCTGTTTCGGCCCCCGGGCGCTAGTGCGCCAACCAGAATCAAAAAATTTTCCACCGAGAGGGGAAATGAATGAAGAAGATTGAAGCAATCATCCAGCCGTCACGATTTGAATCCCTGAAAGAGGCCCTGCGGGAAATTGGCGTGGAGGGTATCACGGTGACCGAAGTGCGGGGGCACGGAAGACAGAAAGGCCACACCGAGGTCTACCGGGGGCGGGAATATTCGGTGGATCTACTGCCGAAAGTAAAACTCGAGCTGGTATTGCCGGAAGCGCAGGCGGCAAAAGTGATTGAGACGATCCTGCAAACCACGAAGACCGGAAAGATCGGAGACGGCAAAATCTTCATCTATACACTGGACGATGCGATCCGAATCCGTAACGGTGAACGCGGGGAAGGCGCGCTGTAAGCTGCATGACCTCCGGCGCAAGACCCGTTCTAGCTGCGAATGTGTGCGTTTCGCGGCTGCAACCGCGCACCGGCGAGGTGCAGCGCCCGAACCGTGCCGATTGTGAAGAAATCCGGAGGCAAATCGGACAATCATTTCTGGCGGGAGCCGGCGCCCCCGTCACCATTGAGCGCTTGCGGCAACTGGCGGACCGCTGTGTAGATCAGGCGGTGCAACATTCGTCGTTCGAGCACGAAACCGAGAGCAAGGATTTTGCCGTGATCTCGCTCGGGGGATTCGGCCGTGGCGAGTTATTTCCGTATTCGGATTTGGACCTGTTGTTCCTATTCAAGGATAAGCGCGCTGAACAGAAGCTGCAGGCGGTCGTCGCGCAAGCTTCGCGCGTTCTTTGGGACCTAGGTTTCAAGGTGAGCACGACCGCGCGAACGATGGACGAGTGCAAGCGGGTGGATCACGAAAACGTGGAGTTCCATCTGGCGATGTTGGACCGGCGATTGCTCACAGGCGATCGTGCGGTGTTTCAACAACTGGAAGACCGGCTACTGCCGCGCGTGGAAAAGTTGTCGCGAGCATTTTTGCACGGGGAATTGCGAAAGCTGACCGAGCAACGCTTGGCAAAGTTTGGCAACACCATTTTTCATCTCGAGCCAAATGTGAAGGAAGCTCCGGGTGGATTGCGAGACTTTCACGCCAGTGCCTGGCTCCGGTACCTGTCGAGTGACGGGAGCGAGCTTCTAGGCGCGGAAGCGGCCGAACATCGAACCGCACTGGTTGCAGCGGAGTTCGTCAGCGAAGTGCGATGTTTCTTGCATTACGCAAACGGCAGGAATGACAACATTCTGACCTACGAATTACAGGTGGCCGCCGCAGAACGGTCTTTAGGCCTGGTGGACGGACAAACCGTAACCGCTGCGGACTGGATGCGGTTGTACTACCGAAATGCTCGAACGCTGCAACGCCAGTTGCAACGTTGCTTAAGTCTGAAGTCGTCGGCGGGGCAAAACTTGTGGCAGAAGCTGCGAACCAGCGTCCGGCCGGAAAAATCACAATCGACTTCGGGCAAACCGTTTGTAATTCGGAACGCACAATTGGAAATTCTGGATTGCACGGCGTTGTGGGATCGCGCGGCCATTATGTCGATACTCACCGAAGTAGCGCAGACCGGAGTGATGCTTAGCCGCCAGGCCGAGCGGGAACTGGCCTACATCCTTTCGCACACGGAATTACGACAGAATGCGGGCGAACTTGGCTGGCGCGAGCTGCAGGAGATTTTTGCTGGGGACTATCCAGGCGCGGCGCTGCGGCCAATGCACAAGATGGGTCTGTTGACCGAGCTCCTGCCGGAGTTTGGAACGATCGACGCGCTGGTGATCCGAGATTTTTATCATCGTTATACTGTTGACGAACATTCGCTGCGAGCGATCGAGTATCTGCAAACCTTGGCCAATCCTGGCGACGCACGCGACTTGCCTTTCGCACTTTTGTGGAAGACAGTCGAGGGCCGCGATCTGCTGGTGTTGGCGATACTGTTGCACGATGTGGGCAAGGGCATGGAGGTCGATCACCATGTCACCGGAAGCCTGGCGGCACTGGAAACCGTCGCCGATCGACTCAGGCTTTCCGAGGAAGAGCGCGCCGAAGTTCACTTCCTGATCGAGCACCATCTGGAAATGTCGGACACCATGCGACGGCGCGACATTTTCGATGCCGCGACCATTCAAGCGTTCACTGATTCAGTTGGAACACGGGAACGCCTGCAGCGCTTGTGCCTGCTGACCTACGCGGACATCCATGCGGTAAACCCGGAAGCGTTGACGCCCTGGCGGGCCGAAATGCTTTGGCGTTTGTATCTCGCCGCAACGAATCATTTGACGCGTTCGATGGACTCGGATCGGCTGCACGCATCAGAAGAAGACTCGCTACTGGAGAGGCTGCGGAACGTGCCGCGGTGCGACGGGCCGATGGAAATCGAGCGCTTCCTGGAAGGCTTCCCAAAACGCTATCTCAGAGTTCACTCCACAACGGAAATCACGAACCACTTCTCTTTGTACCGGCAACTGAAGGACCAGCCGGTGCAGATGGAGATAAGTTCGACGCCTCATGCGTTTACCCTAACGCTTCTTACCGCGGACCGGCCGGGACTGTTCGCGACGGTCGCCGGGGTTTTGGCAGGTTGGCGTATGAATATCGTGAAAGCGGAAGCGTTTGCCAATTCCGCCGGAATCATTCTGGATACTTTTCATTTCACGGACCCTTCGCGCACTTTCGAAATGAACCCGGGCGAAATCGACCGATTCCAGGATGAGTTGGAAAGTGTGCTTTGCCGGAATCGGTCACTGCAGCCAGAACTTTCGGGATATGAAAACCACCATTTGGTCTCGGCGCCGAAGGTAACTTGTGAGACCTCCATCAGATTTGATAATGAATCTTCCGACCGCTGCACCTTGTTGGAAGTGGTGACCCAGGACCGCCAGGGTTTGTTATACCGGATGAGCTCGGCGCTTGCGGCATTAACATGCAATATCGAAGTGGCTTTGATTGATACCGAAGGACAAAAGGCCATCGACGTGTTTTACTTGACCATGGGCGCAGCGAAGCTGACCGAGGATCAGGGAAGCCTGGTTCGTGAGGCACTCGAAACAGCGTTGGTTTGATTTTCCCGCAGCGGGAAACCACCCAAAAAATTTATTTGCATCGAATTTCTGAAGTGTGAGCTTTGAGCTAGACTCCCGATACTTGATGCTTGGCAGCGGACGGTTGGCTACGCGAGCCCCCGGCTCGAAGATCGGTAAACCGGCCTCCAAAAAGGGGCAAGTTAGACCCCGTTTGGGCCCTAGAATTGACTCTTCGAGAGGGTTGAGGTGCAAATTCCGTGTATCCTTTCGTTGACGCGCCCGTTCAACCTACGTAGAGTCAATCAGAGTATGCGGGAAAGACTGCTCATCGTAGTGGCGATCGCCGGCCTGTTGGGTCTGCAATTTGCGGACTGTGTGTCCGCCATGACTCAGGACCAGCAGAGCATGAAGTGCTGCGGCTCTATGCTTTGTGACCCCTCGAACCAGAGTCACGACTGCTGCAAGTCAATGGCTTCGTCACAATCTCCGAGCGTATTGCCCGCTGCGCACGTGACGCTACATTCGCCCGCCATGTTTGTGGCGGATATTTTGCCTCTGCCGCAAGTGATTGACTTTTCTGAATCTGTGACACCGCTATCTGCTGAACCTCGGGGATTTGACCGTCTACAAAATTGCCTACAGCGCTGTAGATGAAAAGACACAAATTACGCGCTGAGCGGCCTGAGACATAGGTAACCTTGTGAGCGGCCTGAGACATAGGTAACACATCGTACCGGACACATAGGTGACACTTTCTCCCTGGTTAGGGAGGAAAACCTATGCCTTGGAAGGAGTGTTCGGCGATGGATGAGAGGCTGCAGTTTGTGGCTCGCCGGCTAGCCGGCGAGGCGATGGCGGAACTCTGCAGAGAGTTCGGCATTTCGCGCAAGACCGGTTACAAGATCTTCGACCGCTATC
>WNFR01002095.1_pt1 | contig 20804 bp, 28 predicted proteins | sample 5400221 | NCBI WGS metagenome assembly WNFR01 (sample SAMN13153357, study PRJNA577476) | soil metagenome | isolation source: 40 cm soil under Madrone tree | place: USA:California | collected 2016-06-14 | reverse complement strand
TGAATCGCAAGCGTGTTCCAATCGCTCAGCAGTGCCGTGCCGAAAACCAATGCTGCCATAATAAGCGCGCCGAGGAGCAGCGCGCTACGCGTCCACAGACCCACAAGCAGAAAAAGGCCCACGAGTCCCTCCGCGAAAGGAAGGCTGTAAGCGAATGCCTTTACAGCCACCGCGGGAAGAGGGGTTTTCGCAAATTCCTTCACCAGCCCAGCAACGAACGCACTCAGAATCGGCAGCCGCACCGCTCCGTGCATTAGGATATTCAGTCCAAGGGTGAATCGCAGAAATGCGAACGCAAGCCTGCGATCGAGCAGCACTCCGCTCCCCATTTGCGATGCCCCTCTCTCGGTTAATGTCCTGTCAAAGTCGTACTAGCGGCCGCTCCACTCAAAATACCGATACAGCATCAGCGGAAAAATGGGGGCAGGCCTGTGGACGGTAGTCCCCAAGCCAGAAAAATCCCCGCGGCTATCTGATTCGGTGGTCGTCGAAAGGTTCCAATCGTTATGAGAATACTTTTTGCCCTCGGCGCGAGGCAAGCCGGGGACCGACTCACAAGCCCTTGCGGTAGAATTGAGCCTGGGAACTAATATTCACGTCGTGATGGAGCACCCGACATAAGACTATGGATGACTTTTTTGCAATCAACGCGGCGAAGACCGAATTTCGAGAGTGCTTCAACCTCGGGGATGCGTCTCGTGTGCTGGCGATTGCCGACCCCGACCTAGTGAGTTTTTCCGATGGCCAACCAAGCGAATTTGGCGCGAGCGGATTGGAGGCTTTAAAGACTCGGCTGACCAATCTATTCGAACGCTTCACTGCAAAGCTGTTGGTGATCGTCATCGAGATTCGTTTCCAAGGAGACGTCGCCTATGATTACGGGTGGCATGACTTGACGCTGACGCCTAAGGACGGTGGCGAATCGATTCGTCGCAGGTATCGCTATGTGGATATCTGGCGGAGAAACAAAAAAGGGAATTGGAAGCTATGGATGTACATGGATAATCAGGACGTCGCCGATCCGTTTAGGCCCGACCAAATTCCATCCGTCGGAGCGCAAGTTCACGGAAGTTTCTGAAGCTTTTTGTGCAGCCGCTTGCTGAATCCGTCGGGCATTTGGAACACCCTTCCATCCCCGACCAGTCCCACCACATTTCGGGTACCGTCGAGTACCGCAGTGCAGTGCGCGCAAGCCTTGAAATGCGCTTCCATTCTCTCGCGCATCTCAGGCGAAATCTCCTCGTCGAGGTAATTGGAGATTTCCCGCCACACTTCGACGCAACTTATTTCAATAGTTGCCATTCTGCCTTCTTTTTTCACCATGGTCTGACTTTCCGATAGGGTTGTCCTTTGATCCAGCAACCGTCGATCCCGGGCGCGAGCTTGTCTCTCAGCAGCAACCTCGCCCGATGAAGCCGAGTCTTAACATTTGCAGCTGAGATCCCCAGAATTACAGTCGCTTCTTTGATGGTCAAACGCTGAACGTCCCTGAGAATCAGGACCTCACGATATGCGGTGCTCAGCGAATTAATGGCATTGTGTACCGCTTCCCGTGTCTCTTTTTGCTCGAGCAACTCGGAAGGAATAGGCCGCCAGTCAGCATAGTCTTTCGGCCAAAAATCTCCTTCTTCATTTTCCTGTTGGTCATCAATCGACTCGTAGAGGTGGGAACGGGCTTTCCGTACCTTCATTTTGGCTTCGTTGTACGTGATTTGTACAAGCCAGGTGCTGAACTTTGACTCCCCACGGAAGCCGGGAAGGTTAGAGAACGCCTTCAGAACGGCTTCCTGCGCCGCATCCTCCGCGTCCGCCGGATTTTTCACAACTGAAATCGCGGTTGCGTAAATCAAACGCTCATAAGGACGTACCAACTCATAGAAAGCTTCCCGGTCTCCGTCGCAGACTCTCTTGACAAGGTTCGCCTCTTTAGTTTGCAATTGCCACTGCGTTGCTGTCATTTTCATCAACGGGTCTGTAACTCCACCTTGGGCTGCAAGCATGCACCGGCAAACAGATGACACAGCGCGCTCTGGCCTTGGTTTTCAGTGGGATTTGTTCAGGCGCTGTTTGATTTCGGCAACTAACTTGCGAGTCTCGGGCACGTCGAACCCATAGTTCCTTCCAGTCCGAATGATCGGACCGCCAATCGCGTCCAGCTCCGGCATGAGGCCGGCTGACACATCCTTCTGCATGGAGCTTCGCATAGTTGCAGGTAGTGCTTGGAGCTTGGCCAGAATTTCTTCCCGATCGACAACCGCTCCGTCCGCAGCGGCAACCGCACAGGCCTCACCTACGGCGGATTCGAGCCGGGCGCGCCACGCCACGTCGGCGAAGATCCCCTGTTTGTCCTTATCGCTCGCTGTACCTATAAGAGCGAACGGTGCAAGGAAGGCGAGCTTGCTCCACAGCATGGTTTTCTCGTCCGCTTGAAATTCACAAGAAAAGCCTGCATGCCGAAGCCGGGCGGCGACGCCCTGCAATTTTTGCTCTCCTATCATTGAAAGCGCCAAGCGGACAAATGGAGAACGTTGGACGATCCGACCAGGAGCAAGGCGTTCGGATTCGACCAAGATCGTCGCCGGCACGACGCGTTCGTGATTGAAACGCAAGCGGAGTAAGTTGACATGTTCGATCCCATTCAGCAGTGGAACGATTGTCGTAATGCCGGCACTAGGTGGGACTGCACGCAGTGCCGCAACGAGTTGATGACTTTTCACGGCCACCCATAGCACGTCGACAGGCTCCGCCAACCTCGTCTCGATTCGAACCGGTGCCTCGATCGTATCGTAGGGTCTTTTCAAGCGGAGTATTTCGGGATGCTGCGCGTGAGTTCGCGGACGAACCAGGAGCATAACGTGATCGCCCTCGTGGGCAAGTGCTGTTCCCATTAAGCCGCCCACCGCGCCGGCTCCGAGAATGGCATGCTTCATGACACACCATGCAGAGGTGAACTGCCGGATGAATGCTCTGCTGGCTCCGGGATGATAAGTTCCCTCAAGATTCGGCTTCCGGCATGACAAGTTCAAAGGAAGAAGTGAGCCGAATTGTATTGTGCAAAGTTCGGTACAGGGGGCAGCGCATGGCGTAAATGCCGTGCGTGCGTTCGATTGTTTGCCTTGCCGTCTCAGGAGCCACCAGGCGCATGGCCACGTGAATGCGGCGGATGACAAGCACGCCCTCTTCCGTCTCCACCTCTCCGATTACTTCGGCGGTCAATTTTCCGTTGCTAGCATCGATTTGGCGCGCTTCCAGCGCGCCTCCAAAAGTGCCCATCATTCAACCAGCGGTCGCCGAAATAACATAGTCAATGGTCGAAGAGTGCGATTCCTTCAAAGTTGCCGGGTCAACTTTGTAGTGCTCGGCGATGGCCCCATGGACACTGTAGATGACCGGCTGGGACTCGCCTGGCAAATGCGCGATACGAAAGGGTCCTTGCCGACGTTCGATTCGCGACTTCGAGGTATAGACGACATTACTCATGGTCTGCTCCTTGTGCGCCGGTTAGACCGGCGAGGTGTAGTGAATGCAAAAATTATACGAATGTGAATTAGCGACCCACATCGGCCCCGAGTCATGCGGAGCTGCTCGCGGCCAGCTTTAGCCCCTGCGCCTCAAATCTTTGTTTTGTGTTTTGCAGCTGCACGAGCTTCGCTTTGCAGAAGGGTCACCAATCGGCGGAACGGAAAAAAAGAAGCACAGTACCCTTCGAGCCTTTGAGGGTCTCGTTGGGCCGTTGATGGCCAAACTGATCGGATAGAGCAAACGCTGGAGCCTGTTGACCGACCTCCAAACCAACAGACGGGGCAATCGCCTGATTGGTGGGCACGCTTTCTTGCCCACTGGAAAGACCAAAGATTCCGATAAAGGAAAGGATGGCAACCGCAATCTTCATTTTGGCTCCAAATTCCGTTTCGTTGCTTGCCGGTCGGTCGCCGGCACAGCGACGTCAAGCAGAACATATGCAGGGAGGCTAATTCGAAAGTCGAGCGAATCCCGCTCCCCACACTCTTCCTGCATCCGCCTCCTGGACGATCACCGCAATCCTAAGATTCCGTGCATTCTTGGCGTTGAGACTGAGCTTCATGTCTCGGGAAAACCCTGCGGACCTATCTACCGCTCCGATTCGGATGAGGTTTCGCAGAACCGCAACATGCTTCAGCGTTCTTCCAGCGTTCTCTCCGCCGTTCACATGCGATTCGTCGCTGTCATCTGCCATCGCGAGGAAAATGCCCGCTGATTCCGCGGTACTGGACGAAGGTAAGGGGCCGGTTTCGATGTGAAGGATTGCAGTTTTTTCATCTCTCCGACTAGAAGAGAGACTCACCGGAGTTTTCATCACCTTCGTGGCGCCCTCAATTGCCTGCTTCGCTCTTCGTTCATCACTGCCCACGAATTCAAAGCGCCCGTCAACGATCATCTGCGGGGTATAGATGCTCCCGAGGCCAAACTGCGCCGCGTAGGCACTTTGCCGCTCGCTGTATTCGTGGGAAGAGTAGGGATCCTTCCATCCGATGTCGTTCCAGTAGTCCACGTGTTCACTCAAGACGATCAGGTCCGCGCCGCTCACCTGCTGAGATCGGTCGAGTCTTTCTAAGAGGGCATCGGCGGGAGGGCAGCTCGAGCACCCTTCGGATGTAAACAGCTCGACGAGCACGGCGCTGCGTGGAGTGTCATCGCGGCTTAGTGTCGCTGGCGCGCTCGCAGCATGAATGTATCGAAACGAAAATATCGTCGTTAGAACGGAAATTGCAACCAGCCCAACGATGGGTAGTCTGAAACGCATCATGCTTCTCCCTGATCGATGGAGATTGTCCACCGTATTTTCTAAACTGCTCAATTCCATCCCCCGCTGACCGAGATCAACTGGCCGGTAATCCAGGCAGCTTCATCTCCAGCCAGAAATGAGACAACGTTTGCGATGCCCTGCGGTTGTCCGAGCCGCCCGAGAGGGATCTGGGAATGCAAGTTCTCCTTTGGTCTGTTAGTGCTAACCGACTGCCGTTTGTGTGAACGTGACGGTCTCTTCCTCGGCTACCAGGAAAATTGGCGGTCCGCCGGAAGAAATCTTCACCGCGTGAGCGAGCGCCTCCTTGCCACCTTCAGAAGCCGCGCATGCTTCCAGAGCTTGCATCGACGGAAAATGTATTTCGGCGATGCGGTAGAAGGGAGAAATACCTTGCGGCGAGCCGAGTACCCTTGTTGCCACGATCTTGGTCTTGCCGCTTAGTTTCGCGACCGCCAGCGGCACATGCTCCTGCTGGTAGACTTTCTCGAAAACATCGACGTCCTTGGAATGCGGGTATATGACCACGAGTTTCACGTCTGCCATTCGATGCTCCTAGCAAGGCAAGATTTGTAATGACCCATTGTGTGGGTACAGCAAAGTACCCTTTGCCACATCGCTCGGCGGTTGCCTTGTCGAACGCTGAAGAGCGGCTCCAATCAGATTTCCGAGCAACCCAAAAGTTTCAGTTCTTGTGGAAGACTGTCGACGAACCGCCACTCCAGATCCAAGACGGTAGTTCCAAAACCTCTCACGGTATTCGTGTCGATCCGGCCAGCTCTTTTTGCCGAATTCCGGAAACTTTGCAGCGCCAGGCCAATCTCATTGGCTGTACGCATTTTGAGAATGATTGTCGAAACGAACGTTGCAGCCTCACTCTTGCGCAATCGAAGTCCGAGCGCGGCGCGGATCAGCAACGAGAACCCAAACGTTTTGTAACGCATCCCTTCGACTTTGTGGTCGGTGGTAAGACACTCCCCGCAGGCACATACAGACTAAGTCTTCTTGCGGATGATAAATGCGAAGGAACGATTCTGAGCAGCTGTGAAAATCGGATCAGCGTGTTTGTGCATCCTGTCGAGATTGAAAGCACTTCTGCCGAGAGGCCGCACCTGAGTTTTGAGCGGGTTGGGGAAGAGCGCTTCCTCAGCAGGATTCAAACAACGGACGACGTTTATAACATTCGCGTGTTCCACTCGCTCATCATGGAGGCGGCAGAGAAAACACGCGACAACGGGTCCGCTTCAGGAAGTTCGGGAAGCAAGTAAATCGTCACTCTTTGGACTCGCGGGAGGGAGCTCGGGCACCAGCGCTCAAATCGTGCCTCCTCCCTCATCAACTCACTTTACCTCGCCGGGACAAGTGACAGCGCTCGCAAAAAACCAAACTTCAGGGTTAATCGAAACTTTTCGTGGTTCCGATAGTCAGACTCAGGACGGCCTTACGGAAGCATGCGTAATTCCGCAGTCGAGAAAGCCTTTTAAGGGAGATATCTTGAAATGAGTGTCATTCGTTTTGAACGACCTGTTATGCAAGTACTGGAGAGCGGCGTTTCAGCAGCGGGAGCACAGAAAAAAAAGATCAAGGTGCTGATCGGACTGTTCATAGCGGTTGCTCTTTGGTCCGCCCCAGCCTTGGCGCAAGAAAGAAACGAAGTGGGGCTTCAGATCGGGGGTATTGTAACCCCGAGCCAAGGATTGACCCAGGGGGCCAGCCTCATAGGACCTGGAGGAACAACACTTCCTACTCAGGATTTACCATTCAATTCCAGCTTGACGCTAGGGGCTGAGTACGATCGAGCTATTGTCCAGAGACAGAAATTCGCAATTGACGGGGGCGTTGATTTTCTGGCTTCTCCGCTCGACGTGAAGCTCAGTCAGAAGTCCCAGAACGCGATCGGAGAATATGCCTTTGTTTTTCTCACTCCGCACGTCCGGCTGAAATTCCATCCGGAGGGGGCGTTTTCTCCCTGGCTGTTGTTTGGAGGTGGCTATGCGCGCTTCCGTGAGAGCGCACCTACCGCTGTGCCTTCTTTTAAGCCAGGTACAAATACTGGGACCTTTGTATTTGGTGGCGGGGTTGACACTCGCCCGGTTATACGCATCCGAAAAATAGGCCTCGGCTTTCGGGTCGAAGTACGGGACTTCTACTCGGGGCTCCCAAACTACAACGTAAATGTGGGCGGTGGTCTTCAGACCAACTTGGCATTCACCGGAGGTTTATTGCTGAAGTTCTGAGGCTCTGTTTAGGGCCCTCCGTACAAGGTTGGTGTTGCAATCCAGTCGGAGCTTGACTCTAAACGCCTATGAATTCCGCCGAACGCCGGAGACCCTTTCGTGACACGTGAGTGTCAGTTCCGGGAGTATTTCTGCGCGGAACTGGCAATCCAAACCTGACGTTACCCTAAGTCCGAGCACCCCAGCGCAACGTTGTGAGTAGCGGCGCATCGTTGTGAGTTTCTGGGGGCTTTTGCTGCGTAGATTCCGGACGGGACCCCTGCTCCATCCTGGTCCTTATCATCATTTCTCCAAACTCAGCCGATGTCAGCGTCTGGCCAGCGAGCTGAAACTATTCGAAATGCAGGGAATCCGATTGTCAGGCCGATTCGCGTACCGAGTCGGACCAAATGAGGACAACCATTAGAGAAGGGCCCTACATTTCTGCGCTAAGAGGAAGGCGACTCGAGAATCGTAATACGGACTTCTCCGCCTTCCGACACATTGATCAGCGTAAGAGGGCAGCCCCGGACGTAGAGAAAACGGTGCACCGACACGAAAACGCGCTTACCGCGCAGGGAGTCAACCGCCGGTCAACTACGGACGGTGAAGCAGCTTCCGGCAACGGCGGGTTGCGGAAGCCGACTGCAGAAGATGGTTTCAAGAAAGGCCTAGCCTCCGCTGTCCATGAGAGCTCGGCTCAAGCCGCGGAAGGAGCTTTGATCAATCGGATCCTCTCTGGGCACAAAGAGCTGTTCATGGAGCTCATCCGCCCCATCAAAAGACCGTTTGTGCGACGGTGTTCGCTTTGCTCGCCAATAGCAGGACGCTGAGGACGTCGCGCAAGGTGCGTTCCTGAAGGAGTGGGCCGTCTGAATCAGTTCCGCAGAGAATCGAGCTTCGGTACCTGGCTGATTCAGATAGCGAGCAATGATGCGCGAATGAGAAATCGAAAACAGTGGCGTATACCGAAGCTGTCGCTGACGGATGACAAAGATGATGCAAGACCGTACGTTCCGAAGGATTTCGAAGACTGGCGTGAGATTCCGTCGACAGCTTTGGAGCGCGCGGAAATACGAGAAACTTTGATCAAGGCCTTCGCCTCGCTAGCGCAGGACTATCGGGAGGCATTCGTGTTGCGCGATATACATGAGCTGACCATTTCGGAAACATCGGCAATTTTGGGAATATCGCCTGGAGCCGTGAAAACCAGGCTTCGGCGCGCTCGTTTGATGCTGAGAGACATTCTGGCTCCAGGACTCGGACACGATGGCCGGTCGGGGTGGGCTTGGAAAGAAGTGAGGAAACCGTGGGAATAAACTGCGAAGAGGTCTGGAGAGATATCTCAGAGTATATCGACGACGATCTCGATCCCGTCCAACGAGCGGCGCTCGATCAGCATTTTGTTGAGTGCCGTCGTTGCACAGCGCTCCTTGATGGTACCCGCAATGTAATTGGCCTCTATCGCGACGAACGCGTGCTGGCTCCCCCAGATGGTTTTCATGAGCGCCTATATCAGAGGCTTGGAGAAACGACGAAAACTTCGCGCCGTTTTTTTTTGGCTTGGACGCTAACCGCTGCTGCGGCCGTGTCACTGGGACTGGCGTTGTTCTCCGCCAGGAGGCCGATAGCGCCGGCGCACGACACACAGAATCCGGCGAGCGGACCCGATGCGCGCCAAGTTCCGGAAACGGTCGCAATATCTCAGGATCAAGATGACAAGTTGTATCACGTAGCGGGCTGCTCGCTTCTGCATGGCAAGCCGAAATTTCTTCCAGTCGCAGACGCAATTCGCGGAGGCTATTCGCCCTGCCCTATTTGCATTGGAAAGCGCAAGCCAGCTAAGAAAGGGTAGCTTCCCACGATGGATTGCGATTCAACCTGCCAGACTGAAACTTTCTTGATCGCGCGGAGTCTCGCTCTGCTGTGTCCCTTGATGCGGAACGCGGAACTCAGCTTCTTTCCTCCCGGCGATTCCCACAAATGAATTAAGAATTTCATTCGCGGAAGCCATTGCCAGGGTGACTCCAGAAACTTTTCCAGACGTTCATCACCCGGTTAGAACTCTCGTCAGGAAGTTTGGGCGATCGAATCACACCATTGCTGATTGGCGTTCTTAAATTTACAGCCGCCGAGGCGCGAGGCAGCCCTTGGTGGCGAACAGTCCGCTGATGTTCTGGCTCTATCGAATCTTCAGCCTTCAGAGCGTTTCGAATCTGATCAGAGTGATTGAAATCGTCGGTGCCCTGCTTATCGCCTTGCGGCCGTGGTCGCCAAGGCTCTCTTTTTATCGGCATCATTGGTGCCGTCATCGCGTTTATGCCGCTGACGGTCAGTTTTCTTTTCTCGACAACCGGAGCCTTTCAGTTCTCACACGGATTCCCTTGTTAGGCAATGCTGGCCAATTCTTAATCAAGGATCTCGTCCTGCTAGGTGCATCGATCTGGACTGCCGCAAAAGCGCGCAGGGTAAGTTAGTTCATTCCAGCGCCTCTGATTCGATCTCGACGATTCTGAAACCTTTATTGGATTGGAGGCTCTCATTCAATGAACCGCTGACTTTCGTCAGTGCCGATGGCACCTCGAAATCGCGGCAAGGCCCAACCGAGTATGAGACCCCTAGCGCAATCATCTGCACGAAAACGAACGATTATCGGGATGTTATGTTGGAAAATCATGCAACGCGCGCTCTTGATGATGAATCAGGCGTTCCTCATAGCAAATCGTGTTTTGCGAGTTGTTGGTTACTAAATTGCCCGCTAAACCGCTTCCGACCCTCGCATCGTGGCGAGATCGAGAGGATGTCAGGTCTGGGTCGAAAGTGGTTGGGACACGGAAAGCCAACATCCTCCTCATCGGCGAAAGTCCTTACTTGTTTTCGCTTTGTCGGTCCTCTCTAGAAAAGACAGGGTGCCAATGCCACTTTGCGGAGTCCCGTCAAGAAATTGGCAAGCTTCTCAGGCACACCGAACTTGACATCGCACTCAGTCTAAGCGCGCAGCACGGCCTATCTGAAATCGTGGCTTTACTGGCAGGTTCGCGCGTAAGCATGTTTCACAGAGTGCCCGTTGAAGAAGGTTGTTGGTGGTTGCCCGTTCTTCGAAATGGCCACAACTGTCTTGGCGCGGCTGCTTTTCGGCCAAATGAATTCAGTTGTGTTTTTGCCGAGATCGTTAGAAGCATAATCACGGACGCCACGTTGAACCCGCTCTCAACGACTTGAATCCCATCCGTACAGTGTAGAGAACAAGTCCGCGTTGGCATCATTTAGCCGTTCCACCCTCAGTGCGTTTCGCATTTCTTCACTCCCGGACTTCCGAAACCTTCATGCGAGTTACGACTCCTACTTATTGCAGGCATTTCTTTTATCTGTGCGGCCGGCCCACGCGATGACCTGGCTTCGGCGCAACTCAAGAGGAAATGACTGCGGTGATGGATCGTTAACGACGGAAAGCGTGATGTCTGCTGAAAGTAGTGTCGGGCTTCATCGGTGCGCCAGCACCAGCCGATACTGCAGGAGGAAGAAAGTGATAGTTCCAAAGTTTCTAGTACCCGATAACGCCACGTTGGCAGCAAGCGCGAGTGTTGAAGAGAGATTCGTGGATGGTCCAACGCAAGGAGCTCGGATATTCGTTAGGGAGTCCACGAGTAGTGGACTGGCACCGCGTAAGATGTTGTTCGCGGAGGCGATGCTGGAAGACAGCGCTACTAAACCACGCCGCCGCCTGAGTGATTTTGTTGTTTCCGCAACCGTGGAATTACTTCTTTTAGCGACACTGCTTTTGCTTCCGCTTTACTTCACCCAAGCGATCGATGTCCAGCAGTTCGATAAGACGCTGCTCGTGGTGCCTCCTCCTCCGGCGCCACCGCCGCCACGCGCGCTGGCACGGTCGGTCGCGTCGAAACCGAGAGTGATGTCTGTGGTGGGGAAGTTAGTGATGCCCAGGGCTATACCGCATCAGGTTGCTCGTCTTACAGAACAGCTGGACGGAAACGACGCAACAGCTGAGATTGTTCCCGGCGATGGCGTTCCGGGCGGGGTTCCTGGTGGACAGCCCGGTGGAGTGATCGGCGGGGTCCTTTCCGGAGCGGCCCCTCCAGCTCCGTCCGCAATCAATTCGGCGCCGAGGCGCCCGATTCGCGTGGGCCAAGGAGTAAAGGCCCCGCGACTCATCCTCGGGCCCCAGCCGGTCTACCCGGTCCTGGCCCGACAGGCCAAAATCAGTGGCGCGGTCGTAATTGACGCGGTGATTAACACCCAGGGAAACATAGTGGAAATGAGAACGGTATCCGGGCACCCGATCCTGGCATTGGCGGCTATGGAAGCGCTTCGCCACTGGAAGTACGAGCCAACCATCTTGGGCGGCGAGGCCTTCCCCGTCGAGTTGCTCGTGACTATTACGTTCGCTCCGAAAGGCGCTCAGGGGTGAGAAACATGAGAAGTACACAGCGTTCAGTTCCCAGAATGTTTTGGATTTTCAGCTTGTGCCTGGCATTGCTTCCTTTCTCTACAAACGCCGTGGAGATTAGGTCCCTTCTTCGGTACGCGGTGATTCTCGCCCACAGAGGCAATTCCGAACCATCAGCTCGATTTGCCGCGAGGCGCTACCGCACGGCAATGAATGCGCAAGACGGGAACGGCTGGCCAAACATGGTCGGCAAGAAGGTTGTTTTAGCCTTGGCGGCTTCTAACGAGCGGACGGGCGTCGTGATGGATACGAGCGACCGCAACGCCTTCGGAAGAGGCTCCGTGGCAAGCACAGCAAAAATCTCGGAGATGAGTTCCGCGCCGACTCCTTTTCAGCTCACGGACAGTCTCATCTACATCCAGGCAAGCATAAACGGATCGCACCCACTTTGGATGATGTTGGACACGGGTTCGAGTGTCACTGTTTTCGATGAGACCGTATCGAAGATGCTGGGGATTCGGTTCCTTGACGAAGGGAATGTTGATGGACCCGGGCAAGGTTCCGTCCAAAAGTTGTCATTTGCCAACCACGCTACCCTCATGTTTGCGGGGGAAGAGATGGGAGATCAAACTGTGGCGACGCTGCCTCTGGAATGGTTCTCGCGCGAAGTGGGCCGAAGTACGGATGGATTCCTCGGCTCCAATGTATTCCGGAACTATGTCGTTGAAATTGACTACGCAAACCAGTTGCTCCGTTTCCACGATCCGGCAGTCTATTGTTATTCCGGATCGGGTCAGCGTTTGCCGCTCCAGTTCATCTGGAACGACATACCGACCGTACACGCGGAGGTTGTAGCGCAAGACGGTAGAGCAATCGACGGTGTCTTTTTGGTCGACTCAGGTGCGACGACCGCTATTTGGCTTACAAAAGCATTCAGCGAGGCTCATCCAGAGGTTCTATCCGCGCAGGGCACGGTCGAAGTGCCAAAGGTGGTTGCCGTAGGAGGTGGGTTAAGAACGCGGCTCGGACGCGTGCAGGCCATTAGGCTCGGAGGATTCGTTGTCTCCATGCCACTCACGCAATTTTCCCAAAATACCTCGGGGATTTTCGCGGCCCCCGATATTACGGGGACCATCGGGGCGCAAATGCTGCGCCGATTCACCGTCATATTTGACTACCCGCACGGACAGATGATTCTCGAACCAAACGAGCACTTCGGCGACCCATCCTAAATAAGGAAGAAAACGCACCAAATCATCAACCGTTTAAGGAAGCTACCAGGTTCGGCCCTGCCCAACTTGCGGTTTTCCAAGTGGGTGTGAAGTTCCATCCTCGATCGAATTTTGGAACCTTTCTGCGATTCCCGACTCTCATTCAATGTAGGCATTCAGTCTTGTCCGTGGGTTCGAGGCCTTCTTCGAAAATCAAAAAGGCGAATTCCAGTGAAGGTAGCAATCAATTTTCATCGCGCAGACGGCGCATTTAGCCGTGAGACCGTTGGGCTGACGCGCCACTCACAACGGAAGGCGCAACGGTGGTTATGCAAGAAAAGGCCGGGCTCTCGACCCGAGAATAGCTCGGGAGATTGGAAGCGGCAGAAACCCGACGGCTCATCGTTTAGCGAGGCCATCCGGCTAGCTCAGCAGGGCGACGCAGCTGCCTTTGAAATCATTTATCAGCAACACAGCGGACGCGTGCACGCGCTTTGCCTGCGCATGCTTCGCGACCCCGTTGAGGCAGAGGATCTGGTTCAGGAAGTGTTCATACAGCTATTCCGGAAGATTCATACCTATCGTGGCGAATCCGCGTTTTCGACCTGGCTGCATCGTTTGACGGTGAACCTTGTTCTGATGCGCCTGCGCAGGAAGAAGCCGATTTCTACATCACTCGATGATATCGACGGAAGCGGCGAATGGGATGACAGGCCACGCAATGAAATCGGAGCGCCTGATCCGCGGCTGAGTGGCTTGGTCGACCGCGTCACCCTCCAATCAGCTATCGAACAGTTGCCGCGTGGCTACAGGGAAATTTTTGCTCTCTACGACGTTCAGGGTTACAACCACAGGGAAATTGCCAAGATTCTCGGACGCTCGGTCGGAAATTCAAAGTCTCAACTGCACAAGGCCCGTAAGCGCTTGCGCGAACTGCTTGAGGGGTACGGGGCTACCGCGCGCGACGCGATCACGAGACAGCAGGCCACTCTCTCTCGCTTGTCTCCAGTGAATAGCCTTAGAGAGATCTCCGCGAAATAAAAATCTGGACGAATCATGAAGAATATTACGATCACCGCCCGCGCTCTATCCAAGCAGCTCATCCTACTCTTGCTCTTAGGCGCCACCATCTTCAACTTTCCCAAGGTTGTCTCCGCCCAATCCCTCGTTTCCGATGAGGTGAAGCGCGATACGCAGGGGCAGACTATTAAGCAGGGCCAAGCGCTCCATATCGACGTAAATCTGGCACTCGTGAATGTCACCGTTACCGACCCCTATAGCCGCATCGTCACCGGTCTCGAGCCAGATAACTTCCGCATCTTTGAGGACAACATCGAGCAGGAGGTGGTGAACTTTTCGTCCGAAGATGTTCCCATCTCGATCGGCGTCATCCTGGATCTCAGCGGCAGCATGGCCAACAAACTTGGCAAGGCCAAGGAAGCCGCCCTCCAGTTTTTCAAGACCGCGAATCCACAAGATGAGTTCTTTCTCGTCGGTTTCAACGAGCGCGCCCAACTCCTCAGTTCGTTCACGCACAATGTCGAAGATTTGCAGAGCGCTATGCTCCCAGCCTCTGCCAAGGGCAAGACCGCCTTACTCGATGCCATTTATCTTGGGCTCAATCAGATGCGCATCGCAAGCAACGGAAAACGAGCCCTGCTGATCATATCCGACGGTGGCGATAATAGTAGTCGGTACACTGAGAAAGATATTAAGCGGATCGTGCGGGAAGCGGACACGCAGCTCTATTCAATCGGCATTTTTGACCCCGTTGAGTATCGCAGCCGAACGCTGGAGGAACTCAATGGGCCCACGCTGCTCAGCGAAACGACGGAACTGACTGGTGGGCGCGCCTTCTCCGTCGAAAATATCAACGAGCTGCCGGACATCGCCGCAAAAATCGGCGCGGAGTTACGAAACCAATATATCTTGGGCTACCACCCAAGTAATCGCGCCCGCGACGCCCGTTGGCGCAAGATCAAAATCAAACTGCGAACTCCCAAGGGTCTTCCACCTCTCAGCGTCTACGCAAAAACGGGATACTACGCGCCCAACCTCTAGGTTCGGCGAAGATCCGATTGTGTTCCTTGTCCGGCAGTCTGCCTTTCCAGCATTTAATCCCAATTTACATCTAGAATTCTGGAAACCTTCAGGCGATTCGAGATTCTCATTCAATGGAACGGAACAGCTTTGTCGGGGCGCTCGAGGGCACCTCGAAATCGACCAGAAGCTAAGTCGGTCAGACCGGGCAGCGAGATTCGCGATCCACGAGGCGCAAAGAGTGTCGCACGGTGTTCCGCATCTCATTGTAAATCTGACGGGAGACGTTGAAATGACGAAAACGACAAAAGCCATGCTCGCAGGTGCGGCGTTGGCGGGTTTGTTCGCCGGAACCGGAGCAGCGGTCAAGGCTTCGACTCTGCTTCCTTCACTGAAGACGTCTTTGAGCACCCAAGATCCCGGAGGACAACAGCACCGCCGACTTCGCGAGCAATGCTCTGACGGAGAACCGGAGGAGTATGAAAGTTCAAGCTGTCGCTGCTCTTGAGCCAAAGCAAATTTTTCTCGTTGTTCACCGGGTTGAGTTTTGCGTCTACTTCCGCCGCATCGAACGCGAGGAGTTCGCGTTGCTCTCCGCGTTGCGCAACGGAAAAACGATCAAGCACGCGATTGAACTAGCCTTGCAACACTGTTCGATTCCCGAGTTTGATCGTGGGAGATACCTTCGACACTGTTTTCAGACTTGGGCAACTCTGGGATGGTTCTGTCGGCCGGAACAAATACATGCGCGGTGAGAAAAGCCGCGAGAAAAGAGTAAGGATCGAGACCATGAGTAATCTAGTCGCTAGAGTCAAGCAGTGGCATGACCAGTTCTTCGCCTTAGTCTCTTACCTGCAGTCGCCATTCCTCTTATTTGTGCGGCTCTATTGGGGATGGCAACTCGCCCAGAGTGGCTGGGGCAAGCTCCATCATCTGCCCAATGTGACGGAGTTTTTTGGCAGCCTTGGCTTACCGATGCCCGCGCAGATGGCAGTCTTTATTGCTTGCGTCGAATTCTTTGGCGGCATCTTCCTGGCTTTGGGCCTGTGTTCCAGAATCACAAGCCTCGTACTTACCGTCAACCTAACCACGGCTTACGTACTCGGAGACCGGGAGGCTTTGCTCTCTTTCTTCTCCGATCCGGACAAATTTATTGCCGCCGCTCCCTTCGCGTTTCTCATCGTCTCCCTGATCGTGCTGGTTTTTGGTGCGGGCAGGATTTCGGTGGACACCGTGCTGGCATATTTTTATGGCTCGACACGGGTAAAGCAGGCGAATTCAGTTACGGCCTGATCGCGCGCTCTTTCGGAAGAAAGGTTTTCATGGTTATTCAATGCTTCGAACGCTTACGGTGGGTTTCTCCGGCCGCGCAGTGTCGATTGCGCTCCTTTTTCTCCTTTCTTTCAGCCTTGCGGCGACGGCGGGCGACATGACTTCGAGCCTGCTGATCGGAAACGCTCGTATCGACATCGTGATCGAACGGAGCTCTCTGCACTTGCCCGTGAAGGACATTTTTCGCTGGGTCGAATCGGCCGCTGAGTCCGTGACGGCCTATTACGGCCGCTTTCCTGTGCCTCAAGTCTTGATTCGGATCACTCTCTTCGAAGGAAGAGGTGTCCGCGACGGTATGACCTTTGGTGATCGAGGCCGGCGGATCACCATACGTGTCGGCAGCGACACTTCTCCTTCGGAGCTTGCCTCTGACTGGATGCTGACCCACGAAATGGTCCACCTGGCTTTTCCTTCCGTGGACGAAAAGCACCATTGGATCGAGGAGGGAATCGCAACCTACGTCGAACCGATCGCTCGCATTCGCGTCGGAGACCTTACGGCAGACCAGATGTGGCTGGACCTAGTCCGGGACATGCCCCAGGGGCTGCCTCAGGTCGGAGACCGGGGGCTCGATCACACGCACACCTGGGGGCGAACCTATTGGGGAGGAGCGCTGTTTTGCCTGCTCGCTGACGTTGAGATTCGACGCCAGACAAACAATGCGCAGGGCTTGGAACACGCTCTTCGCGGCATTCTCGAGGCTGATGGTGACATCCGGCGGGAATGGAATCTTGAGGAGGCACTGAGAGTCGGAGATCGCGCGGTAGGGGTGAGCGTTCTTCAGCCGTTGTACAGAAGAATGAAAGACAAGCCGGTGAGCGTGGATCTGGCTACATTGTGGTCGCAACTCGGTGTCCAATCGGATGGGGCCAGGGTCTGCTTCGACGATAGCGCCACACTCGCTGCGATCCGCCGGGCGATCACCACGGCGGAATCCAACGGGGTCAAGGAGCATTCTTTGCTTCCCAGCCCTGCCGCAGTCTTTGCAGGGCGTGCTGCGGGGCCCCGCATGATTGGTTTGGCGAAGTAAACCGCGACTCGGAGTAGCATATCCTCATGACAAAGAAAACAGGACAACTGGCTGCTGAGTCGAAACGAGTGCGTGTGGCCATCGCGCAATCCGCTCCCGTCTACCTGGACAAGCGAGCCAGCCTCAAGAAGGCTCTCGATCTTATCCAGCAGGCGGCCAAGCAGGATGCAGGGCTCGTTGCGTTTGGAGAGACCTGGCTGCCGGGCTATCCCGCCTGGCTCGATGTTTGTCCGGGCGCGGCACTGTGGGAAAACGCTTCTGCGAAAGAGGTCTTCGCCAGGCTCAGATCTAACAGCGTCACCGTTCCCGGCGAAGAGGTGCATGCGCTCAGCGAAGCAGCGCGAGATCTCAAAATTGCGGTTGTGATGGGAACGAGTGAGCGAGTCGATGACGGTCCGGGAAACGGCACACTCTACAATTCGCTTCTGACGATTTCAGAGGATGGGCGGCTCAGAAACCACCACAGAAAACTCGTGCCGACCTACACGGAACGACTCGTGTGGGGGAATGGTGATGGCCGTGGGCTGGAGGCCGTGTCCACGTCCGTCGGACGCATAGGCGGATTGATTTGCTGGGAACATTGGATGCCGCTCGCACGCATGGCCATGCACAATTCCGGCGAGCACGTCCACGTCGCTGTGTGGCCGACAGTTCACGAATTACATCAACTAGCCAGCAGACACTACGCCTTTGAAGGCAGGTGCTTTGTATTGGCGGTCGGTTTAATGATGCCTGCCGCCGACGTACCTCGGGAGCTTCCACGCGGCGTCCCACTTACGTCAGCTGACGACCAATGGATAGAGCGCGGGGGCAGCGCGATTATCGGGCCTGATTCGCATTACGTTGTTCAGCCCGTGTTCAATCGTGAAGAACTCATCGTGGCGGATCTTGATTTCATGCAGATTGACCGCGAGTTCATGACCCTCGACGTCTCAGGTCACTATGCCCGACCGGACCTGTTTCGCTTCGAGAAGAAAGAATTAGTGTAGAGAGCGTTTGTAAGTTCACAGCTGAAACGAGGCCGACACGGCGAGCGAGCAACTTTGATTGCAGAAAAGGAAAGAGAGAAACGAATGGAATTGAACTTTGCGGGCAAGAAACTGATTGTCATCGGAGGCACAAGCGGAATCGGGAAGGCCGTGGCGTCACTGGTGCTCAGCAATGGCGGCAGCGCTGTGCTAGTTGGCCGTCGCGAGACCAAGACGAGGGACGCGATCCTGGAACTGCGTCCGCGTGGCGAGGTGTGTGGATGGACCGTTGACATAACGAGCGGCGCTGGACGCGCCAGTTTGATCGACCATCTCCATGCGAAGCACGCGGACGCAACCTTGCTTGTGAATGCCGCAGGCGTTTTCGCTCCCAAGCCGTTTCTTGAGCACACCGAACCGGACTATGACCGCTATCTTGAAATCAACAGGGCCCTCTTTTTCATCACGCAATGCGTAGCCAAGAATATGGTGTCTGGTAAGCGCGGCGGCGCGATCGCGAATATCGGATCGATGTGGGCCCGGCAGGCCGTGCAAGCCACTCCTTCCTCAGCCTATTCCATGGCGAAAGCTGGGCTGCACGCCTTAACGCAGCATCTCGCGCTAGAGCTCGCAAATGCGGGCGTTCGCGTCAATGCTGTGTCGCCCGCGGTAGTGAATACGCCAATTTTCGAAGGCTTCCTGCCGAAGGAACAGGTTGCCACGGTTCTTCAGAGTTTCAATGGTTTCCACCCCATCGGCCGTGTCGGCCGGCCCGAAGATGTCGCGGAAATCGTCGCCACGCTGCTGTCCGACAAATCCTCTTGGGTCACGGGCGCCATTTGGGATGTCGATGGAGGCGTTATGGCGGGGCGCAATCAATACGTTTCGTAACGCCAATGTCAATCGACGAAACTTAAACTTCACGGTGTTCAAGGCAAAAAACAATGCGATTCGACTTGCGCAAGATTGCAAAGTTGCTCGCGGTTCGAGTCACGAGCCTGACATTCATAAGTATTCTGATGACGCCAGCGGCGATGCTTGCAAATTGCCAGCTGGGCTTTGAATCTGCGCCCCATCTTGATGCCGGTTTTGAATCCCTATACGACCTGAACTTCGACGCGGCCCAGGCCCAGTTTTCGGATTGGAAAGCCCGCTATCCGGACGATCCCCTCGGCCCGGCTGCAGCCGCCAGCGCTTACTTATTTCAGGAATTCGATCGACTCGGAGTCCTGCAAAGCGAACTCTTTCGAGACGACCAAACGTTTCACCAGCGCAAGAAATTGACACCGGACCCGCGCTTGAAGAAATTGTTTGATTCCGAACTGACATTGGCCGACATGCTGGCAGCGAAACAGTTGGAGAAAGATGCTGCATCTGTTAACGCTCTTTTGGCGATGACAATGGTAGATGGACTGCGCGCGGACTACGCCGCCCTCATCGAGCGGAAGGATGGCGCGTCGCTCTCCTATACAAAGAAAGGACGAAGGTCGGCCGAGAGACTTCTCATGGTCGACTCCGGCTGTTACGACGCCTACCTGGCTCTGGGCGTGGAGAACTATCTTTTGGGAAGTAAGCCGGCACCGCTGCGCTGGATATTAAGGGCCGGAGGTGCCAACACGGATCGGAACGAAGGATTGAGGGAACTCGAACTCACTGCCAAAGGAGGCCATTTTCTGAAGCCGTTTGCCAAATTGTTGCTCGCCGTGGCAGCGTTGCGGAGGCACGACCACGAAAACGCGAAGCTCATCTTGAGCGAGCTGCATCGGGAGTTTCCTCACAATCTCCTGTACGAGCGTGAACTCGCTCGCCTTCAAACGGAAAGAGGGGACTGAATGTCGTTGGGTTCTCAAAGACCATCCGGAAAATCAGCGAGAGTTCTCGCCTTTGCTTCGCACGGAACCTCGACACCCCCGGTTCCGACTACCGCTTCATCACAAGGTAGTCTCATGAGCGCTGTGTGCGTAAGGTTCCGGATGTTACTTGAAGCGCAGGGAGTTCGAGCCCGAGCCTCATCCTAATCTATGGGGCCTGAGTTACGGGCTGTTAAGGCCGCATGTATACCGATAGGGTATTTCAGCACAGCTAAGAAATACCCTACATTGAGTCGCGGAAGGATTTCGGAATTGGGTGCGTAGTGGCTTTTAGAGTTGTAAAAACATCCCTCCGAAAATCGCCGCGAAACCTTCGTTGGGTGTGATCATCTCACTTGCCATGATCAGCTGGAAATGAACGGTGGGAAATCACTGTGCTCGAATCGTCCGTTTCGGGAACCTTCAGGTGGATCTTCACGCCAGTGAGTTGTATAGGAACGGCGTGCGTCTAAAAGCCGAAAAAAAGCCATTGAAGATCTTGGAACTGCTGCTCAAGAATCCCGGCGAAATCGTCAGCCGAAAGGCTCTCCGCGAGAAACTTTGGCCGGACACCACCGTAGCCTATGAGCAAAACCTTAATACTGCCGTGAACAAGCTACGGGTACTGCTGCGAGATTCCGCACGAAGGCCCCGATTCATAGAGACTCTGCCAGGCCGAGGATACCGCTTCGTCTCATTCGTGGAATGGCAGGGGCGGCGAGCGTATTCAGCCATGGGAAAAAGGAAATTGGTCGTTCTTCCTTTCGAGTACTTCGGGAACAGTGCCGATCAAAAGTATTTCGCAGAGGGCTTATTTGCGGATCTTATCTCTCAGCTCGCGCAACTGAACCCCCGACGCCTCGGGGTAATCGCCAGAACGTCTGCCATTCAATACATGGGCACAAAGAAATCCATCCGCGACATCTCTAGGGAATTGAAAGCCCACTATGTCATCGAAGGAAGTGT
>WNFR01002094.1_pt1 | contig 20811 bp, 24 predicted proteins | sample 5400221 | NCBI WGS metagenome assembly WNFR01 (sample SAMN13153357, study PRJNA577476) | soil metagenome | isolation source: 40 cm soil under Madrone tree | place: USA:California | collected 2016-06-14 | reverse complement strand
GAGGCTGGCGGGCGGCAAGGCGATCGCGACTCCGTTCGGGAAATACTACAGCCGCAATATCACCCCCGATCCGTCGCACGGCATCGGCGCGTGGAGCGATACGGATTTCCTGCGCGCGATACGACAGGGCGTGATGCCGGACGGCGCGTATTACTTCCCGGCCTTTCCGTTTCCGTCCTTCACCCTGATGACCGATCGGGACATTCTCGACATCAAGGCCTACCTGTCGACACAGCCTGCGGCCGCCCGCGAGAACCGCTCGCCCGACGTGCCGTTTCCCTTCGGCGTCCGCGCGGCGATGGCGCCGTGGCGGCTCCTGTATTTCCACGCCGGGCCCTACGCGCCCGATCCGCACCAGGGGGCGGAGTGGAACCGCGGCGCCTATCTCGCCAACGCGGTCATCCACTGCAGCGAATGCCACACGCCGCGCGGTGCGCTGGGTGCGCTCGACAACAGCCGCCGCTTCGCCGGCACCAAATTCACGCGCAGCGTCATCCGCGCGCCGGACATCACCTCCGACCATGCCGACGGCATCGGCGCGTGGAGCACCGATGACATCGCCACGCTGCTCGAGAGCGGGATGACGCCGGAAGGCGACGTAGTCGGCGGCGCGATGGCCGAAGTCGTCAGGGGCACGACGAAGCTGACGGCCGCCGATCGCCACGCCATCGCCGTCTACGTGAAATCGATCCCGCCCCTGCGCGCCAACGGTGCGCCCGGCACGTGACGGAGCCCCGGGAGCCGTCGCTCAGGCGCAAATCGGTGGCGCTGGCCTATGGCGGCCTTTGCCACGGCGTGTTCGTGGCCGCCGTCGCGGTCATGATCTACGAGATGTTCTTTGGTCTCAGCCGGTCGTCGGGCGCCTTCCACGCCGTCTGGCGCTGGATCGCCAACGGTGTCCTTCTGCTTCAATTCCCGATCGCCCATTCGTTCCTGCTGGCACGGCCGGGAAAGCGCGTGTTGCGCGCCCTGGCGCCCGCCGGCCTGGGATCCGACCTGGCGACCACCAGTTACGTCATCGTGGCCTCGGTGCAGGTCTTCCTCCTGTTCGGCTTGTGGTCCCCCGGCGGCGGGATCTGGTGGCAGGCCCATGGCGCGCTGCGGCTGGTCCTGACGACCCTCTACGCCGCGGGATGGCTCCTGCTCCTGAAATCGATGTTCGACGCGGGAATCACGCTGCAGACCGGATCGCTGGGCTGGTGGGCGGTCTTGAGGAACAGGATGCCTCTCTTTCCGCCGATGCCGACGGGCGGGCTGTTCCGTCTCTGCCGCCAGCCGATCTACGTGTCGTTCGCGATCACGCTCTGGACGGTGCCGACCTGGACGGCGGACCAGCTGGCGCTGGCGGTGGTCCTCACCGCCTATTGCGTGGTCGGGCCTCTCTTCAAGGAGGCGCGTTTCTCACGCCTGTTCGGAGGCGCGTTCGAAGCCTACCGGGCCGCTCATCCCTACTGGCTTCCCTTTCCCCGGAAGCGGCGCGCGCCGAAGGGCCCGATCTGAGGCTTCGCTCGACGCCAGGCCTCGAGCAATTCTCCCCACTCCGTCGTATAGCGTGGGCACGCGGACGAACTTTGATCAGAACATAATTTTGATCAGAACATAATCTCTACGCGTCGGTTCACGGGTTGTGCTATGCCGTCGGCAACCGTGGGGAATGGTTTGTTCGATGCGCGGCCAACGACGATCGACCCGGCGGGGATCCCATCCCGAATCAGCTCGTTCTTCACCGCCTGGACATGGTCGGGGTGGCCGACGAGTCGAATGACACTGGCAGATTTGGCCGCGCCGGCAGCGATACGAACTGTGTCGGCTGCAGCGCTGGAAAGTCGGTTGGTCCCTCTGTCGAGGAAAACCACGTATTCAGGCCGCGCATCAACCGCATATGCGAGGTTCGTGGTCTGGCCCAGCGCGGCTGGAACAGGCGCCAGGAACATACCACCGAGCAAGACCGCGGCGACGCCATGGGTTTGCATCCGATAGTCTCCTTTCGCGTTTATCTCTCTTTAAACGTCGAACGGCAGGTTGGGTTGCCCTGCGCGCAGAGCATAAGTGGCTGTCCTCTTTTAGCCGGGAGGCGGTTCCCGGCCTGGGCGCCGGGCCACTATCGTCTGATCAGCGATCAGTATGTGTGGTACCCGGGCCAGTGGCAGGCTGCCCGGCAGGGCTACCGCGAGCAGTGGGCCTACCACCCCAGCCGCTGGGACCGCGACGGCGACGGCATCCCCAACCGGTATGATCGGTACGACAACCGGGCTGGCGCGAACGAGAGAGGGCCGTTCGGTGACCGGGATCATGACGGCATCCCCAATGCCTTCGATGGCCACAACGACTATCGACGCTAGGCATCGGGCTTGAGCGGATAAGGAAGCGGGCTTGCGAAAGCGGGCCCGCTTTCCTTTTGCCCTAGCGCCGCCAGGGGCTCAGCCAGGCGGCGGGTCGGCTGGCCCGGCAACGCGCGGCAAGCTATGGTCGCGCGAATGGCCGCAAAACCTCCCAGCGCCGCACAGTTCATTTCCGCCCTGCTGGCGGCGGTGCGCGAAGTCACGGGGCACAGGCCGCCGCCCACCTGGACGCACGTGGACAAGCTCCAACGCAAGCTGGGGACCGACAATACGGACGCGGTCGATGCCGCGATCCGTCTCGCGGTGGCCAGAGGTTGGCTCCGATCCGATGGCAATCCGCCCTCATCGGTCACCATCACCGTCGAAGGGATCAAGCTGTTGGAGCCAGGCCCGTCAGGAGCGAAGCAGAGGTAGGCGGCGCAGGCAGACCGAGCACCCCTCGGGGACCATCGTGCGCGGGAGACGAAAATTTTTTCGGTTGGCCTGGTCGAGGTCTTGAATCCAAAAAAAGCCATTTCCATCTAGCTCATCGCCGGGCGCTCATCGTCGGGCCCGGCTTATCCATATTGCTCGAGGAGGATGTGGTTATGACCGACTTCGATCTTTCCCCGTTCTGGCGCTCGACCATTGGTTTCGACCGCCTGTTCGATCACCTCGGCAGCTCGCCGACTTTCCGCGCCCAGGAAAACTACCCGCCCTACGACATCCTGCGAACTGGCGAGAATACCTACCGCATTTCCCTGGCGGTGGCCGGCTTCAAGCCGTCGGAGCTCGCGATCACGGCGGAGCAGGAAATGCTCACCGTCGAGGGACGCAAGACCGAAAAGGAAACTTCAGGCTACCTCTACCAGGGCATCTCCAGCCGCTCGTTCCGGCGCCAGTTCAACCTGGCCGACCATGTGCAGGTCAAGAGTGCATCGGTGGAGGACGGTCTTCTCCAGATCGAACTGGTGCGTGAGATCCCGGAAGCCATGAAGCCGCGCCGCATCGACATCGCCTCGGGGGACCGCCGCGAAGACGACAAGAAGATCGGGGTGGCGAACGCCGCCGACTGATCCGCCTGCTGCGCGCGCCTCGCAGCCCTGGCGGGGCGCGCCAGTCCTTTCCTCGCAACAGAGACGCCCATGCTGTGCGATCCGCGAATCGAATTGATCAAAGTGATGAATGCGGCGGACGAGGCGTTGCAGAAGGCGACCGCCGAGCTTGACGCGCTTCCGGCCGACTCCCCGCTGCTGATCCCGACCGCCCTGAAAATGCATCAGGCGAATGCCACGTATCTGACGAGCACCGTCGCCATGCTGTCCTATGATATGGTCGAGGCCCAGCGCGACCTCAAATTCCTGCGCGAGCGATTGGCCGCGTTCGAGGCGAAATCAGGAATGTCGGGCCGGCTTGCGGGAGCGGGCTGAGACTTACGGCGTGACCCGGCTTACCGCTCGAGGGAAGTAGGGCAGCACCGACTGCGGTAGGAGTCGTGGTCTCGTCGTTACACGAACGGCGTGTTGCGCCATCCTCAACCAGAACTCCTTCTCGCTCTCACGCAACTTGCTCCATTGCCCGGTCTTGGCGACTTGACCATGGAGCACTTGCGCCACGTTCAATATCTCCCTTTCCATATGACAACCTCCCTCCGTCTTATGGCAGCGCTTCTTGGCGACGCTGTGCAAAGCTTAGGAGGCCAACCTTTCGACCGGCTTACGCGCGACGGAATAGTTCTCGTATTGCGCGAAAGATCACGTCGCCGCGCGCACCATGTCGGCGCACTTCTCGCCGATCATGATCGAAGGCGCGTTGGTGTTGCCGGCCACGATGGTGGGCATGATCGAGGCGTCGGCGACGCGAAGCGCCGCGATGCCGTGCACGCGAAGCTGGGGGTCGACCACCGCATCGGCCTCGCGGCCCATGCGGCAGGTGCCCACGGGGTGCAGGTTGGAGACGCCGCGCGCGCGGATGTCGGCTTTCAGCTCGGCCTCGCCGGTGACGTCGGCGCCGGGCAGGATCTCCTCGACGACGAAAGGTTTCAGCGCCGGCTGCATTGCGATCTCGCGGCAGACGCGCATGCCGTGGATCAGCGCCTCGAAATCGTAAGAGCTCTTGAGGAAGTTGAACCTGATCTCTGGCGCCCCGAACGGGTCGGGCGATTTCAGCCGCACCGTGCCGCGGCCGTCGGGCCGCAGATGCACCGGGCTGAGGCCGAAGGCCGAGAAGGGTTGGGGCACCACGCCGTGGCGGTTCCGGTCCTGCACCGCCCAGGCGAACATGTTGATCTGCAGGTCCGGCCGCTCGAGCCGCTTGTCGCTGCGGATCAACGCGCCGACGAAAAGCCCCATGCTCGACAGCGGCCCGGTGCGTCCCAGCGCATACTGCGCCGCCGCCGCCAGCCGGCGCGGCAGGCTTATCGCCAGATCGTTCATCGTCACCGGCTGCGAACAGCGATAGCCGACATAGGTGTTGAAGTGATCGTGCAGGTACGCGCCGACGCCGGGCATGTCCCTGATCACTGCGATGCCGTGCTGCTGCAGATGCGCTCCCGGGCCGAGGCCGGAGAGCATCAGCAACTGCGGCGAGCCATAGACGCCGCCGGAGACGATCACCTCGCGCGCAGCCCGCGCCGTGGCGAGGCCCTGCGGCGTGCGATACTCGACGCCGACGGCGCGGCCGCCCTCGATCACCACCCGCGTCGCATGCGCCCCGGTGGCGATCGTGAGGTTTTTGCGTTGCCTGGCGCCGCTGAGATAAGCCCGGGCGCTCGACCAGCGCCGCGCCTTGCCGATGGTGGTCTGGTAGTAGCCGACGCCTTCCTGGGTGGCGCCGTTGAAATCCGGATTGGCCGGGATGCCGGCCTGCAGCGCGGCGTCGTGCATCGCCTTGGCCAAGGTCGGCTGCCAGCGATGGTCGCTCACCTTCAGCGGCCCGCCGGTGCCGTGGAATTCGTTTGCGCCGCGCGCGTTATCCTCGGCGCGCCTGAAGTAGGGCAGCACCGAATCGTAGTCCCAGCCCTCGCAGCCGCGCTGCCGCCATTCGTCGTAGTCGGCCGCGTTGCCGCGCATGTAAACCATGCCGTTGATCGAGCTGGTGCCGCCTAGCACCTTGCCGCGCGGCTGGTACATCACGCGGTTGTTGAGCTCCGGCTCCGGCTCGGAGTCGAACATCCAGTTGACGCGCGGATTGTTGAAGGTCTTGTGATAGCCGAGCGGGATGTGGATCCACGGATAGGTATCGCGCGGTCCCGCTTCCAGCAGAAGCACGCGAAAGCGCCCGTCCTCGCTCAACCGCCCGGCAACGGCGCATCCCGCGGAGCCCGCGCCGGTGACGATGAAATCGTAGGAAGCCTCGCCCTGCATGCCGCTCCTCCCCGAGATTTTCGGGCGAGCGTAGAGCGATTCGCGCAAGCGTGCCAGAAAGTCCGGACGAAAACTAAACTTTTAGGCCGCATCGACAGCGCGAGGTTAAGCAGCGATCGCTTGCTGATCAACGTGCGCGAATGTCTTCCGTCTGTTGTTTCCATGCGAAAGCCAGCGGACTGCGGTGCCGGAGCAATGCCCTACTGTCTCTCCAACTTGGGCTTCCACTCACGAGCAAGACGTTCCGCTTCGGCGACCTGCGCCGGGGTCATTTTCATCGCCGCGGCATCGCGGCCTTGGGCGGCGTTGGTGCGGGCATAGGAATCGGCGCCTCGCGCAGCCGCCACGGCAAACCACTTGAACGCCTGGACGTTGTCGCGCGCCAAGCCAAGACCCTCGGCGTACAGGCGGGCGAGCCGGATCTGGGCAAGCGCATTGCCTTGCTCGGAGGCCCGGCGATACCACGACGCCGCCGACGAATATTCCTTCCGGCCGTAGTAAAGGCTGGCGAGACTGAACTGACTGCCCGCGTGTCCCTGCTCGGCGGCCTTGCGAAACCAGACCATCGCCGCGGCCTCGTCGCGGGAGACACCGTAGCCACCGAGATACAGGCTTCCAAGCCCGGCCTGGGCATCGGGACTTCCCTGCTCGGCCAGCGGCTGCCACAAGTCGAGAGCAACCGCGTATTTGCCCCGATCATAGGCGGCCTGGGCGTCGCGCAGCGAGTCCGCCTGCACCGGCGCGACCGCCCCCACGACCAGGGCGACCGCGACCGACAACAGCCAGCGCATGCTACAAGGCCGGCTGATAGCTGAAATCGTCGAACGCCGTGACGCTGTCGGCTTTCGTCCATACGCCCACTGCACCCGAGCCCGGGATATGGTTGTCATTCGCCTCGATATAGGCTTTGCCGTCTAAGAAGACGCGGATGCGGCTGCTCTTGAATTCGACGCGCAGCGTGTGCCAGACATTGCCCGGCACCGGCGCATCGACATATTTGATCGTCCGGCGCCGGCCGCCCTCGGTGTAGTAGAGCGAGACGTTGTTCTCGAGCGCATTGGCGCGCGCGACGTAGTAGTTGTCGCCGTCCTTCCAGCGCCAGACCAGGCCCCCCGCCTGATCCTCGCGACCGGAGAGCGGCTTGAACTTCACTTCGACCGCGCCGTCGGCAATTGCCGTGTCCTGCTTCACGCACCAAGGAAACGTCCCCGATCCGGATTGCTTGAGCACGTTGGGCTTGCTGGGCGCGCTCGTGTCGGCTTCGACCGCCCAACGCGGCGCGCCGCCGCCGGTGCTCCCACACGTCCAGCCGGCCGGTATCGCGCCGGCGGGGTCGGCGTCGAAATTGACGATCTCGGCGCGAGCGCCGGTGGCGAGCGCGGCGGCCGCCGCACCCGCAACGATCTTCGTCATGATCGCCCCCATCACGCTTCCTTGGAGTAGCGCTCGTACAGCATCGCGGCGTTGCTCCAGCGGATGCCCTGCATGAAGCTGTCGACGTACGCCGCGGCCTTGGCGCCGTAGTCCATGTGATAGGCGTGCTCGTACATGTCGAGCGCCAGGATCGGCCGGCCATTGGACAGGCTATGGGTATGGTCGGCCGCCCAGGTGTTGATCAGCCGCTTGTCGCGTGGCGAATAGGTGAGCAGCACCCAGCCCGAGCCGCCGCCCAGCGCCTTGCCGGTCGCGGAGAACTCGGCCTTCCAGCGCGCGAGCGATCCGAAATCGTGGTTGATCGCTTCCGCGAGCGCCCCCGTCGGGTCGCCCTCGCCGGCCAGGGTGTCGAAATAGAGCTCATGGATGAGCATCGAATTGGCGGCGATCAGCTCCTCGCGCTTCAGCCCGTTGATCACGAACACCGGTGCCGCGGCGACGTCCAGCGCAGCGAGCTGTGCCGTGATGGCGTTGAGCCGCTTCACCGCGCCGCTGTAGTTGTTCTCGTAGTGGCTGACGAGAAGCTTCTCGGACAAGCCCTTCACCTTGGCCGGATCGAACGGCAGCTTCTTGATCGCGTATTCCATCTTGGGTCCTCCTGGAGCGGTTTGCGCATTTGCAGCCGAGTGCAGTCCCGTCACGGCCATTGCGGCGGCGGCAACGGTCGCGGCGCCCATCATGTCGCGTCTCGTTCGTTCGGCGGTCATTCGTGCCTCCTGTTGAAGGGTTAGGGTTGGCCAACGACAAGGAAATAAACGATGCCCGCCAGCGAGCTCGCCAGCAGCACCGGGATCATTCCGACCTTGAAGCGGAAGATCGCCACGGCGGCGGCCAGCGCCAGGATGAGGGAAGGTACGTTGACCGAGCTCAACACCGGAAGGTCGACGGAAGCACCCAGCCAGCGTACCGGCGCCAGCTTGGCGAACAGCACGTGCAGCGCGAACCACACCGCGAGATTCAGGATCACGCCGACCACGGCGGCCGTGATCGCCGCCAACGCCGCCGCCAGCGCCTTGTTGGCACGCAACACCTCGACGAAGGGTGCGCCGAAGAAGATCCAGAGGAAGCAGGGCACGAAGGTGACCCAGGTCGCGAGCAGCCCGCCTAGCGTCGCGGCAAGCAGCGGCGGCAGCGCCCCCGGCTCGCGCCACGCGGCGAGGAAACCGACGAACTGCGTCACCATGATCAAAGGACCGGGCGTGGTCTCCGCCATGCCGAGGCCGTCGAGCATCTCGCCGGGGGTCACCCAGTGGTAGGTATTGACCGCCTGTTGCGCCACGTAGGCCAGCACGGCATAGGCGCCGCCAAAGGAGACCACCGCCGCCTGGCTAAAAAAGACGGCGATCTTGGTGAAGACATTGTCGCCCCCCAGTCCGAGGTAGAGCGCCGCCACCGGCACCAGCCACAGCGCCAGGAACACCGCGGTGATGGACAGGGACCAGCGGAGGTTCGGCCGGGCATGCTCGGGCGTTTCCTCGCCGAGAAGGGAGTCGGCGTCGGCCAGCTGGTTGTCTCCGGCCTTGCCATGGCCTCCCCCGGGGAGGAATGCCGGTACACCCGCGCGTCCGCCAATGTAACCGACGAGGCCGGCAATCAGGACGACGAGGGGGAAGGGCACATCATAGAAGAACAGCGCGATGAAGGCCGCGGCCGCCAGGGCCCGCATGGTGTTGTTCCTGAGCGCGCGCCTGCCGACGCGCAGCACCGCCTCGACGACGATCACCAGAACGGCGGCCTTCAGCCCGAAGAACAGGCCCTGCACGATCGTCACCTTGCCGAGCAGCACGTAGATCCAGCTGAGCGCCATGATGGCGAGCAGGCCGGGCAGCACGAACAGTGTGCCGGCGAACAAGCCGCCCTTGGTCTTGTGCATCAGCCAGCCGATATAGATGGCGAGTTGCTGCGCCTCGGGGCCGGGCAGCAGGTGGCAGTAGTTGAGCGTCTGCAGGAACCGCTGTTCGCCGATCCACTTCTTCTCCTCGACGATGATGCGATGCATCACCGCGATCTGGCCGGCCGGCCCACCGAAGGAGAGGGCAGCGACGCGCGCCCAGACTTTCATCGCCTCGCCGAAGGGAACGCCGTGCGATGGCACCGCTCTGGCATCCGATGCTGTCAGGTCGGTCATATTTCCCTCGTTGTCTTGGCGCTTACGGTCCCGAGATATTGATGGAGGTGATCCAAGACAGCGGCAGGACCAACAGTAGCCATGGGGGCCTCTTCCGCAGCACAAGGTCTAACTATGATTCACCTGTACCATTAACGCAGAATTAAGTCGGAACGTCTGTATCACTTTCCGTTCACTTCCACTGGGACCGGGATTAGATGCCGTGAAACGGTAGTATCAAAGGGCCATATTAGACCCCGCGTCGGCGACGGTTCTCCTTTCGGACGACCTGCCGACGAGACCGCTTTAGGAAGGAGAACGGCAATGAAATGGGTTACCCGAGAGCGCCCCAAGATCGACCGTATCGCCTGTCCGTGGCTGATCGCGCGCTTCATCGACAAGGAACCCGAGTTCCTCTACGTGCCTGCCGATCGCGTCCTCGGCATGGCCGAGCGGACCGGAGCGGTGCCGTACGACATTCCCGGCGTGAAGTTCACCCATGTCGGGGAGAAATGCAGCTTCGACGCCTTCCTCGAGGAGTACAAGCTCGACGAGCCCGCGCTGCAACAGCTCGCGCACATCGTGCGAGGCGCCGACACGTCGCGCCTCGATCTCACGCCGCAATCGGCCGGCTTGTTCGCAATTTCGCTCGGCCTCGGCCACGTCTTCACCAACGACCACGAAATGTTGAAACATGGCATGGTGCTCTACGACGCGCTCTACGCCTGGTGTCGTAGTCTCCAGGGCGAAACGCACAACTGGCCGCCAAAAATGTAGCCGCCTCATCGGACAGGAAAGCTGAAGGTTACACCGAAGCGGACCTCTCGAAGCGAGTGGTCGTTGACCTGCGCTCCGCGCAGGCCGACGTCGAACGCGATGTTGTCACGGACCTGCCAGATCGCGCCGACGAGTGCTGACGTCGTCGTCACGCCGCCGAAATCGCGCTCGTAGAAGACCTCCGCGACGGGTCGCAAGGGCCAATCGTGCGGACCCTCGAGGATCAGCCCGACAAAGGCGTCCGCGTTCTGTTGGTGCGTGATGGCGAGTGCGGCGTTGAAATGCACGGTCATCCATGGCCATTGTTGTGACACGATTCCCGCAACGCTGCCGCCGGTGCTGCTGGTCGCGTCGTCATTGATGCTGGGCAGCAGGAAGCCGAATTCCGTCGCGATGCTCGGACCCGACTGACCCTGCAAGCTGCCTTCGCGCAATATTGCCTTTAGAAACAGGCCGTTGCCGAGCAGGCTCGACTTGGGGGAGTCTTGCAGCAACGAGTGCAGCGCCTCGCCTTGCAGCACGAGCTCCCATCGCTCCGAGAGTCCATAGTTCAAGACCACGGTCGGGGCGACGAGCGAGCGTTCGGATCCGATCTGGAGGTATTGCGCGGGCCCCAATTCAATCTCGACCTGACCGGGCTCGGCAATGGCGGCGTCGGTACCGTCGAAGGGCCGGTAGGCCAGGGCTCCGCCGCACCAGGCCAGGGCCACGATGGGCGCCAGCGCGAGGCTGGCGCTCCGCGGGCTGCGGGTCATGGGAGCGGTCGAAACACCCAGATCGCCGCGGGCTCGGAAGCGGTCGCCCGCACGCCGAGATAGAGCCGGTCGTTCGCCGGCACGAACAGCGACGTGCGGGCGCCCGCGACTGTTGGAACGCGGGCGATCCGTTCGTATCCGTCGCCCGTTCTTGCGAAGACATCGATCACGCCTTCGCCGCAGCTTACGTAGAGGCGACGTCGCTGCGCATCGACGAAAACATCGTCGGCATCGCGGCAGATCTCGAGGCTCGCCTCCCGCTTGCCGGACCCGGTTCCGAAGACCACGAGTCTGGCAGGATTGCGGAAGGCGACGATCACGCGGTGCTCGTCGGGGTCGACGGCCATTGCAAAGTTGCCGCTCGCCCCCGCGCTCTCGAGGATCGTAACTTTTCTGCCCGAGACGGCGTCAAGGGCCGCAATCTGGGGAGCGTCCGGCACATTTACAAAGATCCGCTGGCCCATCTCATCGAACTGGAAACTCTCGGGATGGCCGTCGAGCGGCATGTCGGCGATCTTCCGTCGGCTTGTCGGATCGATCACGGCTAGCCCGCCTTTGCCGTAGCCGACGATGATGCGGTTGCGCCACGGGTCGATGCGGATGTTGTCGGCATCGGCGCCGAGCGCGATGGCCCCCAGGGGCGCGAAGTCGGACGCCTGGAACAGGCGCAGCGACCCGTCGCCGGCGTTGGCGACATAGAGCGTGCGGGTGGCGGCATGGTACGCAATCCCCTGCGGCTCGCTGAGCCCGGGGATGCGGTGCACGACGTTGCGCTCTTCCAGGTCGACGACACCCACGCTGTCATTGCCAAGCTCGGCGACAAACAGAAGTTGCCGGTCGGGGTCGAAGGCAAAGTGATCGATACGGCCGCTTACCGTGCCAAGCGGGATCTTTGCCTCGAGCACCAGGGGTGGCGGGTCCGCCGCCCAGCTCGGCGTCGCGAGCGCCATGCCGATCAAAGCCGCAACTATCGTCATGCGCTCCATTGCCACCTCCTGGCCATCGACCCCACTGCCGACGGAAAGCTATCGTGCACTAGCGGCTTCCTTCTTGACGTCCACCTTGTCGAGCGCGGCCCGCAAGCCCGTGGCGAGCTTGCGCGCGTCGTCATTGGCCCAGAAATGCAGGAAGAACAGGCGCGGCTGTTCGTCGAGCATGTGACTGTGCAGGGCGGTGACTTCGATGCCGTTGGCCTGCAAGGCCTTGATCACCGGGTTGACCTCCGTCCCAAGCAGGACGAAGTCGCCGGTGATCGCTGCCGTGTCGAAGCCCGTGGGCTGGAAATTGATGGCGATCGCCGCGCCCATGGCGCCCGGCAGAGCCATTCCCTGATCGGTTACGGGCTGGGCGCGCGGAATGCCGAACTGGTAGATGCCGCCGCTGTCCTGCCCGCGGTAGCCCATGATGCGGTCGATGCCGATCATCTCGATGTTGGCGGGCGTTGACGTGCCTGGCGGCGGTGCGAAAGGCGTCTCGCTGAGGGCCAGGCCGTCGTGGATGGCGCCCGCAAGCTTGACCGGATCGCCGTGGCCCTGGATGTGCATGTAGAGCGTCATGGGCTCGGCGCGCAGCAGGTGGTTGTGCAACGCGCTGATCTCGATGCCGCCTTCCTCGAGCTTGCGCATGACCGGGGCCACCTCGTCCTGCGTCAGCACGAGATCGCCCATGACCATGGCCTGCGTATCCATCGGCTGGAAGGCGACCCAGCCGCCGAACGCAAAGCCGGTCCGGAGCGCGACGCCGTCGAGCGACACTTTCAGGTCGGTGCGCGGAAAGCCCACGCGGTAAACGCCGCCTGTCTGCACGGCGCCGGATTTTCCGAGCGCCTGTGCGACCTGGGTCCAATCGGGCTCGGCGGCGAAGGTTGGCGTCGCCAGAACGACGGCGGCAACCAGGGGCGTGACAAGGCGAGTGATCGGACGCATGGCGATCCTCCTCAATCGAGCTTCTGGGTTACTTTTTTGACATCCTCGCCCTTCATCAGGGTGACGACGGCAACCGGCCGCCCGCCCTCCAGTGTCGGCACGACGCTAACGGCGCGATAGCCGGCGTTGCCCTTGACGGCGTTGTCGGTGGCGACATCGAGCGTCACCTTCGCCTTGGCCATGGCCGCCGCCTGCGCCTGGGCGGCCTTCAGATCACCGGCATCGGTGATCCACGCGTCCTTCGCCACGGCGCCCGACGTGTGATCGATGATGAGTTCACTGAACCGATCGCCCTTCATCGTGTAGATGGACAATTGCAGGGCGCCGTTCTCGATTTCGTACTTGGCCGAAACCGGCTTGCCTTCTCGCTCGCTGACCTTGGTTGCCTTTTCCAGGGGAAGGCTCGCTTGCGTTAGCGCCTTGGCCATGGCTGTTGGATTGAATTCCTCCTCCGCCCAGGACGGCGCTGCGACAAGAGACAGGATGCTGGCGACGGCAATACTGAGAGCAAGCTTCATGGTTTTAACCTCCGAGGTGTCTGACGGCATCTTCGGGGCGCGCGTTTAACGCAGTTTTATGGACCACGAGTGGGGCTTACCGCTGCGTTATTTCACCCAAGCTCGCAGCTCGACCCGTTGCCCACCACGCACGCCATCAGGTTCTGATCGCCGTGGCGGCGTCACTGGCTCATCAAGGTGGGCGCGATCAAGGCCCCGCCGGACACGAGCAACAAGATCAGCACGACGCGGCGAAATTCCGTCTCGCCGAGCCGGGCATAAAGCCTGAGGCCGAGCCAGCTCCCGGCGAGCAGCGCAGGAAGCCCGATCAGGAACAGGCGGACCGTATCGGACGTAATCGTCCCGGTGCCACCGAGCATGAGCGCCGCGCCGAGAAAAATGGCGACGCCAGTAGGCTGGAAGACGGCGCGCTGCTCGTCCTTGGGCCAGCCGCGCAAGCCGGACCAGATCGTGGGCAGGATGCCGCCGAAACCGGTCATGCCGCCCAGGATGCCGCTCAAAATCCCGACGCCGCCGTCGGCCAACCGGCCGCCGGCGGAGATTTGCCGCAGTTTCGGACGCACGAGGCTGTAGAGGCTGAACAGGACCAGGAAGATGCCGACGGCGGTCCTGACATGCCCCGCCGGTGTCCAGCGCAGCAATTCAACACCGACCGGCAAGCCGATCGCGCCGCCAAGCAGGAACGGCAGAAGGCGGCCAGGCTTCAGCGCGCGTCGGAGCTTCCATACGGAATAGCCTTGCACGATCAGACCGAAGGCGACGATCAGGGTTGTGGTCTGCAGGGGGGGCAGCACGTGAAGCCAAACCGCGGCAGCGACCAGGCCGAAGGCGAAGCCTGCCATGCCGGCAACCAAGGCCGCCGCGAAGGTCGCGCCGATGAAAAGCGCGAGGTCGAGAAGGACGGCGTCACCCATGGCAGACCACGTACCGTTTCGCGACAGGGGCTCTATCGCAAGATCGAGGAACCCAGTGACGCTGTGGTCCAAGGCCCACAACGCGATGCGGCTCTACTCGACGATACGGCGATTCGTCGTCTCGAACAGGGCAGGTGGCGACGAAGAGCACGGTGAAATGATCGCCTACAGGCACCGTTGCGGGCTTCCCCTGTCTGTAGGTCATTGCTGCGGCACAGAGAGCAAACCGCATGGTTTTCGCCTCCAAGGCATTTGGCGGCATCCTTGGTCCGCGCGTTTAACGCAGTTTTACGGATCGCGCGGCGGGGCTTAACGCTGCGTTAAATCCCCCGTGATTCCCTGCTGCGGGCGATAGGTTCAACTCCGCGGAGAAATCCCATGAATCGGCGACTACTTGTGTCATTAATCGGTGGAACCGCGCTCGTTGCAGCAACAGGCGCGCTGATCGCAATGGCCGAACAGTCAAAAGGGCCGGTCTTCATTGCGGGTGACCAACCCGTGACCGAAGACAAGATTCTGCAGAAATTGCAATCGGAGGGGTACTCGAACATCCAGATCGCGCGCCAAGGACGCTTCTTCGAGGCGATGGGATCCAAGGATGGCAAGACCGGCAAGATCAGGGTCGACGCCCAGACTGGGCGTCTGGCCAACGACGCCGATGATGATGATGATGACGACTAGCACGCGGGCCTGAAGACGAGCGTGAAGACTGAACCGCCGTTCGGACCGTCCTCGACCCTGACGGCGCCGCCATGGGCCTTCATGATCTCCGCGACGATTGCCAGTCCGAGTCCGGCACCGTGCGAGGGCGCTCCCTTGCCGCGCCAGAAACGCTCGAAGATTCGTTCACGATCTTCCCGTGGGACGCCCGGACCGGGGTCGATCACGCTGACGGCGCCGCCGGCATCAGTGGCGACCGTCACTTCGCAGCGCGGCGGCGCGTGAGCGACTGCGTTCTCGACCAGATTGCGAACGGCATCGGCGATGGCATAGGCGTTGCCCATGACCGGAACAGGTCCGTCGGGACCGGTGAAGGCGAGAACACGCCCCTGAGCAAGCGCCCATGGTGCGAATGTCGCCACGACGTCCCTCGCAACGTCGTTGAGATCGACCGTACCGGAGACATCGAGCGCGATCGCGTCGAGCCGGGCAACGCTCAACAGCTGTTCGACCAAGCGATTCATCCGGTCGACATCGGTCTTGAGTTTCTCGACCTCGAGGTTCGGCTCCATGTTTTCGAGCGCGCCCGTGATGATGGCGAGCGGCGTGCGCAGTTCATGCGCGGCGTTCGCGGTGAACTGACGTTGCACCGCGAAGCCTTGCTCGAGCCGGCCGAGGGCGCGGTTCACAGCCGTTACCAGCGGCACGATTTCGCTCGGCAGGTTCGCCTGTGGAAGCCGGACCGACGTCGTGCTTGGCCCTATCGAGGCGGCGATCTCCGACACCTCTCGGATTGGCCTCAGCGTACTGCGGATCGCCAGGATCGCGATGGCGAGCGCGAGCAGCATGAACAACGGAATGACCCAGGCGATGTCCAGGACGAATTCCTCGAGCATCGAATGGACCAACGCTGTCGCGCCCATGGCACGGGCCACCCAGATGGACAGCGGGCCGGCGGCGCTGTCGAGGCTGATGCCAAGCCCGTAGTAATCCTGCGTCTTGCCGGCCAGTCCCGGCAGATGGAAATAGCTTGCATCCTCGGTGGTCGTCGGCCAGCGCGCGACGAGGGAGCCGAAGGTGTCGGGCATGGCGGCGATGAGACGACCGTCGCCAGCGCGGATGGCGAAAATGTCGGCGTCCGGCGTAGCGCCATACGCTTCGCGCAGGGCAGCGGGCAAGGCCAGCCGTGCAGTGCCGTTGGGCCCGGTCGCAACGTACTTGGCGAGGTCAGCGGCACGCAGGCTAAGTTCACGATCGGCCAGCGTGTCGGCCGTGTCGTAGGCGCGCCAGACGAGAACGCCGGCAATGATCGCTGCCCCGGCGATGAAAAGTGCCGCCAGCCGCACGGCCAGGCGAAGCTGAAGTGAGCGAAGGCGAGGGGCGGTCATGCCTTGCCTTCGACCAGGAGGTAACCGACGCCACGGACCGTGTGGATCTCGACGGTGGCGCCCCGGCCCATCAGCTTGCGCCGCAGATGGTGGACATGGACCGGGATGGCGTTCGACTCCAGTTCGTCGTCGATGCCGTAGAGCTTCTCCTCCAGCACCGTCTTGGGAACGACCCGTCCGGCCCGGCGCATCAGGTGTTCGAGGATAGCGCTCTCGCGCCGGGGCAGAACCAGCACGGTCTCGCCGATGCGCAGGTCGCGGCCGATCGTGTCGAACGCGATGTTGCCGCTTCTCAGCAGGGCGCCCAGCGCGCCTTCCGGCCGGCGCAGCAGCGCCTTGATCCGGGCGATGACTTCGCTCATGGCGAACGGCTTGATCAGATAGTCGTCGGCGCCGGTGTCGAGGCCGGCAACGCGGTGCTCGACGGCGTCGCGCGCGGTCAGCACGAGGACGGGAACCGCGTTGCCCCGGGCGCGCATGTCCTTGAGGAGGGTCAGGCCGTCGCCGTCGGGAAGCCCGAGATCGAGGATGACGGCGTCGTAAGGAGTGACCTCAAGCACCGCGCGCGCATCGGCACAGTGGCGAACGGCATCGACGGCAAAGCCGGCGCGCCCCAAGGCGGAGCGAAGAATCTCGACAATCCGACTTTCGTCCTCGACTATCAGAATTCGCACCTTCGCCACCCGTTCTTCACGCCGCGACGTCCCGATACCACCGGCGAGGACCCTTACTTTAACTCCATCATGCCAAGTTTATGACAGGTTTAAGCTCGAATGAGCCAACCGCCGGGACGCGCCGGCCGGTCGTCGACGCGCGTCCTTGACCGCCCCTGCTGCGCCGCCACAAGGCGTTTGCAAACAGCCTCCGTCGCCACCGTACGCCGCGGGCCGCTACTTCGAGAGGAACGGCTCCCAGCTGCGCCGCCCCGCGACGTTGGGGCCCGGCACTTTCGGCTGTACGCGCGAAGACAGCTTGGAGTAGCGCTGGCGTTCCGCCCCGGCGCCGACGGCATCGCCCTTGGCCTCGAGCACCTGGGCGCGCGTCTCGTAGGGATTGTAGAGGGGGTGCAGGTATCCCGGCGCCAGCCGGATCGCCTCGTCGCAATCGCGAATGGCTTGATCGTACAATTTCTCGCCCAGGCGTGCTTCTGCGCGCACGCCATAGGCCACCGCGAAACGTGAATCGATACGGATGGCCGTATCCAGATCGTCTATCGCTTTGGCCGCATCGCCACTGCGCAGGCGCGCGAAGCCGCGATTGTAGTAGAGCTTGGCGATATCGGGCCGCAACCGGATCGCCTCGTCATGGTCGCGGAACACCTGGTCCTGCGATCCGCCTCCGGAGAACTCCTGCGCGGCGGCGCGATTGTTGAGGGCGATGGCCTGCTCTTCGCTCGATGCGCGCCCGGAGGCGATCACCGCCGTGCACGCCTCGACCAATTTATCCGACTCGTCCGGCTTGTGGAGACAGGACGTCCAGGCAGGGTCGGCATTCTACGACCGGGCGGCTGGGCTGATACCGAGGGCGATCGCCAGGATGAGAACGGACGTCCAAACCAAGTGGCTGATCAATCGACAGCCTGGTCGAGCGGCACCCAGCTGAATTGTTGATTGTCGTTCGCCCCGCCACAGGACGAGGCCCATGTCGTTCCCCGCGACACGGCGACCTTCACGCTGTGACCAGTATTGAGTAACAGGACGATATCGCGGTCCTTCTCGTTTTTTCCGGGCCGAAGAACCACCCATCGCGTCTGGCCCGGGCAGGTCTTGTTGTTGCCGAGGGTCACGATTCCGTTGGTGGTCTCGCTTGTCTTGGCCGCTGGCTTGGCGGCGCAATTCGCCTGGAACCCGCAATTCTTGAATGCTTGTCCCGCTCCATTGAGACCCTGCACGCCGCGTTGTTCCCGGCCAGGGAGATGACAGTCAGCGCAGGCTTTGCCGGTTTGCGTGGCAAAAAACGGATTGGCCTCGGCGATGCCCGAGGTTGCGCCCACAAGCGCCAGTGCTCCCAGCGCGGCCGCCGCCACGATGGATCCCGCTCCCCCAAATTTGCGCATCCAACCCCCCGGTTTGCTACGTCACCAACCGAACACTGCCACCTTCGCTTGTCAACGCAATTGCCGTGCAACGTCACTGCAATTCGGTTGCGCAAGTCGGTCTGGAGGCCCGCGGTCCTTATAAGCATGAGAAGGCCAGGCAGTTCCCGCCGCGTCCGCCAGCGTGCTAGGATACCCGGATGAAAACCAAACTTTTAGGCCGCACCGGCGTCTCCGTCTCCCAGCTCTGCTTCGGCACCATGTCCTTCGGCGGCGATGCCGACGAGGCCACGTCCGCCGCCATGTACAAGGCCGTCCGCGACGCGGGCATCAACTTCTTCGACTGCGCCGACGAGTACAACAAGGGCAAGTCGGAGGAGATTCTCGGCCGGCTGGCGAAAACCCATCGCGACAATCTCGTGCTGACCACCAAGTGCTTCAGCCCGCATAGCGACGACATCAATGCGCGCGGCAGTTCGCGCCGGCACGTGGTGCGCGCCGTCGAGCGGAGCCTGCGGCGCCTGCAGACCGACCGCATCGACGTGCTGTTCCTGCACAAGTTCGACAGCCTGACGCCGATCGAGGAAATGATGCGCGGCCTGGAAGACGTGGTGCGCGCCGGCAAGGTGCTCTATCCCGCCGTCAGCAACTGGTCGGCATGGCAGACGCAGCGCGCGGTCGATATCCAGGAGCGCAACAACTGGGCGCGGCTGCAGGTCATCCAGCCGATGTACAACCTGGTGAAGCGCCAGGCCGAGGTCGAGATCCTGCCGATGGCCGAGGACAACGGCATCGGCGTCATGCCCTACAGCCCCGCCGCGGCGGGACTTCTGTCAGGCAAGTATCTCGGGCAGGCTTCCGGCCGCCTGAAGACCAACAAGATGTACGGCGTGCGCTACGGCGAGGCCTGGACCTTCGAGGTCGCGGAGAAATACGTGGCCTTCTGCAAGCAGCGGAACCTGCATCCGGTCAGCGCCGCGATCGCCTGGGTCGGCGCCCATCCCGCGATCACCGCGCCCATCATCGGCGCGCGCAACCTCGACCAGCTGAAGGACTCGCTCGCCGCCGTGAAGATCGACATGACGCCGGAGCTGCGCGCCGAGATCGCCGACCTCTCCCGCACCCCGCCGCCGGCCACCGACCGGCTGGAGGAACAGATGGTTGCGAAGGGGTAGAAGGAAGCGCTCAGACTCCTCCCCCATCAAAGCGCCTTCTGAGGCGCGACATGGGGGAGGTGGCCCGATAGGGCCGGAGGGGGACGGGACGAAGCGCTTCGACAAGGTCCCCCCTCCGCCCTTCGGGCACCTCCCCCATATAATGCTACGGAGTGGACACATCTCGGACGATTTCCTCAGACGATTTCCTCACCTGCGTGGGAGGGCTATCGCATATGGATTTAGCGGCGGTTGGAAAGGTCCCTCGCTGCGCTCGGGATGACAACTCTATTGTGTCTCGGTTTGTGCGATGAGTCGAAACACCTGCTAAAAAAGTGGTGTCATCCCGAGCGCAGCGAGGGACCTTTGCACGGTATTCGACCCGACAGTCGCGCTCACTCCGGACGAAGGACGTATCCTTGCACTGCCGATCGAGGCCATATGCGATAGAAGATAATCCCACCCCGAGATGTGTCCACTCAGTAGCCATATAATGGGGGAGGGAATGCCGTCGAAGACGGGCATTGTCGGGAGCGCCGATTCGGAGCGACAATGAGCGCATGACGATAAAATCGCGCCGCGCCCTCCTGAAGGGCGCCGCCGCCACGCTGGCCTTCCCCGCTTTCGCTCCCAGTCTCGCGCGCGCCGAGGCCTGGCCGACCAAAACCATCCGTTGCATCGTGCCGCTGCCGCCCGGTGGCGGAACCGATGCGATCGCGCGCCGGGCCATGCAGCGTCTGTCCGAGGCGCTCGGCGTTCCGGTGGTGGTGGACAACAAGGCGGGCGCCGGCGGCACGATCGGCAGCGAGGTCGTGGCGCAGGCCGCGCCCGACGGCTATACGCTCGGCCTCGCCACCGCGAGCAGTCATGCCGCGGCGCCGGTCTTCCGCAAGGACCTGCCCTACGATCCGGTGAAGTCCTTCACCGCCATCACCCTGCTGGGGACCACGCCCTATATCCTGATCGGCGGCAGCGCCGCCGGCGCGCGTGACCTGGCCGGCTTCATCGCCGCCGCCAAGGCCAAGCCCGGCAAGGTGGCCTGCGCCTCGCTCGGCACCTCGACGCTGGGCTACCTGCTCACGAAACAGTTCGAACTCATCACCGGCCTGCAGATGGTCGACGTGCCCTACAAGGGCTCGGGCCAGGCCTATCCCGACCTGATGAACGGCACCGTCGCGGTGATGCTCGACAACCCCTCGGGCTCGGCCGGGCTGGTGCGCGACGGGCGCCTGACCGGATTCGCCGTCACGAAACGCTCGCCCATGCTGCCGGAGGTGCCGACCTTCGACAGCCTCGGCATAAAAGGCTTCGACGGCGTCTTCTGGTACGGCGTCGTGGCGCCGGCCGGCCTGCCGCCGGAGATCGCGCGGCGCATCCAGCAGGCCCTGGCGGATGCCTTCCTCGTCGATCCGGGCGCGGCGGCCCTGCGCGCAATGGACGTCGAGCCGGTGATGTCGA
>WNFR01005257.1_pt1 | contig 20812 bp, 19 predicted proteins | sample 5400221 | NCBI WGS metagenome assembly WNFR01 (sample SAMN13153357, study PRJNA577476) | soil metagenome | isolation source: 40 cm soil under Madrone tree | place: USA:California | collected 2016-06-14 | reverse complement strand
CGCCGCGATGTCGAGAACATAGGCGTCGCGCGGCCGATTGGGAGCCGCGAAGCCGAAGGCAAGGCGATTGCCCGCGGCGTCGAAGCTCAGGGAGCCGATGATGCCGGCCGCCGGGAGCTTGGGCGCTATCAAATCCTGATGGGTACGCAGATCGAGCACATTGAGTTTGTCGATCCCCGCCTCGTTGCTGACGTAGGCCAGGTAATGTCCGTCGCGCGAAATCGCCAATTCTTCGATGTCCCAGGAAAGACGGCCGGAGATGACGGTCTTGTCGCCGGTGAATAGATTGACGTAACGCAGCTGCGCGAACTCGCTGTCGAGGTCGGAGATCAAATAGACACCCTGCCCGTCGCGGGAGAATTTGGCGCCTGCGATCCCGACCTTGGTCGGCACCGGCTCGACCTCGCGTTTTTGTCCCGAGCTGAGATCCACCACGTACAGGTACGCTTCGGAAATCGAGAGGTACTTGAGCACCAGCAGCTTGCGGTCATCCGGCGACCAATCGAGCGGATACCAGGCGGCGCCGTCGCCCGTGACGGCGAGCCGCGGCAGCGAGCCCGCTTCCGGATCGACGATGTCGATGTCATAGCTCACCCCGTCGCGCGCGGTGCTGAAGAACGCGACCTCGCGCCCGGTGTTCGACCACACGGGTCCGCCGTTCAGGGACTTCCCGTCAGTCAGCAGTTTGGCGCCGGGCTCGCCCAGCCGCTGATAATAGAGCTGGGCATTCTCGTTGCCGCCCACATCCTTGAGATATACGTAGGCGCTGCGTCCGGGATCGGGAGAAAACGCGGCCTGCGTGACCGGCTCGCGCAGAAACGTGAGCTGGCGCCGCTCACCCGCCGGCCGCTCCACCAGATGCAGTTGATCGACGTCCCCGAATCGAGTGCTGATCAACAACTGGCCTTTCGGCGAGAAGCCGAGCGGAGTCGCCTGGCGCGCATTCAGATAGGCATCCAGTTTCTCGCTCAAACCCGCCGCGGGCTCGGGAATATTGTCGAAGATCAGATTGCCGCGCTCGACCCGAGGCAGCGCCGAGGCCGGAACCGCGGAGACGAACGGCAGTGCCATCAACAGCAGCAAATAAATTCGAGTCATGATTGGTATGTTCTCACACGGCGCGGATAATGGGACCGATGGCAGCTTATGAACATTTGGTGAAATCCTACGACGTGGGCGACGAGCTCGACGACATCGCGAGCGCGGATCCCCCTGCCTACCTGCGCCGCTGCTTCGCCGAGGGCCACTCCGCGTCCATGCTGTCTTGGGCTCGGGTGCAGCAGCTCGCGGTCTGCGCCATGGTCCTTGACGCCATCGTCAACGGCCGTGACTACGATTCGTTCGAGCATGAGCTGATCGCTGACTGGCGCATCCATTATGCCAGCGCGTGCGCCAAACTGAAGGACTCGGCCGTGCAGGCCTTGCACCGCGTCCTCGAGCGCGACCGGCCGCAAGATCCGGACGCCGCCATGGAACTGGAACAACTCGCGGGCAGCTTGGCTGCGGCTCGATGACGGCCCCGAATCATAGTGATCGGCATCCATGTCTCGGTCGCAGCCCGAGCCGGCGTGTATGCCGGAGCGCGTTATCTCTGACGTTGCTCGGGGCATTGGTTGCCTGCCGCGCCCCATCGCCGCGGATTGCTGCACCCGATCGTGTCCCGCCTCCGCCGGCCGCGCATGAACTTGGCGACGCTTCCTATGATTGGCACGGTCTCCTCATCGCTCCCTTCGGCAGCGTGCTCAAGGATATTCCCGTAGCCCTTCACGAGGTGTTGCTGTTTCGGGACGACGCGCACGGCAATGCCGCGCCGGGCAATGCCGCGCCGGGCAGTGCGGGAGCCGACGCGGCCGCCGTCGATGCGGAGTGCTATGCCGCCGATGCGCCGGCGCCTCGTTTCGTCGGGCGCATTCCCGACGAGTACTTGCTCTGTTTCAAGCAAGATCGACTGTCCCGCATTCAAGCGTCGGTTCGCGTGCCCGCCGCTCAAGCAGCCGAGGTATTCGCCGCGGCCTGCACCGGTTGGTTGAAAAACGCGGCGTCGACACCGGGCGCTGAAGCGCCGGGGGTTGGAACACCTGGCGTCGGAGCGTCCGCCGAGGCCCCAAGTGCCGGCGCCTGCGAGGGCCGCGACGGCGCCATTCACTTCCGCGGCCGGCTCGAGGAGGAACCGGGTCGGGCGGAAACGCCCCAACCGGAATCGGTCTTGTCGATTACCTTAGACAGCGCTCCTTATCCTTGAGCAGCCCGCCCGCGACTCGCGAGTCCGAACTTGAACTGCTTGCCGCGGGTGCACGCGACATCGGCATTGCCGTGGATTCATCCGGCGCCGAGGCGCTGCTCAAGCTGGTGGATGAACTGGAAGCCGGAAACGCGCAATTCAATCTGACGGCAATCCGCGACAGGCTCGGCATGTTGCGCAAACATGTCCTCGACAGCCTTACGCTGCAGCCCTACCTGCGCGGCAGCCGCGTCGCCGATATCGGCACCGGCGCGGGTTTTCCGGGGCTGCCGCTGGCCATCGTCAACCCGCAGCGGCGTTTTACGCTGGTCGAGGCCACCGGCAAGAAGGCGCGGTTCGTCGAACAAACCGCGCGCCGGCTGGGGTGCCACAATGTTCAAGTCGAACATGCACGTGCGGAAAACTACAGGCCGTTCGAACTTTTCGATACAGTGGTGGCCCGGGCCCTGTCCTCACTGGCGGATTTTGCGGCCTATGCCGGTCATTTATGCGCTCCGGGCGGGCGGCTGCTGGCGATGAAGGGAAAGCGGCCGGACGAGGAGATCTCCGCCCTGCCCAAATCGTTCCGGGTGCTGGCGGTGCATAGGCTCAAAGTGCCCGGGCTGGACGACGAGCGGCATCTTGTGGAACTCTCACCGTCCCGACCCAAATCGAGCAAAGCATGAAGCGGGTCATCGCACTGGCAAATCAAAAAGGCGGAGTCGGAAAGACCACGACCGCCGTCAATCTGGCCGCCTCACTGACGGCTACCAAGCGGCGCGTCCTGCTGATCGATCTCGATCCCCAGGGCAATGCCACCATGGGATGCGGAATCGACAAGTATGCTCAGGCCCGCACCAGCTGCGACGTGATGTTGGGCGACTGCTCCGCGATGGAGGCGTTGGTGCCGGTAGAATACGGCGGTTTCATGCTGATGCCTTCCAATCAGGACCTCACGGCGGCGGAAGTTCGCCTGCTCGGCATGATCACCGGCCGGGAGTTCAAATTGCGCAATGCCCTGAAGCCGGTGCGCGAGAATTTCGACGTGATCTTCATCGACTGTCCGCCGGCGCTCAATATGCTGACGCTGAACGCGCTGGTGGCGGCGGATTCCGTGATGGTCCCGATGCAATGCGAGTACTACGCGCTGGAGGGCTTGAGCGCCCTGGTACAGACCATCGAGCAGATCAAGGCCAGCATCAATCCCGATCTGGAAATCGAAGGACTGCTCCGCACCATGTTCGACCCGCGCAACAACCTGGCGAATGAAGTGTCCGCGCAGCTGATCGAGCACTTCGGCGACAAAGTGTTTCGTACCATGATTCCGCGCAATATACGGCTGGCGGAGGCCCCAAGTTTCGGCAAGCCCGCGCTGTTTCACGACAAGGAGTCGCGGGGCGCTCTGGCCTATCTGGCGCTCGCCGGCGAGATGATTCGCCGCGATGATCTGCCGGCCGCCGATGAAATGATTCGCCGCGACGATCTGCCGCCCGCGCCCGTATAATCGGTCCGGTCCGTAGAACCGGCGTCGTTCACTGGGATTTGTCATGTCCGGCAAAAAGCCGTCTTTGGGTCGTGGCCTCGCTGAGCTGAGCCCCCTGCTCGCGAAGCGCGCGGGCGCGCCCGCGCCTGAACCGCCGGTGCTGGCCGGCGACCGCTTGGCGAGCTTACCGCTCGATCTGCTGCAGCGGGGCAAGTTCCAGCCTCGCGTGGACATGCGGACCGAGACCTTGAGCGAACTGGCGGACTCGATCAAATCACGGGGTCTGGTGCAGCCCATCCTGGTGCGCCCCGTCGGGAGCCGCAACCCCGGCGAATCGCAGCGCTACGAAATCATCGCCGGCGAGCGGCGCTGGCGGGCGGCGCAGATGGCGGGGCTTGCCGAGATTCCCGCGGTTATTCGCGACGTGCCCGATGAGGCGGCTGTTTCCATGGCGCTCATCGAGAATATTCAGCGCGAAGACCTGAACCCCCTGGAAGAGGCGGGTGCGCTGCTGCGTTTGATCGAGGAATTCGGCCTGACGCATCAGGCAGCCGCCGAAGCGGTCGGGCGCTCGCGCGCCGCGGTGAGCAATTTGCTCCGCCTCATGGAGCTCGCCGACGAAGTCAAGGAATTGCTGGAGCAGCGGCGCATCGAAATGGGCCACGCGCGCGCGCTGCTGGGTTTGAGTTCGCGCCGCCAGCAGATCGAGGTGGCCGGCCTCGTGGCCAAAAAATCCCTGTCGGTGCGTGAAACCGAGGCATTGGTGCGCCGCATCATCGCTCCGCATTCCGCCGACTCGCCATCGGCGCCTCCCGTTGACCCGGATATTCAGCGTCTGGAGCGCGAATTGGCCGACAAATTGGGGGCCAAGGTGGTGTTCCAGCACACCGCTTCCGGCAAGGGAAAACTCGTCGTGAACTACAACAGCCTGGATGAACTCGAGGGCATTCTCGGCCACATCCAGTGAAAAAAAGCGAAAAAATACCTCCCCAAGACGCCTTGATGCAGCGGGTCGGCCTCTCTATAATGCGCCGGCTATTTTGACTGGCGACGGCTCATAGAATGGTGAAATCGAGGGTAGCGCCGCCGGTCCGGTCCCCTTCGCGATGAATGAAGTTCTGAGTCGCGGCAAGCGGATGGTCGTTCGGGTCGTGCTCCTGCAAGCAGGCTGCGCGGCATTAGTCGCGTCTGTGTTTCTTGTGTTCAAAGGCTCGAGCCCGGCCCTTGCGGCGCTGGTGGGTGGATTGATCGTGGCTGCCGGAAGTGCGGTGATGGGTTGGCGCGCGTTCAAGCCCGGGATTGCGGGCGGCGCCACGCTCACCACAGCGATGTACGCCGGAGTGGCGCTCAAGTGGTTGTGGTTCGCGCTCGCAATGTATTTGGCGATCGCGCGGTTGAAACTCGACGCGGCACCGCTATTGATTGGAATAGTGGTCACGCAATTGGGGTATTGGGTCGGTCTAGTTCGGCTCAAATGACGATTGGGGACTTATGCGTTTCGCAAATCTGGCAGAGGAAGAAGCTTCGGGCGGGGTGACGGGCTACATCAAGCATCACCTGACTCATTACACCGTGGATACGGGGCACGGTGCGTTTTGGTCCGTGCACATCGACAGCGTCATTTTTACTCTCCTCATTTCCTTCCTGTTCATTCTCACACTCTCCCTCGCCGCGCGCCGCGCCACCAGCGGCGTCCCGGGTAAATTGCAGGCCGCGGTGGAAATCCTGGTGGAAGGCGTCGATGGCATGGTGAAAGACACCTATCACGGCTCGAACAAATTCATCGCGCCGCTCGCCATCACGATTTTCTGCATCGTGTTCCTGGAAAATTTCATGGACATCCTGCCGGTGGATGCGCTGCCAGCCGCCGCCAAGCTGTTCGGCGTGGAGCACCTACGCACGGTGGCGACAGCCGACCTCAACACCACGGTCGGAATGGCCCTGGGGGTTTTCATATTGATTCAGTGGGTGGGCATCACGCACAAGGGATTCGGCGTTTTTGTGGGCGAGTGGTTTACCGCTCCGTTTCACGCTCACAACCCGGCTCTCAAGATACTGCTGGCGCCCATCAATTTCGCATTTCGAGTGATCGAAGAAGTCGTCCGGCCGCTATCATTGTCCATGCGGCTGTTCGGCAACATGTACGCCGGCGAGCTCATATTTTTGCTGATCGCCTGCTTCACGCTCGACGCGGCGCTCAACCACGCGTCTACCTACTTTCTCGGCGCCGGCCAGTTCATCGCCGGGGTCATATGGACGGGATTTCACTACCTGATCATCACGCTTCAGGCGTTCATTTTCGGGGTGCTGACCATCGTGTACGTGGGCATCTCGGCCGAGAAACATTAGTGTCCTGTCCCACCAATAACGTGCTCGATTCGCCCGCGGATTTTCGTGTCGGGCAAGGCGCGCCGACGAGTCATAGTGGCGCTATGGCGAGGAGGCGCAACGCCGCCCGGCGCGAAAAGACGCGGCGCAGCGGGCAAGTTATTGGTGGGACAGGACACTCAATTCGATTCATTCAAGACATTAAAGACCGGAGACAATAATGGACAATGTGACCCAAATCGCTCAACTCATGAGCTCCACCGTGATCGCGGCGGGCTTGGTGATCGGCCTAGGTGGTGCGGGCGCCGCCGTCGGCTTCGGTCTTCTGGGCGGCAAGTTTCTCGAGAGCTCTGCTCGCCAGCCGGAGCTCACCAACATGCTCCAGACCAAGATGTTCATCGTTGCCGGTCTGTTGGACGCGGTGCCGATCATCGGCGTGGCCGTCGGCTTCTTGCTGCTTTACGCCAATCCTTTCTTGGGCGCGCTCGGTCTCAAGTAAGCAGACCCGCATTGGCGCTTGAACGGCGCCGAGCAAGGAGTACGCAATGAACTTAGCACTTACGCTGGTCATCCAAGGGGTGGTGTTTTTCCTGGTCGCCTGGGCGGTCATGAAATTCTTCTGGCCGTGGCTCATGGGAGCCATCGAAGAGCGGCAGACGAAAATTGCAGCCGGCCTGGCGGCCGCCAGCCAGAGCGAAAAGGATCTCGAAGAGGCCGAGGCGCGCTCCAAGGAAATCCTCCGCGAAGCACGCGACCGGGCTGCGCAGATCGTCGACCTGGCGGGCAAGCGCTCGAACGAAATCGTCGAGGAAGCGAAGGGCACGGCGTCGAGCGAAGCCCAGCGCCTGGTGGATCATGCACGCGACGAAGTGGCGCGGGAGAGCTCGCGGGCGCGTGAACAACTGAGCAGGGAGGTAGGAAAGCTCGCGGTCGAGGGTGCGTCGCGCTTGTTGGAACGCGAGATCGATCCGAAGACTCACGCCGAACTGTTGGATAAATTGGCGGCCGAGGTTGCGCGTGGCTGAGCGAGCTACCATCGCCCGGCCTTATGCGAAGGCCGCGTTTGAATACGCGCGCGGTGCGAATGCCCTTGCAGCGTGGTCGGAGGGACTCAAGGTTGCGGCCGAGATCGTCGCCGATCCGCGCGTCGCCCCGCTCACCAAGAGTCCTGCGTGGTCGGCGTCCGACCTCGTCAGCCTCATCACTGACGTCGCTGAGCCTAAACTCGATGCCGGCATGCAGAACTTCGTGCGTGTGCTCGCGGAGAATCACCGCCTGTTGCTCTTGCCGGAGATTGCGGCTCATTACGAGGTGCTGCGCTCCGCCGTAGAAAACACCGTCGATGTCGAGGTGGTCTCCGCCGTGCCCCTCGACGCCGCTCAGGCCGACAAGCTTCAGCGGGCCTTGAGCACGCGCTTGAAGCGCCAGGTGCGCATGCAAAATTCGGTCGATTCGACGCTGCTGGGCGGCGCCGTGGTGCGTGCGGGCGATCTGGTCATCGATGGTTCGCTGAAAGGCCGCCTGGAACGGCTCGCCACGAATTTAACTAGTCAGAACTGAATTTAGTCGCGGGTTCGAAGACCCGCAGCAAGAGGATCGATATGTCCATCAAGGCATCGGAAATCAGCGACCTGATCAAGGCGCGCATCGAGAAATTCCAGTCCGCGACCGAGGCGCGCAATGTCGGCACGGTGGTGAGCGTCACCGACGGCATCGTGCGCATCCACGGCCTTGCCGACGCACGTTACGGCGAAATGCTGGAGTTCGTCGGCAACACCTTCGGGTTGGCGCTGAACCTGGAGCAGGACTCGGTGGGCGCCGTGGTGCTCGGCGACTACAAGCACATATCCGAAGGATCCTCCGTCAAGACTACCGGCCGCATTCTCGAAGTGCCGGTGGGTCCCGAACTTCTGGGCCGCGTCGTCGACGCGCTGGGCAATCCCATCGACGGCAAAGGCCCGGTGAACGCCAAGCTGAAGTCGCCGCTCGAGCGCGTGGCGCCGGGCGTCATTTTCCGCAAGAGCGTGTCGCAACCGGTCCAGACCGGCCTCAAAGCCATCGACGCCATGGTGCCGATCGGGCGCGGCCAGCGCGAGCTCATCATCGGCGACCGCCAGACCGGCAAGACGGCGGTGGCCATCGACACCATCATCAATCAGAAGGGCACGGGCGTTAAATGCGTCTATGTCGCGATCGGACAGAAGCAGAGCTCGATCGCCAACGTGGTGCGCAAGCTCGAAGAGCACGGCGCCATGGGACACACGGTCGTCGTCGCGGCTTCCGCCTCGGTGCCCGCGGCGATGCAGTACCTCGCGCCCTACGGCGGCTGCGCCATGGGCGAGTACTTCATGGACAACGGCGAAGACGCGCTGATCGTCTATGACGACTTATCCAAGCAGGCCGTCGCTTACCGCCAGATCTCGCTGCTGCTGCGCCGTCCGCCGGGACGCGAGGCCTATCCGGGCGATGTGTTCTATTTGCATTCCCGCCTGCTCGAGCGCTCTGCGCGCGTCAACGAAGAGTACGTCGAGAAGATCACCAATGGACGCGTCAAGGGCAAGACCGGTTCGCTGACGGGTCTGCCCATCATCGAAACCCAGGCCGGCGACGTCACGGCCTTCGTGCCGACGAACGTGATTTCCATCACCGACGGCCAGATCTTCCTGGAAACGGATTTGTTCAACGCCGGGATGCGCCCCGCCATCAACGCCGGCATTTCGGTGTCGCGCGTCGGCGGCGCCGCGCAGACCAACATCATCAAGAAGCTGGGCGGCGGTGTTCGTCTGGCCCTTGCGCAATACCGCGAACTCGCGGCCTTCTCGCAGTTCGCCTCGGACTTGGACGAGGCGACGCGCAGGCAGCTCGAACGCGGCCAGCGCGTCACCGAGCTCATGAAGCAGAAGCAGTACGCGCCCATGTCCGTCGCGGAAATGGCATTGTCCCTGTACGCCGCCAACAACGGCTTCTTCGACAAGGTCGACCGCCGCAAAGTGGTCGAGACGGAAGCCGCATTGCAATCCTTCGCGCGCTCGAGCTACGCCGATCTCTTGAAGGGCGTCAACTCCAAACCCGATCTGTCGGGCGAAGTCGAGGCGGCGCTCAAGAAGTGCTGCACCGAATTCTTCGCGACGCTGTAAGCGCACAGTCAAGAGCAGGCAATGGCAGGCGCAAAAGAAATCCGGGGCAAGATCGCGAGTATCAAGAATACTCAGAAGATCACCAAGGCCATGGAAATGGTCGCGGCAAGCAAGATGCGCAAGGCGCAGGACCGGATGCGGGCGGCGCGCCCCTACGCGGAAAAGATCCGCAAGATCATCGGTCACCTGCGCCAGGTGAATTTGGATTACAAGCATCCCTTCACCGTGGAGCGGCCGGTTCAGTCCGTCGGCATCGTCGTGATCAGCACTGATCGCGGCCTGTGCGGTTCGCTGAACCTGAACCTGTTCAAGGCCGCACTCGGCGCCATCCGCGAAGCGCAGGCGAAGAACGCCAAGATCTACGTGTGCGCCATCGGCTCCAAGGCGGTTCAGTTCTTTCGCCGCCTGTCCGGCGTCGAGCTCGTCGCCTCGGTCACGCACCTGGGCGACAAGCCGCGCGTCGCCGAATTGATCGGTACCACCAAGGTCATGCTCGATTTCTATCGCGAGACGAAAGTCGATCAGCTGCTGCTCGTGCACAACGTTTTCGTCAACACGATGACCCAAAAGGGCGTGGTCTCGCAGCTGCTGCCGCTTCAGACCATCGACAAGGACGAATTGCAGGAGCGCTGGGACTACATCTACGAGCCGGATGCCATCGAAATTCTCGACGGCATTCTGATGCGCTACGTCGAGTCCCAAATCTTTCAGGGCGCCGTCGAGAATGTCGCCTGCGAAATGGCGGCACGCATGGTGGCCATGAAGAGCGCGTCCGACAACGCCGGCAAGCTCATCGACGAGCTGCAACTCATTTACAACAAAGCCCGTCAGGCGGCGATCACGAAAGAGCTCTCCGAGATCGTCGGCGGCGCGGCAGCGGTTTAGTGCAGGTTAGGTTTAGGTTAAGTACAGGTAAATAAACATGCAATCCAGCGGCAAAATAGTGCAAATCATCGGCGCGGTCATCGATGTGGAATTTCCGCGCGATCAGATCCCCAAGGTCTATGACGCACTCAAGCTCGATGATGTGGACTTGACCCTCGAAGTTCAGCAGCAGCTGGGCGACGGCATCGTGCGCACGATCGCGATGGGCCCCTCCGAAGGCCTGCGCCGCGGTCTCAGCGTCAAAGGCACCGGCAAGGGTATTTCGGTGCCCGTGGGCGCGGGCACGCTCGGCCGAATCATGGACGTGCTCGGCAAGCCGCAGGACGAAAAAGGCCCGGTGCAAGCCAAGGAGTACCTGCCCATTCACCGCCCCGCTCCGGCCTACGACGAGCAGGCGGGCGGCCAGGACCTTCTGGTCACGGGCATCAAGGTGATCGATTTGCTGGTACCCTTTGCCAAGGGCGGCAAGGTCGGTCTGTTCGGCGGCGCCGGCGTGGGCAAGACGGTGAACATGCTCGAGCTCATCAACAACATCGCCAAGCAGTACAGCGGCCTGTCGGTATTCGCGGGCGTCGGCGAGCGCACCCGCGAGGGCAACGACTTCTATCACGAGATGATCGAATCGGGCGTCATCGACAAGGACAATCTGGCCAACTCCAAGGTGGCCATGGTGTACGGCCAGATGAACGAGCCGCCGGGCAATCGTCTGCGCGTGGCTCTCACCGGCCTCACCATGGCCGAATATTTCCGCGACGAAAAGCAAGCCTCCGGCAAGGGCCGCGACGTGCTGTTCTTCGTCGACAATATTTACCGCTACACGCTGGCAGGCACGGAAGTATCCGCGCTGCTCGGCCGCATGCCCTCGGCGGTGGGATATCAGCCCACGCTGGCCGAGGAAATGGGCGTGCTCCAGGAACGCATCACGTCGACCAAGACGGGTTCCATTACCTCCATTCAAGCGGTGTACGTTCCGGCGGACGATTTGACCGACCCCTCGCCGGCGACGACCTTTGCGCACTTGGACGCCACGGTGGTGCTGTCGCGGCAGATCGCCTCGTTGGGTATTTATCCCGCGGTCGACCCGCTGGATTCCACCAGCCGCCAGCTCGACCCTCTCGTGGTGGGTGAGGATCACTACGATACGGCGCGCGGCGTGCAGGCCGTATTGCAGCGCTACAAAGAGCTTCAGGACATCATCGCGATTCTCGGCATGGACGAGCTGTCCGAAGAGGACAAGCTCACGGTGTACCGCGCGCGCAAGATTCAGCGGTTCCTGTCGCAACCCTTCAACGTCGCCAAGGTATTCACCGGGCAAGACGGCAAGATCGTGCCCCTCAAGGACACCATCCGCGGCTTCAAGGCCATCATCGCGGGCGAATACGATCACCTGCCCGAGCAGGCGTTCTATATGATCGGCGCCATCGAAGAAGCGGTCGAAAAAGCCAAGACCCTGGCTTGAGAGAGATCATGGCCAGCACCATTCACGTCGACATCGTCAGCGCCGAAGGACAGATCTTCTCGGGCGAGGCGAGCATGGTGTTCGTGCCGGGTTCGCAAGGCGAACTCGGCATCGCGCCGCGTCATGCGCCATTGCTGACCACGCTCAAGGCCGGCGAAGTCCGCGTGCAGTCGGAAGGCGCTGAGGAGCAGTCATTCTACGTCGGCGGCGGCTCGCTGGAAATTCAACCGCACCTGGTGACCGTCCTGGCGGACACGGCGGCGCGGGCGCGCGATCTGGACGAGGCCGCTGCGTTGGCCGCGAAGCAGCGCGCGGAAGATGCCGTGCGGGAGCGCACCGACAAGGTGGATATCGCCGAGGCGCAGGCCGAACTATTGCGCGCCGTGGCACAGCTCCGGGCCATCGAACGCCTGCGTAAGAAACGCTAGGAGCGTCTGTAAGCGGAACTGTCATGCAGCTTTCCGTCGTCATACTCGCTGCGGGTCAGGGCAAGCGGATGAATTCCGACCTGCCGAAAGTGCTGCAGCCATTGGCAGGGCGGCCGCTGCTGCAGCACGTGATCGGCGCCGCACGCGATCTCCGCCCGACCAACATCTACGTGGTCTATGGGCATGGCGGCGTGCAGGTACAGGCGGCGCTCGCCCACGAACACATCGAGTGGATACTGCAAGCGGATCAGTTGGGCACCGGCCACGCTGTCATGCAGGCCATGTGCGTGATTCCCGACGACCATACGGTGCTGGTGCTCTACGGCGACGTGCCGCTGATCCGCATGGCATCCCTGACGAAACTGGTTGCGGCGGCCGACGCAGGCGCCTTGAGCCTCCTGTCCGTGAATGTTGACGACGCGACGGGTTACGGGCGCATCGTCCGCGATGCCGCCGGGCACGTCTCCGCCATCGTCGAGCAAAAGGATGCGACCCCGGAGCAATTGCAGATACGCGAAGTCAACTCGGGACTCATGGCCGCGCCCGCGGGACGCCTGCGCGAATGGCTGCTGGGATTGGGCAGGAACAACGCCCAGCGCGAGTACTACTTGACCGATGTGGTGGCGGGAGCGGTGCTGGCGGGAGATCGAGTCGAGGCGATACGGTGCGCGAACGCCGCGGAAGTCATGGGCGTCAACGACAAGATCCAGCTTGCGCAGGTCGAGGCTTTGTACCGGCGCGAACGGGCGGACGAGTTGATGCTCGCCGGCGCGACGTTGGCGGATCCCGCGCGCATCGACATTCGCGGCGACGTCAAGGTCGGGCGCGACGTGTTCATCGATGTCAATGCGGTCCTGATCGGCAGCGTGCGGCTGGGCAGGGGTGTGAAAATTGGGCCCAATTGCGTCATCAGCAACTCCGAGATCGGAGCCGACACGGAGGTCTTCGCCAATAGTGTCATCGACCGCGCGAGCGTGGCCGAGAACTGCCGGATCGGTCCCTTCGCGAGAGTTCGGCCCGAGACGATTTTGCATCACGACGTGCACATCGGTAATTTCGTCGAGGTCAAGAGCAGCGAAATCGGCGCCGGCAGCAAGGCGAACCACCTGACCTATCTGGGTGACACCCGGGTGGGCAGCGGCGTCAACGTAGGGGCCGGCAGCATGCAGCATTACCTGCAACTACGATGGCCAAAACAAGTGGCCGACCGTGATCGAGGACCGCGCCTTCATCGGTTCAGGCAGCATGCTGGTGGCGCCGGTTCGGATCGGCGCCGACGCGACCATCGGCGCGGGATCGACCATTACCCAGAATGCCCCGGGCGGCGAACTCACGCTGACGCGTGCCCAGCAGACTACGATCGCCGGATGGAAGCGGCCGCGTAAGCTCGATGAGGATGAGAAAGCGGCCGCCATCGATGCGGCGCTGAAGCAGCCGAAGCCCTGATGCGTGGGGGCGCCCCCTCCCGGCGGCGCGATCCTTGCGATGTCATCGACAGGGAGTTTGCGCTACCACCACGAAATAGCCGCTGAGATCGATAGCGCGCTGGAAAGCCGAAAGCCTGAGGGCCCGGTGTCACGGCTGACTCAAGGCTGACACGGAATGCGAAATGTCGATGCGTGGCCCGACACTTTCTTAACGCTTTTATTACACGCTGCGCCCTTTTCTTAACAAGAATTGGTCTATCGACGATCCCTTCCGTCCGTACACTGGATCGCCTTGGGCTCAAGGATGATCCGCCAAACGTTGCTCGTGCGCCGTGTGCAGTGCGGCGGCTCGAGATCTGAAAGCCAGCGTTTCTCGCGGAGAAATATGATGAATTTTCAAAAGTTGAAGGGTCTTCTGTTAGCCGTCCTGACAACCGGACTTGCCTTACCGGCAGCCCAAGCCGAGGAGTCCTTGGCGCCGGTGATCAAAATATCGCCTGGTGCGATCGTAGGCATCGTGACGAATTCGGCAAAGCTCCCCGTTGCCGGCGCGACGGTGACGGCCACCCGGGTGGACGGCGGCGGCATTCGCGCAACGGTGTCGAGCAGCGATGGCGTCTATTCCTTTGCCGACCTCGCGCCGGGCGCGTGGTCCATCACCGTGCAGGTCGACGGCTATCCGGATGCGACGGTGCCTTCGCTGCAAGTGGTCGCCAGCAAAGCTACTCGGCATGACGTCGCGATAAACATCCCAGCCGCTGCTCCTGCGGCGTCGGCGCTCGCGGCCGCGCAAAAACCAGCGGCACCAGCGGAAACTGCGGCACAATCGGAAACTGCGGCACCAGGAAAGCCCGCCGCGATAGCTAAATCTTCGGCGCCGACTTCGTCGCTATGGTCTCAACTCTGGGCAGCGCCAAAACCTGCGGCGCCGGATGCCCAGTCGATCCCCGATGCGCTCCACTCGCCTGATGCGACCGAGGGTGTCGACAATTTCACTCCGTTTGCCTTCGGGGATTTCACCTGGCTGAACGGTTCACCTCGCAACAAGCAGCCGGTGTTCGATACGAAGTTCTTCACGCCCGATATCCGCTTGGACGTTCACTACATGCAGGACTTCAACCACCCGCGTGATCACACCATCGTCGGGTCGACCGAGTCGTTCCGCTCCGGCGAGTTTCAACTGGAACAGCTCAGCTTCGGCGGCGATTTTCACTACGATAACGTGCGCGCCCGGTTCCTGACCATATTTGGACTATTTTCCACGACCACTCCTCGCAATGACGCGAGCTCCGGAGTCGGCCAGTGGGACCTGAGCAACGCTTACCGCTACCTGTCGGAAGCCAACGCCGGGTATCACTTCGACGTGGGCCATGGACTCAACGTCGACGCGGGAATTTTCGTCTCGTACATTGGTCTGTTCAGTTACTATAACTATGACAATTGGACCTACCAGCCATCCTATGTGTCATCGAACACGCCCTGGTTCTTCAATGGGCTGCGAATCCAGTATTTTCCGACCAATACGCTCAAGATCGAGCCGTGGATCATCAACGGTTGGCAGTCCTATGCCAGGTTCAACGGCCATCTGGGATTCGGCGGCCAGATCCTTTGGCAGCCGAACGAAAATCTCAAGCTGGTCTTCAATAACTATGGTGTCGGACAGGACAATCTTGCCTATCGAATTGTTACGGTTACCCCGGGGGCCGGTAATGGGCCCGGCACGGTTACCGCCAATCCGCTTGCCAAGGCAGAACGACTTCACACCGACGATAGCATCGAGTTCAAATACTACGACAACAAGCTAAACGGCAAAGGGTTGTCCAAGGCGGCTTTCTCGTTCACCGTGGATGCGGGATGCCAGTCGGGCGGCGGGCTGAGTTGCTCAAAAGGGCCCAACAAAGAAGCCTTTGTCGGCTTTATGCTCTACAACCGTTTCTGGTTCGACAACGATCTGTACGCGATTACGCTTGGCGGCGGCGAAATGAATAATCCCGGCCGCTATCTGACTCTGCTGCCGCCGATCAATGGAGCGACCGCCGCTACGGGTACGCCGTACTTCACGGAGAATCCCGGTCAGCCGGCCCGCATGTGGGACGCCACGCTCAATCTTCAGTACATGCCTAAACAGTGGATCACCTGGTGGGCGGAAGCGGGGTTCCGCCATTCGAATGTTCCCTACTTCGCGGGTTCCGGCGGCGTCACGCCTCCCCTCGGCAACAACGGCTATCCTGCACAGTACGCCTGCAACGACGGCGCTCCAGCCGGCACGACCCTCACGAGCAGCTCGTGCGCCAACGACGGCGGTGTCTGGTACCCGGATCTGCGCACGCGCCAGGCGACGCTGTCGGGCGGCGTTCTGGTCAAGTTCTGATGGAGCGCGCCTGCAGGCGCGCTGCGACGGTCTCGGATGTGCTTAACTCACAACAGCGAGGTGCCGAGTGCCGCTCCGATACCATAGGTCACCCCGGCCGCCAGACAGCCGAACACCAATTGACGTGCCGCTGAGTACCAAGGACTACGGCCGTTGAACAGTGAGGTGAGCATTCCCACGGCGCAGAGCACCGCGCCGCTTGCGGCAGCGCTTGCCCCGATTGCCCAGGACCCGCGCATCCAAAAGAACGGCGCCACCGGAAAAATCGCGCCGGCCGAGAACAAGGCAAACGAGGTTGCGGCCGCACTCCAAGCGTTACCCCCCAATTCGGCGGGGTCGATTCCCAGCTCCTCGCGGGCCAGAGTGTCCAGCGCACCCTCTTTGTCCTGCATCATCTGCACGGCCACACGCTGAGCGTCTTCCTTCGGCATGCCCTTGGCCTGAAAGATCAGGGCGAGTTCGTGCTGCTCCGCCAGCGGCGTCTGTTCGAGCTCCTCCGCCTCCCGTGCGATCTGGGTTTGCGCAAGTTCACGGGCATTCGTTACGGAGAGCCATTCTCCGAGGGCCATGGAGCAGGCGCCCGCCACCAGGCCGGCCAAACCCGTGAGCAGCACCGTCTTGTTCGCACTCCCGGCCCCGGCAACGCCCATGACCAGGCAGAAATTGGAGACCAGGCCGTCGTTGGCGCCCAGCACCGCGGCCCGGAGGTTGTTCCCCGACGCGCTCCGATGCCAGGGCTCGGCACGCGCGATGTCCGCTCCCGCCGATCCGCCGCGCGCCGCATTGGCAGCGACGGCCTGGATCACTGCCGCGTGGCCGCGCTCCTCCGCGGAAATGGCATGCGCGTCGGTCTGACCCGCGTACTTGTCGCGGTCGGCGAATTCCGCCGCTGCGATGGTCGGTAGAACGAAGCCTGGACCGAAACGCCGCGCCAGTCTCGCGATCAAGCGAGTGCGAAATCCCGGCACGAAGCGCTCGTCGTTGATGCCCGCCGCCGCGAGCTTGTCCCGCCACAGTTGCGCATGGCTGGCCTCGGCCTGCGCCAATTGCAGGAACAAGTCCTTGCGCAGGGGATCAGCTTCAGCGGCAGCCAGTGCCGTATAGAGCGCGGCGCCGTTGAGCTCGTCGCGCAGGTTGTCTCGATATCGTTTGATATCTGCATTCATCATATTTCTCCGCGAGAAACGCCGGCCTTCAGGCCGGCGAGGGATAGCGACGCGCGTAGCGCGGCATGTCTCCCATGGTCCACATTTCTCGATGTTTTCGAAGGTGTTATGGGGTGATCCAAGTTTCACCCTGTCAAGGCAACACTACTGGACAAAACCTCAGCTGGAGTGCTGAAGCCCAGGGTCTGCCGAGGTCTTTGGTTTAAACGCATGGCTATCTCATTGAGTCGCTCCTGGCTGTAGTCGGACAGATCCTCGCCTTTGGGCAGATACTGACGCAGAAGTCCGTTGGTGTTCTCGTTCGTGCCACGCTGCCAGGGACTATGCGGATCGCAGAAGTACACCTGCATGTCGGTGGCCAGAGTGAAGTCCTTATGCCGTGCCATTTCAGTGCCGCGATCCCAAGTCAATGATCGACGTAATTCCACAGGTAGTTCTCGCACGTGTTGACCCAGCGCCTCGGCTACTTCAGGCGCGTTCTTGCTGCCGACCTTGACCAGCATCAGAAAGCGCGACTTGCGCTCCACCAGCGTGGCAACCTGCGAGGATGGTGTGCCGCACAGCAAATCCCCTTCCCAGTGACCGGGCACCGCGCGATCTTCTACTTCAGCAGGCCGCTCGCTGATACGAACCGCATCGGGGATCTGGTGACGAAGTGACGTGCAGTTGCGCGCCGCTCGCGGTATGCGCAGCGTCTGGCGGCGTCGCAAATGCGCCGTCAACTCCCGCCTGAGTACGCCGCGAGCTTGGATGAAGAGGCTTCGATAAATCGTTTCGTGTGACACTCGCATCGTCGCATCGTGCGGATACATCTTCTTCAACCATCCACTGATCTGTTGCGGGGACCAGTCGATCGAGAGCTTCGCTATCACCAAGCCTTCTAGCTCGGGGTGACGCGCGAGCAGACATTGGCGCGGCCGACGGGCTCGCCGCCAAGCATGCTCATCGGCGCGCATACCACTGTAGCGGATCGCTCCGCCATTGCGCCGAACTTCGCGGCTGATCGTGGAGGGCGCACGCTTCAAGTGCCGCGCAATCATGCGCAGCGAGCAACCCGCTGCCAGACCCTTTCCAATCCACTCTCGCTCCAGCACACTCAACGCTCGATTCGCGCGGCGACGCGGCGGTGGCTCAATGCCTCCCTGCGCTCCGATCACGTTGTAAACGCTGATCCGGCGCGTCGGCAACATCCGCGCGATCGTGGCCATCGACAACCCTTGACCCCACGCCGCCCAAATCTGCGCCTGTAACCCTGTACGCATGTAGGTTGCCATTCGATCCTCCTGCAAAACACGTGTTGCGCTGATGCCTCGATTTTGCCGATTTCTTGGTATACTGTATGGATGTCCAGCTATCGGCCTGCCGCTACTCGGGTCCTGCGCCTGCGGGTGAAGGACAAACATGCCTCGTGGCTCTCGGGCTTGGCGCGCGAGGTGAACACGGTCTTCAATTACTGCAACGAATTGTCCGTGAAAGTGTTCGAGCGAGAACGGCGCTTTTTGTCGGGATTCGATTTCTGGCCGTTCCTCAAAGGGGTCACGCGCGGTGACTGCGCCTTGCATCTGCCGGTTCAAGCGGTGCAGGAGATTGCCGAGGAATACGCGCGACGCCGCCGCCAGCATCGAAAAGTCCGACTGGCCTGGCGCAAGAGCGGCGGTGCGCGCCGGTCCCTCGGCTGGATTCCCTTCAAGGTCAGAACGATTCGCTATCGAGGGGGACAGATCTACTTCGCCGGACGTTGGTTGTCGCTGTGGGACAGCTATGGTCTCTCCAACTTCGCACTGCGTGCGGGGAATTTCAGTGAAGACAGCCGCGGACGCTGGTATCTGAATGTCTGTGTGCCCCGCGCGCCGCGGGTGGGAGGCGAACACAATAAACCGTCCGTCGGATCGATCCTCGATCGCTCGGTCCCGAGCCTGGGCATCGATCTGGGGTTGAAGACTTTTGCCGCGTTCAGTGATGAGGCGATACCGCCAATCGAGGCTGAGCGCTTTTACCGCGACTTGGAACCCGCCCTGGCCCGCGCACAACGCGCCCGCCATCGAAACCGAACCCGAGCGATTCATGCCAAGATCGCGAATCGGCGAAAAGATTTCTTGCACAAACTGAGCACCGACCTGGTCAAGGCCAACGGTGCGACCTTCGTCGGCAACGTGAATGCCTCTGCGCTGGCTAAGACCCGACAGGCTAAGTCGGTGCTCGATGCCGGTTGGAGTACATTCCGAAACAGCCGCGCCGGCCCTAAAGGCCGGAAAGATCTTGGAATAAGTCATCATGGAACGACCGGCTCCCGATACGTAGCACCGTGGATTACGCTTCGGATCGGGAAAGAACCGTGGCGCAGAGCCACATACGAATGGGAGCCGGCGATGAAGAACGTACGATTTATCGGTTTGGATGTCCATGCGGAGACGATTGCAGTGGCGGTAGCGGAACCGGGCGGAGAGGTACGGAGCCTTGGCACAATCCCCAACCGCGCTGAGTCGGTGCGGCGGTTGATCGGCAAGTTGGGTAAGCCCGAGAGTTTGAAGGTCTGCTATGAGGCGGGCCCTACGGGGTATGTGCTTTATTGGCAGCTGACCGAATTGGGCGTGGCGTGCGAAGTAGTAGCTCCGACGCTGGTGCCCGTAAAAGCCGGGGATCGGGTCAAGACCGATCGGCGTGACGCCGAGAAACTGGCGCGCTGTTACCGGTCCGGTGACCTGACGGCGGTGTGGGTGCCGGATGCGGCGCATGAGGCGCTGCGGGATCTGGTGCGAGCGCGGCTCGCCGCCAAGCGCGATCAGTTGCGCGCTCGGAATCGGCTCAGCAAGTTCCTGATGCGCCAGGGGCGACGTGCGCCGGAGGGAGCTACAGCCTGGACCGTGAAGTATATGGATTGGGTCAAGCAACAACACTTTGAACATGCTGCGCAGGAAGCCACGCTCGTGGACTACTTGCACGAAGTTGAGCATGTCGCCGAGCGCATCGTGCGACTTGACCGCGACATCGATGCCGCCGTGGAGCGCACGCCCGAGACACTGCGCGCAGTGATCGCCGGGCTGCAGAGCCTGCGCGGGATCGCGAAGATCTCGGCGGTCACGCTGGTGGCTGAGCTCGGGCAACTGTCGCGCTTTGCGCACCCGCGCCAGCTCATGGGCTACTCGGGGGCGGTCTCCCGCGAGCACACGAGCGGTCCGCAGGTGCGGCGCGGCCCGATCAGCAAAGCGGGCAACGCACACCTGCGGCGCATTGTGACGGAATCGGCCTGGGCGTATCGGCATCGACCATCGATCGGTCGAGCGCTGGCGGCACGCAACCGTGAACAGAGCGAGGCGGTCAAAGCGATCGCCTGGCGAGCACAGCATCGCTTGCACGCGCGCTACTGCGCATTGCTCGCCCGAAACAAAACCAAACAAAAAGTCATCATGGCCATAGGTCGAGAACTGCTCGGCTTTATCTGGGCGATCGGCGTCGAGATCGAACGTGGTCACACTGCACAGGAGGTCAAGCGCGCCGCTTGAGGCGCCGCGAGAAATTTCATGAACTTGGCACAGGCGCAAAGGGTCAGCGGCTGGGATGGCACACGGCAAAGGAGAATCCTCGACATCCCCTCTGCAGCAGGCCTTCATGGCCGGACCCGCGATATAAGTCCGAGGCAGCTCCCGACGAATCACGACCATGCTGGCGGGCGTCCGCGCCCGATCCACGAATATCAGAGTGATCAACCGTCGAATATCGCTGCCCCGGCTGCTGTCCCATTGCGCTTGACCGGGAACAAAAGACAAAACCATCGAATAAAGGTAAACGATCCTCTTGACAGGTCGTTCCATATCAGGGGATGGCAGTGCACTGTGTGCGGAGCGATCCATGATCGTAACGTCAATGCAGCTCACAATATCCTCGCGGCGGGACATCGCCGTCTTGC
>WNFR01002092.1_pt1 | contig 20815 bp, 19 predicted proteins | sample 5400221 | NCBI WGS metagenome assembly WNFR01 (sample SAMN13153357, study PRJNA577476) | soil metagenome | isolation source: 40 cm soil under Madrone tree | place: USA:California | collected 2016-06-14 | reverse complement strand
TTGTTCGACGGGATTGTCGGTGACGTAACCGGCGCCGCCGTAGGTCTGGATCGCGAGCTCGGTGATGCGGAACGCCTGATCGGAGCAGTACGCCTTCACGATCGGCGTCAACAGATCGACCTGGCCTTGATGGTAGATCGCCTTCGACTCGTCGGTGTGCGCGAGCGCGTGCGCCAGGTCGGCGTGGAGCGCGAGCTTGATCGCCAGCGTGCGCATGCCTTCGACCTTCGCTTTCATCTCGAGCAGCATGCGGCGGACGTCGGAGTGCTCGATGATCGGCACGCGTGGCGCGTTCGGGTCCTTGAAGTTCTTGACCGACGAGCCCTGCAGCCGCTCGCGCGCGTAGGCGAGGGCGTTCAGATACGCCGTCGACGCGACCGACAGCCCCTGCACGCCGACGGCGATGCGGGCGCCGTTCATCATGCGGAACATCTGCCGCATGCCCATGTGCGGCTGGCCGCCGACGAGGATGCCGCGGCAGCCGCCGTTCTCGCCGAAGTTGAGGACCGCCGTCGCCGATGCCCGGATCCCGAGCTTGTGCTCGATCGACGCGGTGACGACGTCGTTCGGCTTGCCGAGCGAGCCGTCGTCGTTCACCCAGACCTTCGGCACGATGAAGAGCGAGAGGCCTTTCGTGCCCGCGGGCGCGCCGTCGATGCGCGCGAGGACGAGGTGGACGATGTTCTCGCAGAGATCGTGGTCGCCGGCGGAGATCCAGCACTTCGTGCCGGTGATCTCGTAGACGTGCCCCGAGACGAGCTTCGCGCGCGTCTTCGTCGCGCCGACGTCGGAGCCGGCATGCGGCTCGGAGAGACACATCGTGCCGGAGAAGCGTCCTTCCAGCATCGGCGGCAGGAAGCGCTCCTTGTCCTCGGAAAGTCCGAAGACCTCGATCACGTCGGCGGCGCCGTGCGTGAGTCCTTGGTACATGGTGAACGCCGTGTTGGCACCGCTCTCCAGCTCCTCGAGCACGACGCCGATGGCGTGCGGGCCACCGAAGCCGCCGGCGTCGAGCGGCATCGCGAACGACATGAAGCCGAGCTCGAAGAGCTTCCGCCATGCCGCCTTGAATCCTGCCGGCGTGCGGACGACGCCTTTCTCGAGCACGCAGCCGACGCGATCGGCCGGGCCGTTCAGCGGTCCCGTGTACTCGTTCACGAACCGTAGGCACTGCTCGATCGTCGCGTCACACTCCTCGCGCGAAAGGTGCGAGAAGATTTCGTGCGCGAACAGCTGCTCGACGTGCAAGTGCTCGTAGAGCGTGAACTGGATCGCGCGCAGATCCGCCTTGAAGTGGTTCACGGCAGCTTCGGGCATGTCTCCTCCTCGGCGGCCTTGCGCCGCTGCGCCGAAAAGCTGCCGTAAATCGGAAAAAAGTCAAATTCCCGCGCAATTGACGGTTACGAGGCGCCGCTCAACTCTGCGTTGAAGGGAGGCGAGCTCATGCGACGTTTCCTCGTGGTGAACCCGCCGTGACGCGCGCGCCGTACGTCCCGGCGCTCGGCTTCGCGGCGCTCACCCACCTGTCGCCGGCGTGTTGCCGAATCTATTGACCGACGCCGGCTTCGTCGACGTCCGCGAGACGACCGCCTTCGCGACGATCTTCGGCACGCTCGCGCTCTATCGCGCGACGTGCCCCTAGACCCGCGTCGGTCTCGAGCTGGCGCGGTCTTCGGCGGCCCCGAGCGTACCGCCCGCCAGCACGTCATAGGCGGTGCCGTACATACCGCGCTTGAGGGCGCCGTACGTTGCGCGGTCCTTCCCGGCGAGCGCCGCGGCGCGCGCCAAGGCGTGCGGCAGCACCTCGTCGGCGGCGACCGCCTCGTCGACGATGCCTTTCGCGCACGCGTCGCCGCCGCCGATGCGGGCACCGGTCAGGATCGTGTCGCGGAAGACGAGCGGCGAGAGCCGGCACGCGATCAGCGCCGTCATCCCCGGTGCGAGCGGGAACTGGATGTCGATCTCCGGCAGGCAGAAGAAGCCGCGGTCGGCGCGCATGACGCGGAAGTCGTGGGCGAGCGCGAGCATACAGCCCGCCGCGAACGCGTGCCCGTTGATCGCCGCGACCGTCGGCACCGGCAGCACGAGGAAGCGGCCGAGGAGGCGCATCACGTCGCCGACAAAGCGGCCGGCCTCGTGACTGCCGTCGCCGGCCATCCACGTCAGGTCGAGCCCGTTGGAGAAGAACTTGTCCTCGCCGATGGTCACGAGCGCCGCCGGTCCGGTCGATGCCTCGACGGTATCGAGCACCTCGTTCAGCGCGTTCACGGAGGCACGATTGAAGCGGTTCTCACCGGCGCGCATCGTCAATACGAAGACGTCGCCGTCGCGGCGGAGATCGACCAGTGGCATCGGCAATCCTCTCTCGTCCGCCGCAGGCGGACGTCAGGCATGATTTGCAGGACGCTGTATCGCGCTCGCCGAGCTGTCGCACGCACGGCGTTGTGCTACGTCACTGCTCGATGGACGAGGCGCGCCCATGAGTGAGCTCCGCCCATGAGTGAGCTCCGCCGGGAGGCATACGGACCGGCCGGCGACGTCGCCCAGCATCGCTCCGCTGCGGCGCTCGAGGCCGCGTTGCGCGCGCTGCCGGCGGCGCCGCGGGATCATGGACGGTTGGTGCTGATCGTCTGCCGGCGCCCCGATGGCGTTCGCGACAGGTGCGAGCGCGTGCGGGTGACCGGCGAGGACGGCGTTCCCGGCGACGGCTGGAGCCGCCGCCCGCCGCGCGATCCGCTCGCGCAGCTCGCCGTCATGCGCCACGACGTCGCGGATCTCATCGCCAACGGCCAGCCGCTCACGCTCTTCGGCGACAACCTCTTCGTCGACCTCGACATCTCGGCGCATAACCTTCCCGCCGGGACGCGGATTCGTGTCGGCGCGGCGCTCGTCGAGGTGACGCCGAAGCCGCACGACGGCTGCGTCAAGTTTCGAGGCCGCTTCGGCGACGACGCGTTGCGATTCGTGCAAGCACCGCGGACGCGCGATCAGAACCTGCGCGGCCTCTACTGGCAGATCGTCGAGCCCGGCGACATCTGGGTCGGCGCGCCGATTACCGTGCTCGCCCGTCCATCGTCTCCGGCGTGACGCCCGCGCTACTGCTCAGGCGGCCGGTTGCAGCTCCACTTTGATCCAACCCGGCTGGCGCTGGTCGAACGCCTTGTAGGCCTCGATTGCGGAGCTGAGCGGCGCGATTTGCGTGAGCACGTTCGTCGGGTCGACGGCGCCGCTCCGGACCAAGTCGATGAGCATCGGGACGTACTTGCGATGATTGCAGTTCCCCATCTGCAACGTCAGGTTCTTGTTCATCGCCTGACCGATCGGGAAGGAGCGCGCGCGCGCCGGATACACGCCGATGATCGCGAGCGTACCCGCCTTGGCCACGGCGTCGACGGCCCACGTGAGCACCTGCGACGGCGCGTCGCCTGGATGCCAATTGTCGCCCGCGGGACGGCGCTCCGGGGCGACTTGATCCAGCTCCTCCGCGAACTGCGCCTGCTGCCGCTGTGCCTGCTTTGCCGCCGGCCCTTCGCTCGGGTGCGTGGCGTCGACGCCGACCGCGTCGATCACGCGGTCGGCGCCGCTGCCGCCCGTCAACTCGCGGATCACGGCCACCGGGTCGTCGACGTTGAAGTCGACCACCTCGCTGCCTTGGGCGCGCGCCATCTCGAGCCGCGACGAAATCGTGTCGACCGCGAAAATCCGTCCGGCGCTCATGAGCCGCGCGCTCGCGATCGTGAACTGGCCGACGGGGCCGCAGCCGAAGACGGCGACGGTATCGCCGGGCTCGATCTCGGCGATGTCGGCGCCGAAGTAGCCCGTCGGAAAAATATCCGAGAGGAGAATCGCCTGGTCCTCGAGCACCTCCTCCGGGAGTTTCACGAGGCCGACGTTCGCGAACGGAATGCGCGCGCGCTCCGCCTGCAGGCCGTGGAACGGACCGCTCGATTCCGGGCCGCCGAAGAAGGCCGTCCCCGCATGCGGTCCATTGGGGTTCGCGCGGTCGCACTGCGCGTAGTAGCCGGCGCGGCAGTAGGAGCAGCTGCCGCAGCCGATCGTCGACGGGATCACGACCCGGTCGCCGGCGCGCAGGTTGCGTACTGCGGGCCCGATCTCCTCGACGACACCGACGCCCTCGTGGCCGAGGATCGTCCCCGGCTTCATCCCCGGCACGGTGCCGCGGATGAAGTGCAGATCGGTGCCGCAGATCGCGCTCGAGGTGAGGCGCACGATCGCGTCGTTCGCATCCTGGATCTTCGGATCGGCGACGTCGTCCAAGCGGATGTCGCCGACGCCATGGAACACGACGGCCTTCATGTCAGCCTCCCTTGACGTCGATGCGCCGCCCGCGCGTGCCCTGGTTGGCCGCTGCCGCGGGCATCGTCACCTCGAGGACGCCGTCTTTGAACTGCGCCTTGATGTGCGCGGGGTCGACGCCATGCGGAAGACCGATGCGGCGATGGAAGCTGCCGTAGCTGCGCTCGCTGCGATAGTAGCCGGCGCCGCTTTCTTCGCACTCGCGGCGGCGCTCGCCGTGGATCGTGAGCGTGTCGTCGGTCACCTCGACCGTCACCTCCTCGGGTCTCAATCCGGGGAGATCGGCGCGGACGACGAGGTCGTCGCCACGCTGAAACGTCTCGATTTGCGGCGTCCAATACTCGCCGGGCCAGAAATCGACCGGTTGCTCACGGCGGTGCGACGCGACGTCGGACTGTCGGCGCGCGTTGACGTCGGACTGCTGCCGAGGCGCGACGTCGCCGCGATCGCGTGTGTGCTCGCGTGTCGTGCCCGTCGCGCGGTCTTGCGTCGCTCCGCGGCTCGATTCGCGACCGCTCGTGCCGCGCGGATCGTTGCGTGCCATGGCGAACCTCCTTGGACGCTCGCGGCGTCTCACTCGAGCGTGCGCCGTCGTCGCCGGACACGCTACTGCGCGAACGCGGGAGGGCAGCTCGTCTCTTCGCGTGACGTGCGTTGCAGCGCGGGCGCGGCGCGCCCCGTTGCCGCGTGTATGGTTGATCGGCGAATTGCCTAGCGGCTCGTCCTCGTCAGAATCGTGTGTGTGGCAGGCGCGCAAACGCAGCGACACACGATTCGACGGCAGCCGCGATCACGGCGTCGCGCCACCCGACGCGTCAGCGCAGCGCCGTGCTCACGCGCCGCGGCAGTCGGCGTCCCGGTCGTCGTGGATCCGGTTGAGTCCGCGAAGGCGGCGCGGCTTCGCTACGTCACGGATGCGACGCCGGGCATCCGCCGCCGTCGTGTCGGCTCGACGTTCACGTACGTCGATCCCTCCGGGCGATCGGTTCGCGACGGCGCGGAGCTGCGGCGCATCCGCGCCCTCGCGATCCCTCCGGCGTGGAATGACGTCTGGATCTGTCCGGTCGCGAACGGCCATCTGCAGGCGACCGGCCGCGATGCCCGCGACCGCAAGCAGTACCGCTATCATCCGCGCTGGCGCGCGACCCGTGACGAGACGAAGTACGACCGCATGATCGCCTTCGGCGAGGCGCTGCCGCGCATCCGCACCCGCGTCGAGCGCGACCTCGCGCTCCCCGACCTGCCGCGCGAGAAGGTGCTGGCGACGGTCGTGAAGCTGATGGAGCTGACCGCGATCCGTGTCGGCAACGAGGAATATGCGAAGGCAAACGGCTCCTTCGGCCTGACGACGCTGCGCGACCGCCACGTCGAGGTCGCTGGCGACCGGCTGCGCTTCGAATTCAACGGCAAGAGCGGCAAGCGCCACGCGATCGCGATCACCGACCGCCGCCTCGCGCGGATCGTCGAGCGTTGCCAGCTCGAGCGCACCATCGCGGGATGAACCCCTCAACCGCCCGAGTGTAACAGCCTGTGGGCCTGAGCTTTACCGAGGTGCAGCAAGGTCCACTGGACGACGAACAATCCTCCACACAACGTGCCCGCGATGATGCAATGACGTCGGTCGGTCCACGTCTCGCCCGAACGGATGGACCATCGCACCATCTCCGTCATCCAGATCGCCGACGTTATGCTCCCGAACAATAGCGCGAGGACGAGTGGCGTGCCCTCCAGGTCGGGAGATACTTCGAGCCACGGATTGAGCCGCCCGGTGGTGTACGTGAGGTAGACCGATAAGGCGAAGTAGAAGAACGGAACGAGCAACAATGCGCGTCGGAGTGTGCTGATGGATGGTGATCGCAAGACGAAGAACGTGAACACCAGTAGCAGCACATCCGTCGCCAGCGTGTTCAGAACTTGCCACGACATCGTTCGGTGCGATCAATCTGCCGCGGCGAGCCGTTCCACCATCCGCCGCACCCGCTCCACCGGCGTATCCCACAGTCCTGCGGCGAGCATCCATTGCTCCTGAGCCTCGTCGCCGCGGTCGAGGTGTTCGAGAACGAGCGCTAGTTGTCCGCGGGCGATTCCTTCGGCTCGCCGCGCTCCGATTCCGGCAGGATCGGAATGCCGTTTGATAGCGCGCAGAACGACCGCTGCCAATGCAAAGCGCCATTCCTTTTCGACCGTCGGAGACACCCAGGCAGTACCGAATGCGAGGAGACCTTCGGTGGAGCTTGCAGTCACGACGTTCGAGCGGTGGACGAGTGCTCGCAAATAGTCGCCGTCGCGTTCAGCTTTTCCAGCCAACGACTCTTGCGTGTAAATGAGCTCGGAGAGGAGGATATCGCGGTAGACTGGGCGTGCGTGCATCTCCAGCGTCGTCGCCACGACAGCGCCGCCCGCGAATCCGAGCAGCAGAATGCCAGTGACAGCACTGATCCGTTTCAGTTGTTGGCTTCGTTCTGATGCCACGGACAGCACCCCTCCCTTCAGGATTGAATGAAGAGGGTACAGCCGGCGGGTGCGGTCAGGGGAGACTGAAAATTACATGCAGCTTAGAATCTGCAATCGTCCGAGCGCGCGACGCAATCTACGTCAAGTGCTACGCGAACCGAATTTGCACCGCCTCTTCCGTCAGCCGCGCAATCTCATCCTCGCCGTACTCGTACTCGCGATGCACGCCGATGCCGAGCGTGCCGCGGACGGCGCCTGCGGCGTCGCGAATCGGCACGACGATCGCGCCGTTGACGCCGGTTTGCCGGGCGCCGGGGCGCACGTCGCCGGTCGCGTCGACCTGGATGTTGCAGCTCGAGACCGGGGCGTTGCGCTCGGCGGCGAGGCCGGCCATGCCTTTGCCGACGGGGACACGGGTGACGATGGCGACGACCGGCGGCGGCAGCCCGATCTCGGCCTCGAGGACGAGGACGTCGCCGTCGAGACGGTGAATGGTGCCGGTGTCGGCGGCGAAACGGCGGAGGATCGACTCGAGGACGTCGCGCATGCGCGGCAAATAGCATAGGAAATCCGTCGGTGGCAGCCGACGTTTCGCCGAAACTCGACCTGCTGCGCGCCCTATTGGCGCCGCGGACGGACGTCGCGCTCGTTACGGAAGACGAACGAGGCGCGCTCCTCGCCGCGTTCACCGCCGCGAGCCGGCGTGTCGGCAAGGCGCCGCTCGTCCTCGCCGACGCCGACCGCGCACGCGTGCGATCGGCGGGGATCGACTGGCCGCTCGCGACGCGCGTCGACGAGCTCTGGCGCATCGCGCAGCTCGTCGACGCGGCATCACGGCCCGACGTGGATGCGCTGGTCCGCGACTGCTTTCGCGGCGGCGACACCGACGAGCGCTGCGCCGTCTTGCGCGCGCTGCCGCTGCTGGCGAGTCCCGAGCGGTTCATGGCGTTGGCGGCCGACGCTTGCCGGACGAGTGTGCGGACGATCTTCGAGGCGATCGCCTGCGAGAACCCGTTTCCCGCGCGCTACCTCGAGACGCTGCACTTCGACCAAATGGTCCTGAAGGCGCTCTTCCTCGAGGTGTCGCTGGCACGGATCATCGGCCTGGACGGCCGCCGCACGCCCGAGCTGACGCGGATGGCGCGCGACTATCTGGCGGAACGCCGCGCCGCCGGGCGCGCCGTCTCCGACGACCTCACGCGCCTCGCGGGAGAGCGCTCGTGACTCGTACCCGCTGCGGGAGGGCGCCCCGACCCCGCAGCCGTCGCGTCGTCGCCCAACACAACCGGCGCATGCTAGGAAACCGCCCATGAAGCTCATCGATCCGCACATCCACATGACGTCGCGCACGACCGACGATTACGAAGCGATGTCCGCCGCCGGCATCGTCGCGGTCGTCGAGCCGGCGTTCTGGATGGGACAGCCGCGGACGCACGTCGGCACCTTCGAGGACTACTTCGCATCGCTCGTCGGCTGGGAGCGCTTCCGGGCGTCGCAGTTCGGGATCCGTCATTTCTGCACTCTTGCGCTGAACCCGAAGGAGGCGAACGACCCGGGTCTCGTCGACGGTGTCCTCGCGCTCTTGCCGCGCTGGCTCGAGAAGGAAAGCGTCGTCGCGGTCGGCGAGGTCGGCTACGATGATCAGACTCCCGCCGAGGACGACGTGTTCGCGCGCCAGCTCGAGCTCGCGCGTGCGCACGAGCTGCCCGTCCTGGTGCACACCCCGCATCGCGACAAGAAGCGCGGCACCGAGCGCTCGATCGCGCTCGTGCGCGAGGCGCGGTTTCCCGAGGAGCGCGTCCTGATCGACCACAACAACGAGGAGACCTTGCCGCTCGTGCTCGCGAGCGGCTGCTGGGCGGCGCACTCGATCTATCCCGAGACGAAGATGGACGAGGACCGCATGGTCGCGCTCGTCCAGCGCTACGGCGCCGAGCGGATCCTCATCAACAGCGCCGCCGACTGGGGCATCTCCGATCCGTTGAAGGTCGCGAAGACGGCCGACCGCATGCGCGCGAGCGGCATCGACGCGGCGATGATCGAGGCCATCGTGTGGCGCAACCCGCTCGCGTTCTTCGCGCAGTCGGGTCGCATCGACGTCGCCGCGCTCAACGCCGAGCCGGAGATCGATCAGCGCGAGCTCTTCGCGGGCAACTCCGTCCTGCGCGCCGGACGGAAGCCTTTCGTGCGCCGATGACCGCCCGCCCCACCGTCCTGCTCGCGAGGCACCGATGACCGCCCGCCGCAGCGTCCTGCTCCCGAGGCGCCGATGAGCGCGCGGCGAACCGTGGTCATCAACGTCGTCGGGCTCTCCGCCGATCTGCTCGGCGAGCACACGCCGAACCTCGCGGCGCTCGCGCGCGAGGGTGGGATGCGGCCGCTCGAGACCGTCGTGCCGGCGGTGACGTGCACCGCGCAGGCGACGATGCTCACCGGCACGATGCCACGCGAGCACGGCTGCGTCGCGAACGGCTGGTACTTCCGCGACGTCGCCGAGGTCGCCCTGTGGCGGCAATCGAACCACCTCGTCGGCGGCGAGAAGATCTGGGAGGCGGCGCGGCGACGCGATCCGTCGTTCACCTGCGCCAATCTCTTCTGGTGGTACAACATGTACAGCGCGGTCGATCTCGCGGTGACGCCGCGCCCGATCTACTGGGCCGACGGTCTCAAGCTGCCCGACATCTACACCGAGCCCGCCGACGTGCGTGACGAGCTGGTGCGGCGCTTCGGCGAGTTCCCGCTCTTCTACTTCTGGGGCCCGACCGCCGACATCCGCTCCAGCCGCTGGATCGCCGAGGCGGCGCGCTACGTCTACGACACGCGCCGTCCGAGCTTGACGCTCGTCTACCTGCCGCATCTCGATTACAACCTGCAGCGCCTCGGTCCGAGCGACCCGAAGATCGCGAGCGACCTGCACGCGATCGACGACGTTGCCGGCGAGCTGATCGAGCACGTCCGGCGCGACGGCGCGCGCGTCGTCGTGCTCTCGGAGTACGAGATCGGCGCCGTCACCGGTGCGGTGCACGTGAACCGCGCGCTGCGCGAGGCGGGATTGCTACGGGTGCGCGTCGAGCTCGGTCTCGAGAAGCTCGACGCCGGCGCGTCGGAGGCGTTTGCCGTCGCCGATCATCAAGTCGCGCACGTGTACGTGCGCCGCCCCGAGCGTGTGCGCGAGGTGCAGGCACTCCTCACGTCCTTGCGCGGCGTCGCGCGCGTGCTCGACGACGAGGGGAAACGCGCGCTCGGTCTCGACCACCCGCGCTCGGGCGAGCTCGTCGCGCTCGCGGCCCCCGACCGCTGGTTCACGTACTACTACTGGCTCGACGACGCGCGCGCGCCGGAGTTCGCGCGCACCGTCGACATCCACCGCAAGCCCGGTTACGACCCGGTCGAGCTCTTCATGGACCCGACGCTCACGCTCGCGCCGGTGCACGTCGGCTGGCGGCTCGCGAAGAAGATGCTCGGCTTTCGCATGTTGATGGACGTGATCCCACTCGACTCGTCGCTGGTGCGCGGATCGCACGGCGTCGCGACGACCGGGCCCGTCCTGGTGTCGAGCGAGGCCGAGCTGCTGCCGCGCGAAGGCGCCGTGCACGCGACGCAGGTGAAGGACATCGTGCTGCGCCATCTCGAGCTCGCGACGCAGCCGGCGCGCGCCGTGCCGATGCGCTGAGGCGCGACGGTGGCCCCGGCGCGACGGCGTCGACCGCCGGCCATCAATGCGCGTTGGCCATCAGCGAACGGGAGTTAGACGGACGACGACCCGGGTTCAGGTGCCGCGGACGAAACGTTGCAGCGCGAGCGTCAGCGGACAGCCGAGCGCGGCGATTGCAGCGACGCCGGACGCGCCCGCGCCGGCGATCGCGAGCGCGTCGACGAGCGAGATGCCGGCGATGAGGACCGCCACGGCGCGCGGAAAGCGGCTCGGACTCGCGCCGCGCAGCAGCCATACGGCGCAAAAGACGGCCGCGAAAAGCGTGAGGTAGACGATTGCGGCGACAGCGCCGTGCGCGGCCGCCGGCAGGCCGTGGACGAGCGGCACGACGAGCAGCGCGAGCGGCCAGAGGCTCCGGAGGCGCGCGAGCGTCTCTTGCTTGGCGGCGTACGTCAGACCGACCAGGTACGCGAAGAGACACACCGCGCCGACGATGACCGGCCGCTCCAGCCGCCCGGCGACGGCGAGCGCCGCGGTCGTATAAACGAGAAACCGGCAGGTCGCCATCAGCGCGGGCCCGTACGGGTTGGCTTTGTGCCAGGCGTCGTAAACGACGATCGCCGCCGCGAGTCCCAGAGCGGACGCGACGGCGCCGAAATGCGGCGCCTGCCGCGCGACGAGGAGGACGCCGATGGCGATCAGCGCGTAGCCGGTCGCGAACACTTCGGTCGCGGACACGGTGCCGCTCGGGATCGGGCGCTCGGGACGCTGGTCCCGGTCTACGGCCCGGTCGAACGCGTCGTTCAGGAACATGCCGCCGACGTAGAAAAGCGAAAGCGCGAGTGCGAGGAGCATCACGGCGCCCGTCGACGCACGCACAGCGGAGAGCGCGACGCCGGCGAGCACGTTCGTCCACACCGTCGGCAGGTTGGAGACGCGGCCGAGACGAAGATACGCGTCCGCGCGGCTCACGGCGTCCTCACGTCCGCGCCGCCGGCGCGACGTCGTCCGGCGCGCGCGACATCTCGCCGATCACCCATTCGAGCTCGCGCGCCACCGCGTCGGCGACCGGCTCGCCGCGATACTCCTCGGGCAGCACGTCCCAGGTGTAGGTCTCGACCTCGAGGTGTTCCGTCACCGCCTGGCGCCGCAGCAGCGCGAGGAGCTCGCGGACGTACGGCTGCGTCGACGCGAAGCGGCCGAGCCGTTCGCGGAAGAGTGGGACGTGGAAGTGCACGCGCCAGTCGCGCCGTCGCGGCTCGCGCGCGGCCTCCGCGAGCGCTGCCGGCAAGTCGGTCCACCGCAGGAGTCCCTGCGCGCCGTGCTCGACGACCTGGTGCAGATAGACGTCGTCGGCGAACGCGGTGAGCGCGGCGACGTCGTCCGCATCGACGAGCGTCGCCGCGAGGCCGGCGCTCACCTGCACTTTGACGACGCGGATGCCCTCGGCGGCGAACGCGGCGAGCGCGGCGCCGGCGGGCTCGTGCTCGACCGCCATGTGGCACGCGTCGAAGCAGACGCCGAGGTGACGGTGCAGCGCCTCGTCGCTGGCGCGACGGTCGAGCCCCGGCACCGTCCGCGTCCAGACGTGCTCGGCGAAGAACGCGACGGTCTCCGCGACGGTCTCGAGCTGGCAGCACGGCTCCGGCTCGAGCGCGAGCGCGATCGTCACGCCGCGGCGCTCGCGCAGGTCGTGCAACGTGGCGACGTGCGCGACCAGACGGTCGGCGATCGCGGCGACGTCCCGCGGTGAAGCGACGCGCTCTTTGTACGCGCCCGGGACGGTCGAGATGCTGCCGTCGCATCCAGGCGGCAACAGATCGGCGAGGATGCGCGCCAGCTCGTCGGTGTAGGCGAGGCGGGCGTCCTCGCGCCAATCCGGACGATAGACCGCGTCCTTCACCGCCGTGCCGTGAAACGCGCCGTACGGGAAACCGTTGATCGTGAACACGTAGAGATCGTGCGCGGCGAGCAGCTCGCGGAACGCGGCGAGCTCGTCGGGTTGCGCCAGCGCAGCGGCGGCGGCGCCCGAAAGCCGCAGCCCGACGCCGAACGACTGATCGGGCGCGACGCGCGCCTTCACCGCGGCCACGTACTGCGTGACGTTCGTGCGTACCTCAGGCCACGATTCGCCGGGGTGGATGTTGGTGCAGTACGTGAGGTGCGGCCGGCCCGCTGCGCGAAGCCTCATCGCTCGATCAAGGGCTCGGGCGCAGACGCGCGATCGCGTCGTCCATCAGCGACTCGTCGAGGTCGTGGATCTCGATACCCTCGCCGATCCGGCGCGCGAGCGTGATCGTCAGCTCGCCGCCGAGGTGCTCGCGGAACTCGCCGAGCCCGTCGAGCACGACGCGCCGGCCGCCGGCCGAGAGCGCGAGCGCGTCGTCCCAGCGCGGAAGGCCGAGTCGCACGAGCAGGTCGCGCGCGGCGGCGGCGGTCGTGCCGTCGCACACGCCGGCGAGCTCCGCATACGTGGAATCGATCGCGAGGCCGATCGCGACCGCCTCGCCGTGGCGCAGCCGATGGTGGGTCATCGACTCGAGCTTGTGCGCCGCCCAGTGGCCGAAGTCGAGGGGGCGGGCGCTGCCGAGCTCGAACGGATCGCCGGAGGTCGCGATGTGGCGGAGGTGGAGGGCGGCGCTGCGGTGGATGAGCTCGCCGACCGGCTCGAGGGCGCCTGCGGCGAGCTCGTCGGCGTGCGCCTGAAGCCACGTGAAGAGCTCCGCGTCGCGGATGAGCGCGACCTTCACCGCCTCCGACATGCCGGCGACGACGTCGCGCAACGCCAGTGTCTCGAGGAACCGCGCGTCGTTCAACACCGCGAACGGGGGAGCGAACGCGCCGACGAAGTTCTTCTTGCCGAAGAGATTCACGCCGCATTTGACGCCGACGCCGGAGTCGGCCTGCGCGAGGACGCTCGTTGGCAGGCGAACGACGCGCAGCCCGCGATGCGCGACGGCAGCGGCATAGCCGACGAGGTCGAGCAGGGCGCCGCCGCCGACGATCACGACGACCGACTGGCGGTCGAGGCCGAGCTCGTTCCAGTGCGTGTGCAGGCGGCGCGCGACGGCGGTGTCGTTCTTCGCGCTTTCGCCGCCCTCGAGGAGCAGCGGCTCGGTGACGAGCTCGAGCGCATCGGCGTGGCGCGCGACGTAATCGTGGATCGCGTTTGCGAGCCACGGCGACGCGACCGCGACGTTGCGGTCGACGACGACGAAGAGGCGATGCCGCCGCCGCGGCTCGCGCGCGGTGATCGCCTCGCGCAGAGCAGGATTCGCCGCGGCGAACGCGTCGCGCGTGAAGTAGACCGGGTACTCGAAGTCGACGCTGATCCGTTGCAGGTGGCGGGTCGTCGGCTCTAGGCCGCCAGCAGCGGCAGGATCACGGTCGGCGCGTGCGCTCAGCCTTGGCTCCGTTCCAAGCCCGGGAGAATGGCCTTGAAGAACGCATTCTGCACCAGACGGCCGACGATCTGCCAGGTGCTGGTGTTCGGGTTCTCGATCGGGCCGGAAACGGAGGTCTTGGTCGCGATCTCCGCGGTGCGGGGATTCTCGAGCAACTTCGCGATGCCGCCGACCACGCCTTCATATACTCGGTGCAAGAACGGCTTCTCGCGATCTTGCGCCTTGTCGTAGACCTTGATGTCGTGGAAGAGCGGCTTCACGTAGCCAGTGACGTTGTTGTTGCGGACGCCGAGCTCTGAGTAGAAGGCGAACTTCCCGGCGGTGACGTCGATGTTCGCCTTGGCGCGCAAGAGATCGTTCATCGTGGTCAGATCCGTGTCCTCGAGGCGCACCGCCAGATCGAAGTCCGGGCTCTTCGTCTCGGGGTGGAAGACGGCGTGCAGCGTGCTCGGCCCCGAGCCCATGAACTTGCCAGTCGCGTCCACGGTGCCGATGCCCTCGGCTTTCTGGTTGCTGAAGTTCTGCACGGTCAGATCGACGTCGGTCAGAAACACCCGGTAGTTCGGATTCGCCGTCTTGTCGAGCGTGCCGAGCGCGCTGCGGGTCATGCGCACGCGCTTTGCCCGCAGCTGCACGCCGGGATCGTTGCTGGTCTCTTTCGCCGCCTGTACCGTCTGCTGCCGCATTTGTTCCTGCTGCGATTGGTTTTCCTTGGTGACAATATAATCGGCGTCGGCGCCGGTGATAGTGATCTCTTGCAGGTCGACACGCTTGATCTTCGGCGCGTACTCGATCGCGCCCCAACCATCGAACGTCCCGTTGCGAATCGCGGCGTAGTCCTTCACGACCCCGGTCAGGTAGTCGAGCGGCAGGTCCGTCAGCGCGACGTCGGTCTGCAGACCCGCATAGGGCTCGGCGAGGAAGTCCGCATGGCCGTCGATGCGCAGCGTCCCGCGGTCGAACACGAAGGCGTCGACGTGTAGGTCCGAGGGGTACTCGCGATCGCGCGAGTGGACGTTGCGGATGTTGCCGGCGATCAGGTTCACGTGCGTCATGTGCAGCGGCTTGAACGGCTTCCCCGGCGCGTACGTCATGTCGCCCTCGACGACTTTGATCTCGTTGATCTTGAGCGGATAGATCTGCTCGAAGGCCTCTTGCCAGCCGCGCTGCTTCACTGGCGTCGGGTCCTTGACCTCGTGCTCGCCCTGCTTCTCGTCGAGATGAAGCGTCGGGTTGTCGATGCGGAAATCCGCGACCAGCTTGCCGTGCAGCAAGGCTTGCCACTGCACGCTCGCGCGGAGGTAGGGTACGTACCCGAGCGGCGGCTTCGGATTCGCGTCCTCGATGATCGACCACTCCTTCAGCTCGACCGCGAAGCCGAGCGGATCGAGGTGCGCGCGGCCGATCTGCACCGTGTAGCCCTTCAGCTGCGCATTCATGTTGGCCTCGATCCGCTGTCGTAGCGGCTCGTCGACGAAGAACAGGAACGCGACGGTGAGGACGGCGACGATCGCGACGAGCGTCCCGAGCGTCCACAGCAGCCAGCGAGGAACGCGACGTGTCGCGCGGGAAGCCATGACAAAAGCTCACCACAGGGCCCAATGATCGGCAATTCTCGTCGCATCCACGCCGCGTGTGCGAACTCACCCGGTATGGTGTTGCAGATTGCGTGCGGTGCGGAATGCTGGAGGAGAACCAAAACCCCTTAGGAGGAGGTCCTATGCGTAAGACTTGGATAGCGACGATGGCAGGCGCGCTCGCGCTCGGAAGCACGCTCGTCGTGGGCGCGGCAACCGCCGAGATGAGCGAGCGCTCGGTGACGACCGAGAAGACGACGACCTACAGCGGCACGGTCTCCGAGATCGATCCGTCGAGCTCGACGATCACGATCCGCAGCGAAACGGCGCCGGCGCCGACGAAGTACACGTTCACGAAGGAGACCGTCTTCGCGGATCCGCAGGGCCACGTCGTCGCCTACGACACGATCCGCAACTCGCCGGTGACGGTGTACTACACTCGCGACGGCGATCGCATGATCGTCAGCAAGGTCATCACGACGAAGCCGGTCGTGACGGAACACCGCGAGTCGACGACGACGGAGCGTCGCGGGATCGAATAGCGCGCCGTTCCTCGCCGCCGTCGCACGACGGCGCGAGGAGCGAACGCGCGCGAGGCGCGGTGCCCGCGGCTGCGATGGTGGTCGGGGGTGCCGCGCCGGCGGTGCGCTTGCAAGCGCGCACACGATGAGCGACGTCGCACGACAGCTCAGCAGCCGGTCATGAAAATTTCATCGGTGAGTGAGAGATCCCTCAACATTCATCAGTTTTGGTGATTGCGACGCTCGACATTGGCGAGCATCTCTTGCCGATCGCGCGGGACGTCGAGTGGCGCACCGTGCAACTACCGTCACAGGCCAAGTTTCAAAGCCAGAGGGAACCGCGCTCATGCATGCAATCGCTCGCATCCGTTTCGACGGCGGAATGCTCATGCTTCCGTCCCGAACTCCTTACGAGATCGAGCTGCTCCTCGAAAACCTCGACTGGTACACCGCTCGCCACGAGGCGGTGCAGCTCGAGATCGACAATCATCGCTGGCGGGTCGCGCACGAGTCGGCGGATGCAACCGAGGACTGCGCACGGTGTCATCGCGCGCGCGCCACGCTGGCCTTCGTGAACGGGAATCGCGTGCCGCTCTGTGCCGCGTGCGCGCGGGCCGCCGTGGGCTCGCGATTCGCCGACTGGCCGCGCCCTGAGCCGGCGCGGCGCGCCGCATACTGACGGCTGCCAGCGCCGCCCTCCCGGGCGGCGCACCTCCCCGTCGACGCCTCCGGCCGCTCCTGCGACGGCGGCGCCGGCCCCATCCGCTCATCCGGCCGGCGCCGCCGTGCGGCGTTTTGCTTTGTATTTCCGCCCGATCCGATCTACAAAGCGCGCCACCATGGGAGTGCATACCCGAACGCTCTACGCCCGACGGTCGCCCGCTTTCGAAATCGCCCGTCTCGCGTACGAGCCGCTGACCGCTCCATTGATCGTCGTGCGCGAGCGCGTCGTCGCGGCGACGTTTCGCGCGATCGACATGGCGAACTGGTCTCTCGACGTGTACGACGAAGCGCGGGCGATCGACCTGTTCTCCGATCCCGACACGCCGGCGCACTGACTAGCGCCGACGCTCCCCGCCTTCGCGCCGGAACCGTCCGCGCGAAGGCGCCGTGCTCAGCCCCTGGCGCGCCGCTCCGGCGCCGCCCAGGCGCCGCGGTGCAGCTCCTCGACGCGCCGCGCGTCGCGTAGCAGGATGTCGCGCTCCGCCGCGGTGAGCGCGGCGGCGCCGTCGGTCAGCGCGCGCGTGACGAGCGCCGCGCGCGCCGCGATGATGCTCGCGCGCGCCGTGCGCGGCGCCGCCTGGAGCGCAGCTTGGACGGCGCTCTGCTCCGGATCGACGATCGCAATGACGGAGCCGCTCGGCGGCGTGTCGGCGGCGGAGCCGCTCGGCGGCGCGGCGCCGTCGGAACCGAGGGCGACCGACGGCCGCGCGTCGAGCGCCACGCGCTCGGCGGCCGCCGTCAGCTCCGCGACGTCGCGCAGCTCGCGCGGCGGTGCGACCTCCTCGGGAATGAGGAACAGCCCTTTCTCGCGCGCACGCTCACCGAGACGTACGCGGCTCGCGTAGACGGAAAGCGGGATCGACGCGATGAGGGCGCCGATGATCGGCATCACCCACCAGAAGTAGTCGGGGTTCAGCCAGTAGAGGGTGCCGCCCCAGACGGATGCGACGACGGTGTCGACGCCGTGGTGCCGTACCGCCTCACGCCAGTCGGTTTCCGTGTCCTCGCGTCCTTGCGAACGCCACGTGACGGTGCGGCCGAGAAGGTTCAACAGCACGAAGCGGCTGTGGAACACCATGCGGATCGGCGCCAGCAAGCTCGAGATGACGATCTCGACGAGGACGCTGAGCGACAGCTTGCCGATGCCGCCGTAGAGTCGCGCCTCGCCGCGTTTGAGCAGGATCAGCGCGACGCTCAGCAGCTTCGGGAGGAAGAGGATCGTGCCGGTGACGGCGAGGAGCGCGCGCGCCCAGTTCGGGCGCCAGATCGGCCACTCGGGAAAGAGGCTCGGCCCCGACGGGAAGTAGTTCGGCTCCCGCAGGACGTTCTGGATCGCCTCCGCCGTGCTGAGCGTCAAGAACATGAACCAGAGGAGCGCCGATACGTAGGAGAGGACGCCGTTCAAGAAGAGCGCGCGGTGCGCGCCGAAGAGGCCCTCGGTGAAGAGCAGACGCAGGTGCTGAAGGTTGCCCTGGCACCAACGGCGGTCGCGCTTCATCTCTTCGAGCAGCGTCGACGGCACCTCCTCGTAGCTGCCGCCGAGGTCGTACGCGAGCCAGAGCGTCCAGCCCGCGCGGCCCATGAGCGCCGCCTCGACGAAATCGTGGCTCAGGATCTCGCCGCCGAGCGGCGGCTTTCCCGGGAGACGCGGCAGCGCGCAATGCGCCATGAACGGCGCGAGGCGGATGATCGCGTTGTGGCCCCAGTATTGGCCGTCGCCGAGCTGCCAGTAGTGCAGACCGGTCGCGAACATCGGTCCGTATACGCGGCTCCCGAACTGCTGCACACGCGCGAAGAGCGAGCGCCGGTTCACCGCCGCCGGAGCAGTCTGGATCATGCCGACGTCGGGACGCCGCTGCATCATCCGCACCAGGCGCAACAGCGTGTCGCCAGCCATCACGCTGTCGGCGTCGAGCATGACCATGTAGCGATAGTTCCGTCCCCAGCGCCGGCAGAAGTCGGCGACGTTGCCGCTCTTGCGCCGCAAGCGCACCCGGCGGCGGCGGTAGAAGATGCGGCCGAAGCCGCCGACCTCGCGACACCAGCGGAACCACGCCGCCTGCTCGCGCATCGCGACGTCGGGATCGGCGGTGTCGCTGAGGATGAAGAAGTGGAAGTGCTGCAGGCCGCCGGCGCGCACCAGCGAATCGTACGTCGCGCGCAGGCCCGCAAACACGCGCTCGACGGGCTCGGTCGCGATCGGCATCACGATCGCCGTCCGCGCATCCTCCTCGATCGGTCTCTCGTCGTCGCCCTCGAGATTGCTGATGGCGAAACGGTCGTGGTCGCGCACGAGGAGAATGAAGCCGAAGAGCGCCGTCCAGAAGCCGATCGAGATCCAGCTGAAGAGCGCGCCGAAAAAGACGACGATCGCGAACTCGAGCCACGTGCCGCCTTGGTGCGGCAGGACGTTCACCATGAAGCCGCTGGCGACGATGCTGGGAAGAAACACGAGGAAGCCGAAGAGCGCGCGGCGGCGTGCGGCGACCCGCGTCCACGCGAACAGCCGACGTCGCTTGTGGAGCTCGGTGCGGTTGGTCGTCCCCGGACCGTCGGGCCGTTTCCCGCGCAGGCGCAACCATAAGCGGCGAAAGACGCGGCGCTCGATGGGATCGGGGACCATGTGGCCGCGGCAGAGCGGCGGTGCCGAGCGAAACCGCGGCGGCGCCGACGCGGGAGCGCGCGGTGGCGCCGACTGTGCCGCCGGCTGCGGCTCCGTCGTCATGAAGACCGCGCGCGCCGCTGCGTCGTTCGCGCTCGCCACGCGGCTGTCGCCGCCGCCGTCGCGCGTACGGCGCAAGCGCGACGCCAGCGCGGCGTCGAGACGCCACGCGACGAACGGGTCCAGGCTCGCGTCCCACGGATGCGGCGTTGCGGGATAGGCGTCCATCAAGAGGGCACGCAAGGTCGCCAGCGTGTCGGCGACGGCGTCGGTGCCGGGACGATCGGCGGCGCGGATCAGCGCCGCCTGTGCGAGCCGTCCGCGCTCGGGCTCGGCGATGCCGAGCGCCGCCAGATACGCGACGGCGCGCGTCCGCGCCTCGCTCCAGCGCTGCACGAGGCGCTCGGCCGAGATGGTGATCTGTTCCGTCGACTCCGAATCCGGGCTCACCGCCGCGGCCGGCGTCGTGTCGCGCTCCGCCGTCGACGCGTCGTGTGCGCCGATCGCCGCGTCGGCCGCCATCGGTGTCGCCGCCGGCTCGTGCGGGTGCGACGCCGACGCTGCGCCCGCGCTCATCCCGTGGCGGACGGGTTCGCTCATGCGGCGCAACTCGTCATGGCGTCATCGCGTACGACCACGTCTCGGTGAGGGTGTCGCCGCTCTTGTCGAGGAACGCGCGCAGCTCGAGCGGATCGCGTGTCTTCGGCCGGATCTGGAAGCTCAATCGCCATCCGCCGGTCACCTCGTTCTTCACGACGTGCTGATCGAGGATCGTCGCCGCCTCCTCGCCGTTCAGCACCGTCACGACGCCGCGCAGGATCTCGCTCGCCGGGATCGCCTCGAGCTTACCGCCGGCGAAGTCGATCACGAAACGGTTGACGTTCTCCATCCGCCCGTAATCGCGCCGGGTGGCGACGACCTTGCCCGCGGGCGGGCGCTTCGGATCGTCGCCGTACCACGAGAGCGTATAGTCGAACGCCAGGCTATCGCCGGGTTTCGCCGGCGTCTTCGGAATCCAGTACGTCACGATGTTGTCGTTCACGTCGGACGTCGTCGGGATCTCGACGAGCTCGACCGCGCCGTCGCGGAAGCCGCGCCGGGGTACGATCCAGGCGCTCGGACGCACATCCGGACGGGCCTCGAGATCCTCGTAGTCACGGAAATCGCGATCGCGCTGGATGAGGCCGAAGCCCTTCGGATTCAGCGCCTGGAACGTATTCACGCCGAGCGTCTTCGGGTTGTCGAGCGGGCGCCACAGCCACTCGCCGCTCTCGAAGCTCATGAGCAGCCCGTCCGAGTCGTGCACCTCGGGACGAAAGTCCGGAAAGGTCCGGATCGTGTTCTCGCCGAAGTAGAACATGCTCGTGAGCGGCGCGATGCCGAGCTTCTCGACGGTTTTGCGGAGAAAGAGCCGGCTCTCGACCGCGACGACGGTCTGCTCGCCCGGCGTGACGACGAAGCGGTACGCACCGGCGACGCTCGGACTGTCGAGGAGGGCGAAG
>WNFR01002166.1_pt1 | contig 20818 bp, 18 predicted proteins | sample 5400221 | NCBI WGS metagenome assembly WNFR01 (sample SAMN13153357, study PRJNA577476) | soil metagenome | isolation source: 40 cm soil under Madrone tree | place: USA:California | collected 2016-06-14 | reverse complement strand
TGAACGCGCTTTTTTCCAGAGTGACGCTGACAATCATCTCGCCGCCACCATGCCATGGCGGTAAGGCGTCGAGAATTTCGGCGCGCCCGTAAAGCGCGCCGATACCGGTTGGCCCACACATCTTGTGCCCGGAGAAAGCGAGGAAATCGCAACCCAATTTCTGCACGTCGATCGGCAAATGGCCGATGCTTTGCGCGGCATCCACAAGCGTAAGCGCGCCGACGGCCTGCGCTTTTGCACAAAGCTCGGCGACTGGATTGATGGTTCCGAGCGAGTTCGAGATGTGCGTGAACGCGAAAAGCTTCACTTCGGGTGTGAGCAAGGAAGGAAGCTGATCGAGCGCGAGCGTGCCATCATCGCGTACCGGCACAAAGCGCAGCCGCGCGCCCGTTCGCTCGGCTAATAACTGCCAGGGCACCAGATTGCTGTGGTGCTCCATTTCGGTGAGCAGGATCGCGTCGCCGGCGCGCAAGAATTTCCCGCCCCACGCTTGCGCCACCAGATTGATGCTTTCGGTGGTTCCGCGCGTGAAGACGATCTCATCAGCCGTCATGGCGCCGAGGTAGCTCGCGACACGTTTCCGTGATTTTTCGTAAGCTTCCGTCGCGCGCGAGCTTAACTCGTGAAGACCACGATGTACATTCGCGTTTTCGTGCTCGTAGTAATGGCGAAGCGCATCGAGCACATGTCTCGGTTTCTGCGACGTGGCCGCGTTGTCAAAGTAGATGAGGGGATGGCCGTGTGCCTGTTCGCGGAGGATCGGGAAATCCTCGCGGATAGCCTTCCAATCCACCCTGTTACCGGCAATCTGGTGCACGCTGTAATCTGCTCCGGCCCGGGCCGCGCGCCACTTTATTCAACTATTTGCGATCAACTCGGGCCTTGCCCTGGGCATTGGTAGTTCCGTAAACTGACGCTCACGTTCAAACAACAAACCGAAGGAGCTAATTTTTCATATGAAAACTCTAAGTCTGTTATTGGCATCTCTCGTCATCGCGGCGGCGGCCGTTGCTCAATCATCGGAGAAAACAAAGGGCGCGGCGCCAAGTTTTCCGCCCATCACTGATATCCATGCACATGTTTGCGGTATCCATTTTTATAATGGCGACATGAGCCGGCAGGTCATCGCCGAACATTATTGTGCGCACCTTAGCAACGAAGTTCTGGAGTGCGTTATTTACGATTCCGACAAGCCGGGGGCGCGTTTGATCGGCATTGAATACATTGTCAGTGCAAAGATCTTCGAATCATTGCCCGCGGAAGAGAAAAAGCTTTGGCACAGCCATAACTACGAAGTGAAGTCCGGTGTGCTCACGGCTCCGGGAATGGCGGACGCGGCGGAGAAAGACCTCATGAAGGTATTAATCGGGACCTACGGAAAAACCTGGCACACCTGGCAGGTTGACCGCGGCGACAAATTGCCCCTGGGCATTCCGCAACTCATGATGGGCTTTACGGGCGACGGACAAGCGAAGGCGAAGATCGTCGCCGAACGCGATAAACTGTATGGCTCGTCTGATGCCAAGAAAGCGGCACGGGCTGACATTCCGGATGTGAAGCTGGATCCCGGCGCCGACGCCTGGCAAAAAGGTGCGGCGGTCCAGCTCGATTTGAAGACTGTTTCAACAGCAAAGTAACAATCCGGAAGTCCGCCGCTGCGGTTAGTGCGACGATGGACGCAACCTATTCGGCTTGACCGCGCCAGAAACGAATCTCAGAATCTTTTCAACTTCAACCGGGGGTGTTTATGCGAGTTTTCTCTTTGACTGTTTCAATTCTTTTTCTAATCGCGAGGACGGCCATTTGCGCCGAGACAAAGGCAACGCCCGAATGGTCGATGAATGCGAGCATCATTGAGGCATGCAGTTGTCCGATGTTTTGCCAATGTTACTTCAATAAGGAACCAGCGGGACATGGCGAGCACGCCGGTCATTCGCATGGCGCAGGCGGCGAACACTTCTGCAAGTTTAATAACGCCTTTAAAGTTAACAAAGGGAGCTACGGCGACACTAAACTCGACGGCGCGAAGTTTTGGGTCGCCGGCGACTTGGGCGGCGATTTCTCGAAGGGCCACATGGATTGGGCGGTTCTGACTTTTGATTCGTCGGTCACGCCGGCACAACGAGAGGGAATCAAGGCGATCGCCGGACACATTTATCCGGTGAAGTGGAACTCGTTCAGCGTGGCCAACGACGCGAAAATGTCGTGGACGGCTACGCGTGATCATGCCGAAGCAAAATTGGATGACGGCAAGACCGGCGAAGTGGTTCTGAATAAGTTCCAGGGAATGACCGACGATCCGATCGTGATCAAGAACCTGAAATATTGGGGTGTGCCGCGAAATGAAGGCTTTGTCATGATGCCGAACACGGTGGAAGCATATCGCGCGGGCGACAAAGCGTTCGAGTTCAAAGGCAGCAACGGGTTCATGATCACCTTCGATATCAACTCGAAGGACGTGGCGGCGGCCGCGGCGAAGGAAAAGACCGGCACGTAAGATCGACAATTAACTGTAGCGGTACTGTATGAGCGCCGAACCTAAATCAATCGACGGTCATCCGCTTTCGTCCCGCCGTTGCGGGACTACAGCGCGATAAGTAGACCGCCGCTACAGTGAAAAAAACCGCGATCGTTTATTGGCTCATTCCGGCTAAGCCGAAGCGCGAGTTGTTTAGCGAGATCATTCGGATTCTGGCCAAGCAATTGGATGCCGCCCGCTTCGAGCCGCACCTGACCATTCTGGCGTCACGGCAAGATCGACAACCGCCAGGAAAAATTCTGCGCCAGATCAACGCGTCGCCGATCCGATTGAAGGTTCGGGATATTTCTTGCTCGAGCAAATTTGCCAAGACCCTTTTCGTGCGGTTCAAGCCGAACGGCGCACTCGAGAAATTAGGTGTCGCTCTTGCGCGGGTGGCCAAATCACGAGCCAAAGCTGCGCGCGATCCGCACGTCAGTCTTCTCTACAAAAAGATCCCGACGGCGACAAAGAAAGACTTTGCTTCGACAATCAAGCTCCCGTTTCGCGAAGTCGTTTTCGATTCGATCCAAGCGGTGCGTTGCGCAGTCCCAACAATAACGCGCGCTGAAGTAGAAGCGTGGCGTGTAGTTGCTACGAAGCGATTGTCTGGGTAGCGCACGCGTCTCGCGTGTAGATGCCGGTCCGGCTCGGACTTTTGGCGTCTCGCCAAAACATTCCCTGAAAATTCGCGATCGCGAGACGCGATCGCCAGCACTCGAGACGAGTGCGCTACTCAGAATTTGCGCGTAAGTTACCTGTCGGATGGAGGCGAAAACAAAGATCTTCGGTCAGCACGATGAAGCGACGATCAAGCAAATCGAGACCTGTATGGCGAGTGGTGGGGAGCGCGGCGTGCTCTGCGCCGATGGCCACAAAGGCTACGCCCAGCCAATCGGTGGAGTGGTTGCTTACAAGGATAAGATTTCGCTGAGCGGCGTCGGGTTCGACATCGCTTGTGGCAATCTCGCGATCCTGACCGACATAAAGCGCGAGCAAATCGCGCATAACATCGACAACCTCATGGACGATGTGGTGCGCGATATTTCGTTCGGAGTCGGGCGCAAAAGTAAAACGCGAATCGATCACGAGCTGTTCGACGATCCGGGGTGGGAATTGAAACCGATGCGTGATTTGAAACCGACCGCCGCGGAGCAGCTCGGCACGGTGGGCGGCGGCAATCATTATGTCGATCTTTTCGCGGACGAACAGGACCGTGTCTGGGTGGGCGTGCATTTCGGATCGCGCGGGCTCGGTCACAAAACGGCCACGCATTTTTTGAAAGCGGCCGGCGGGAAAGACGGAATGGATGTTCCGCCGACAGTGGTGGACGAGAATTCAGAGATCGGTCGCGATTATCTTGCAGGCATGCATCTGGCCGGGCGTTACGCGTACGCGGGGCGAGAAGCGGTTGCACGACACGTGGTGCGCGGAATTCTGGGCGGGAAAATTGTCGAAGAAGTGCACAATCATCACAACTTCGCTTGGCGTGAGAAGCACGACGGCGAGGAGTATTGGGTCGTACGCAAAGGCGCGACCCCGGCGTTTCCGGGACAGAAAGGCTTTGTCGGCGGAAGCATGGGCGATGATGCCGTGATTGTCGAAGGAGTTGATTCGCCTGTTTCTCGCGAATCGCTTTTTTCCACGGTGCACGGGGCCGGGCGGATCATGTCGCGCACGGCGGCGAAGGGCCGGTTCGTCAAGGTTGGTAACAAACGGATTCGTCAGGACGGATTGGTGCGGCACGATGAGATGATGCGATGGTTGCAAGATCGACATGTTGTCTTGCGCGGCGGCGATCTCGATGAAGCGCCACAAGCGTACCGGCGTTTGCCGGATGTGTTGGCCGCGCACGCGGGAACGATTCGCGTTTTACACATATTGCGCCCGCTTGGCGTGGTCATGGCCGGACGCGACATTATCGATCCGTACAAGGACTAATAAATATTTAGCGATTTAGCGATCGGATGATTTAGTGATTTTGCGGCGAGAATGCTTTCTGATTGTTTCCCCGCTCAATCGCTGAATCAGTAAATCTCTGAATGAATGACATCGTTGGCATCGACCTTGGCACGACGAACTCGTTGATCGGAGTGATGGACGCGGGTTTTCCCGTGCTCCTCGCGGATGAGAATGGCGATCGTCTTACGCCGACAGTCGTTCATATTGAGGAAAACGGCGAACCACTCATCGGCAACCTGGCGGTCCGCATGCGCGCGGTAAAACCGGAATCGACGATTTATTCGGTAAAACGTCTCATCGGTTTGCGCGGCGATGATTTCGCAGAGGAAGATGTCGATCTTGCCTACGAGGTCGTGCGGCGAAAGGGCAGACCGTTGCGCATTCGAGTTGGCCAACGCGAATACTCGCCGGACGAGATCTCGGCTTTCGTTTTGCAAAAGCTGAAGCGAGATGCGGAGCGCGCGCTTGGTCGCCCAGTTTCACGCGGAGTCATTACGGTGCCGGCGTATTTCAACGACGCGCAGCGCAACGCGACGAAACGCGCGGGTGAGCTGGCGGGATTTACGGTGGAGCGAATCGTAAACGAGCCAACCGCGGCGGCGCTTGCCTATGGCCTCGATAAATTGAAATCGAAATCGAAGATCGCGGTTTACGATTTGGGTGGCGGCACGTTCGACTTGTCGATCCTGGAATTGAACAACGGAGTTTTCGAAGTGCTGGCGACAAATGGGAATACGCGGCTGGGCGGAGACGATATTGATCGAGCAATGCTCGATCGGATTTCGGATTTCGGAAACCGGACGCCGGGGAGAATCGCGCGCGTTCGCGAAGCGCTCGTCGCGGCGAAGCATCGGCTTTCCACGGAAAACAGAGTTTCAATCGACATTCCATTCTTGGACGGCGCCAAGAGTCTGCATGTCGATCTTACGCGTGAGGAGTTGGAGAAACTCGCGCGTCCCACGATTGAGCGAACGCGCGTGCATTCTTTGCGCGCACTGGCGGATGCGAAACTGAAGCCGGGCGATCTGGACGAAGTGATTCTGGTCGGGGGCGTGACGCGGATGCCGTTGGTGCGAAAATTTGCGGCAAGCCTTTTCGGTCGACAACCAAACGTTTCACAAAATCCGGATGAAGCGGTGGCGATCGGCGCGACGATTCAGGCGGGGATCTTGTCCGGTGCGGTCCGTGATGTGGTGCTTCTCGATGTGACGCCGCTTTCACTCGGGATCGAGACATTTGGCGGACTGATGAACGTGATTATTCCGCGTAACTCAACGATTCCGGCGAGAGCGGGCGAGATGTTCACGACGGCGGTGAGCAATCAGCGCTCGATGTCGATCAAGGTATTGCAAGGCGAACGTGAGATGGCGCGCGACAATTGGAAGCTTGGTCAATTTGAAATCGAGTTTGAGGGCGCGCCCAAAGGCATTCCACGCGTCGGTGTCCAATTTGAAATCGACGCAAACGGGATCCTGCACGTTCTGGCGCGCGACACTAAGACGGGAAAGGAAAAAACCGTGGAACTGAAAAGTGCGGTGGATGTTTCCGATGAAGCGGTGGAAGCGATGCTGGCCGAGTCGCTCGAACATGCATTCGAAGATGTGAGTGAGCGAGTGTGGACGGAGACGAAGTTAAAAGCAGAGGAGATGCTGGCGGCGGTCGATTCGGCGATGAAAATCGTGGGAGACAAGGTCGACACGTCGGAGAAGAAAAAGGTTTTGCAATTTGCGGATGAGGTGCGCCGAGGGATTGAATCGCATCAAGCAAACCAACTGAAAAAGGCGATAGAAGCTCTCGATGCCGGGACGCAAGATTTAGCGGCGTTGGTTGTAGAAAGAGCGATGGCGGCCGCCGATCAATCCAAGCCCAGCGGCTAGGGTGCTGGCGAAGGCGTCAATGTTGGGCTGGGTGACGGACTCGAGGTCGCTGTTGGCGTCGCGGAAGGCGTAGATGGCGATACGGGCATATCCGTCGGCTTTGATGATAAAGAAGGCGAGGGGCTCGGCGTAACTGAGCTGAGTTTGGCACGAGCGTCGTCGAGCAATCGTCTCTCTTCCACTTCAAGATGACCGTTTTCGGCAGCTTCAAGATATTCCTCGGCCGCGTCCACCTGGTTTTCATCGAGTAGCAGCACAGCCGCAAAGGCGGCCGCATGAGGATCGTGCAATTGCTCCCAGGATAACTGTTTCAGAACTTCGATGCCTTCAGTGGTGCGCCCCTGTTCGTAGAGCGAAAACGCGTAGGTCACGGCGCACGCGGTATCGTATGGCAGTTGATCGTAAGCTTCCTTGGCAAGCTGTTGGCCTTCGGCGGTGTTCGGCTCGAGCAGCATGATCAGTCGGGCATAAGTGGCCTTGGCAATTACGTCATGGGGGGCGTTGCGGTGAATTTGCCCGGCAACGTCGAGAAGCATTTTCAAGTTATTAGACGATCGATAAGTCCGGAAAAGATTATCGAGCGCTTCGCGACGGCTCGGTGGATACTTAGTCAGACGCAGCCAAAGTCTTTCGGCCTCGATGGAAAGATTCCATTTTGTGGCGAGGCGCGCGAGATCGGTTTCTCGATCGTGTTGTTCGTAAGCAGACTTTTCAGCGGATTGCCACAAGGATTCAAACTCCGCTTCTGCCGCCGATTGTCGGGATTGTTTTGATCCGTATGCTTGGTAGGCGAGACGCAAGTATTCCGCATTTCCCCACGAGCCGCTGCGCGTCCAGCGTTTCAGGCGAGACCAATTCTTTAGGTTGGCAAATGCTTCGGCAACGGCGATGGCCGGCGGCGGATGTATTGTTACGGAGGAGGGCAGTTTGTCCATCCACTTAAGAACCTCGGCAGCGAGCCCGTTGGCATTCATCCAATCCATGAGAAGCGCGACATCGGTTTGGTTGCGCGCGGCCACCGGCTTTACCTTCTCGAGCAGGGCATAAAATTTTTTCTCATCGAGCTTTCGATAGAAATCGAGGCAGAGCAGGTAATCGGAAAAGCGTACTTGTTCGCTCATTTGCAAATCCTGGGCGAGTCTTTCGGCCCTGGCAAAATCGCTGCGCTGAATGGCGTCGGTGAGCAACGCGCGCAACGCGCCCGCGCGAAACTCGGTGACTTTGGCCAGGCGATCTAGAGTTGCGCGAGCGTCCGAACTTTGTTCGGCATCCGGAGACCGGATCTGGAGCACAGCAAGATTGAACTGATAAAGATCGTTGTGCGGTTCCTGTTCGACCGCGGCGGCAAACTCCTTTTCCTGTTCGGGGATGTTACCCTCGGCGCGCGCCAGCCAGCCGGCCACGACGTGATAGGCGGCTTTTTCGCGATCAGCTGGGACAACATCGGCGAGGGCCCGACGCGCGGCATCGAGTTGTCCAAAACGTAGCGCGACGGAGGCGAGATTCAATTGACTGTCGAGATCGTGGTGGCGAAGACGGGCGATTTGCGCGCGCCAGGCAATGGCGGCATCGCGATTTTGTTTTTCGGCCGTCTCCGCCAAAGTATAAAAGGCGGGCAGGGAATCGGATTGATTCTGTTTCTCAGCCGCCTCGGCCAGAATGTAAAAAGCGGGCAGCGAATTAGGATCGAGTTGCAAGGCCTGCTGCGCGATGCGACTGGCCTCGTCAAATTTCTGCTCGCGCAGAAGTGCGCCGGCCTGTCTGAGCATACGTTCTTCCCGCCACTCATTATAGATTCTGCGAGCAGAGCCAAAGAAAATCAGACAGAGGACGACAAGAATGACGACGCCCCCAGAGATGAGGGCGAGATGAAGCGGGCGAGTGAGTTGCGCGAAGTGGCGTCCGGACTTCTCCTTCCGTTTTCGCCGGACACGCTTGACCTTGGCGGGCATTCTGTCTCCTATGTCCCGCGACGAATGAGATTGCAACTCGCGACCGCGTGGACGGGAGACCTAGGTTTCGGCGGCGCGTTCCGACCCGCGCACAACGGGAAGGTCCTCGATTTGGTCAGCCACCTCCCCACGCAGGCGCCGTCCCCAGACATAACGCGCGAGCAAAACTTTGAGGGTCGCGGTAAGAGGCACGGCCAGGATGGGTCCGAGTAATCCGCCAATGAGTAAGCCCCAAACAAAAATCGACACGATCACGGTCATGGGGTGGAGGCCGACGGACTTACCGACGATGCGGGGCGCATAAAACATCCCTTCGAGATTCTGGATGACGATGAAAATGACTGTCACCAAAAACGGATGCCACCAGTCGCCATATTGAAATGCGGCAATAAGCACCGCTGGCACCCAACAAAGGACAATGCCGATGTATGGAATCATCGTCAGGATAACGACAATCAGGCCGATCAAAGGTGCGAAGTTCAGGCCAACGAAAAGACTTAGAGCGCTCCCGATGAGAATTCCATCGACCAAACAAACGAGCAACTGCCCGCGGAAATAGGCGATGACGTAATTATTGATTTGCGATAGGACCTCGGCCACTTCGTCTTTCAGGGGTGAGGCGCGCAACGGCAGATAATCTCTCCACCTTGCTTCGATGCGCGGGCTTTCTTTCAAGAGGAAGAATAAATAGATCGGCACCAGGATGAGGCTGAGAAGAAAACCGGTAACGCCAAGAAATCCGCCTACGCTCTTTTTGATCAAATTCCAAATTTTCTCCATCAAGGTCGGTAGGTAACGCTCAAGATTGGGAATGATTTTTTCGACGGAAGCCTGGAAGCGCTGTCGATCAACTGAGCTGATTTTGGAAGGCGCTGGAGCAATTTCTTCGTCCGGCGCGGGCGTGGTTGATTCACCCGCTACGGTCGCCGAAACCGTCGGCGTGGGTGCTGGCGCCGGGGAAGACGAGGGGTGAGGAGTTGACGGTCCAAGAAGCCAATTTACAAGACCGGCGGTGGGTGATACGGGCTTGCCGTGTGTGCCGCCGGTAGCGCCAAATGTGCGATTGTACTGAACGATAAGGTCGACAACACGATCGCGTGCCTTTTGCGTGTAGCTTGGAAGTTCTTTGGCAAAACTGGCGCTTTGCATGGAAATCGACGGAGCCAGCCACGTAACCAAAGCAGCCAGAAAGAGGAAACAGACCACGAACAATAGAGCGACCGCTTTCGCCCGGCCCAGGCCGCGTTGGCACATTCTCGTGACGACGGGATCGAGGAGATAAGCGAGAATGGCGGCGATCGCGACCGGGATAAGGATGGGTTGGAGAAAACTGATGACACTGGTGGCGACCCAGATTACCGAGCAGAAAACCAAAACAAGAAACAGAACGAAAAGCGCGGTGAGCGCCGCCCACATCGTCTTTTGTTGCCAGGGTGTCGGATAATTCGGCATTTAGTTTCCCGCGAATTCAATGTTCATGGCCGTGTTGCTCATCATTGAATCGGGTTTGCATTAGCGGGCTGCCCTTTGCTCATCTTTGTTTTCATATTGTCGATCTTGTCCGCCAGTTTCTTATTTTGCGGATCGACTGTTGCCGCCTTCTGCCAGGCCTCGAGCGCCTGCGGTGCCTTGTTCAGTTTCATATAAGCATCGCCGATGTGCTCGAAGACGACGGCGTCATCGCGCGTCATGTTTTGGGACGCACGGAGTAGGTCGCTCAACGCCTGGTCGAATTTCCCCTGACGAAATTCAATCCAACCGAGGCTATCGAGATAGGCGCCGTTGTTTGGTTCGATTTGCAACGCATGTCTCACCATCGTCTCGGCTTCATCGAGATGCGTATTTTGCTCGGCCCACATATAGCCGAGGTAGTTGTAAGCGTCGGCTGCATTCGCCGGGTCGAGCGAGATCGATTTTCGAAATAGATCCGCGGCTTTGTCATACAATCCGGCTTGCTCGGCGGTGGCGCCATAATCGAAATAAAAACGCGCATTGACGATTTCGCTGTCAGCGGCTCCCCCTTCATGCAGCGCTTCTTCGAAAATGACAACCGCCTGCTGTGGATGTTTTGTTTCGCGGAGTGCGATGGCCAACAGGTAAGTGAATTCGGGCGTGCCCGGGAAACGACGACGGCCTTCTGTGAGAAGCTTCACGGCGCGCTCACTGTCCCGGACGGCGCCAATCAATAATTCGGCCAGTCGAAGCGTAGTGGTGGCACGCCCCGGATTGATCAAGAGACTCTGCTCGTAATTTGCGACGGCTTTTGCAAACTCGGCTTTGGCGCGTTCTTTTTGGTTTGCACGATCAAGCGTCCGCGCATTGTCCTCCAGCAACTGGGCGAGCAGCTCGTAAGATTGGTATTTTTCCGGATGAAGTTTGATAATTTCTTCGAGCATTTCCACAGCCTTGTCGCGCTGGTTCGTCAGCATGAAGCCGGTGGCCAGCCGTTCGCGCGCGCCGGCGTCATCGGGCTGCAATTCGAGCACTTTGATGTAAAGAGGAATCGCCTCTTTGATCTGGCGTGACGCGGCGTAATAATCGGCCACGTCTTTCAGAATGGCGGCGTCTTCGCCGGCGTGCTCGGCGGCTTTCTTGAAAATCTGGTTCACGCGCGCGAGATCCTCAGACTTCGGTTCGGTGTCGGGTTTGAAAACGATCGAGGCGTATAGCTTCCCCAGCCGATTCCAAAAAGAAGGATCGGTGCTGTCGATCTTTGCCGCGCGATCCAGCGACTCACGCGCCCTCTTTTCATCGCCGGTCGCGAGCTCGATCTCACACAAGCGTTGATATGCTTCGATGTTTTGGGGATCGAGCGCCACGGCGCGATTCGCATATTCGATCGCCTCGTCCGTCTTCTTGAGGTATTTCGCGTAAATAAAAGCAAGCTGCATGTATGGCTCCGACGCGTTCGGGCTGGCTTTGATCGCATCCTTCAAAATGTCGATCGCCTGAGGAAAATCGTCCTGCCGCGTGAGCAACGCTGCGACCCGCGCGGCGAGCTCGGCTTGGCCCGGATCAACATTGAGAACTTTGCGATAGGCGTCGAGGGCCTTTTCCATTTCGCCATTTTCTTCGAACGTTATTCCTTCAACAAAATGCGCCAGCGCTTCGGCTTTGTGTTCGCCTTCCGCGCGGAGGGGCAGATCCTTGGCTGGCCTAAGATTTGTGGAATCGTCCAGGCGTTCGATTTTCTTTGCCGGTGTCGGAGAAGCGGACAGCGGGACTTGCGGGGATGGTACGGGACGCCGTCGGGCATGCGCGGGCACGATCAAGGCCAAAGCCAGCCCCACAAAAACAGAGACGCGAAGCAGATGGGGGCTTTGACGCTTCGTCATTTCCGCGATTCTAACTCGGCGCTCGCGCTTCGCAAACTTGCCCAGGATCGGGAAAATCAAACGCGTCCTACGCTTTGTAGCGCAAACGCTTCTTGTGGCGGTTCGCCCGCATGCGTTTACGGCGTTTGTGTTTGGAAATTTTTGACTTCCGTCGCTTCTTCAGAGAGCCCATAACGTTTGGAGCAGCAATCCAAGCATCTCGTTGGGGCAGATGCAACTCACTTCTGTTGCTCGTTCAGCGCTCCTTTCACAAGATCGACATGTTGATCGGGTTTGACCTTGCGAAAGATCGCCGAAATGCGCCCGTCTTGATCGATCACAAATGTGCTCCGCTCCGTTCCCATGTACTTCCTCCCCAGAAAATTCTTCTCCACCCAAACGCCGTATGCCTTCACCATCTTCTTTTCAGGATCGGAGAGCAGTGGAAAAGGCAGTCGAAATTTCTTGATGAAACGTGCATGACTTTTCTCCGGATCGATGCTCACACCAAAAATGGCTGCGCGACTCTTGATCCCATCCCACGCATCGCGTAATCCGCAAGCTTGCGCCGTGCAACCGGGCGTGTCGTCCTTCGGGTAGAAATAGAGAACGAGCGGCTTTCCTCTGAAATTGGCCAGGCTGACTTCGTGATCGTCGCCATATTTTTCGCCCACCGCCACGGCCTTGAAGTCCGGCGCGGCATCACCAACTTTGAGTTCCCTGGCCATCTATTTTTCCAATACAAGAACCAGAAGCCCGACCACGCAAAGCAAAAAGCCCATCAATCCGCTTTCGTACTTCTCCAGCATCCCCAGTTGAAGTCGCCGGGTTCCGGTCAGCGTCAATCCAGTGAAAATGACCATGCCAGTCACGGTGCCGGCGGAAAGTATTCCCGTCAGCAGGGCGAACCCGCTCCAGCCGTAACGTATGCCAGAGACGTAGATAGGAATAAATGCTTCGCACGGCGAGAGCGTAAGCAGCGCCAGCAAACCGGTAATGGCCACGCGATCTGACGTGCGCCTGGCGAAATCCTTTTTGTGCTCGTCCCCTTCGTGCAAATGCTCGTGTGGGTAATCAAAATGCACGTGTCCCTTTCCGCGAAGTTGGCGGACGACGTAGTAAAACCCGAATAAGAGAAGGAATCCACCAGCCAAGCGCGGGAACCAGCTGCCGATGGTTTCACTTAGTGCCATTCCAAAAAACGTCGCGAGGAATCCTAGGGTCGCGGTCATGAGGACGTGCCCTGTTCCAGCCAATGCGGTGATGAGGAGCGTTTTCGCGTGGCTCCACCGCTGCACGCGCGCCGCCAGGACGAACGGGAGCCAGTGTGTGGGAATAGCGGAGTGAAAAAATGCGACCACGAATCCTGTAATCGCAATGGTGGTGAGAACGGTCTGATTCATTCCAAAAGAGAATGTGAGGAGGGAATTGGTTGCTGCCAATCGCGAACTCACTCGTTCGCTTACGCGCACGATGAAATCGGGCTGGTGGGATTTGAACCCACGGCCTCCTGCACCCGAGGCAGGCGCTCTACCAAGCTGAGCCACAGCCCGAAACTTTTATGGTCGCGTGTAGGATCGACAATCTCGGCGCGCCTACATCGCGTATTTTCCAAAAACTAGCAAGTCCTCCGACGAGGCTAAAAATGACGGAATGTTCTTGGATCAAGGACGCGGATGTCTCTTGTGGTTGCCGCACGCATCGTCAGTTTGGGAATGAAGGGCTTGGAAAGATAGCGCCATTGTGACCCAAAATATCTCATAAGTGAGAGGAAAGGGTAAAAATTCTCAGTTGATGATTCGGGCCTCTCAGAGATGCGAAATGGGCATATTTACTGCTATATTCCATAGTTACCAAAATGACAATGAGACTGCGATCCTTCCAGCGTGAAACCGCAACTTCCTTGATGGAGGTGCTCATAGCCGTTCTGCTGCTTGCTGTCTTCTGCGCGTCCATCTTCGAGCTCAACGGCGTTTGCCTCCGATATATTGACGCCACTAAAGAGTCGGTTGCCGCGCTCGAGAGCGTTCATGATCGCTGCGAAGTCTTTCGCAATATCGCCTTTACCGACCTGACTAACGCGACTTACGTCCGAACTCTGTTAGCGACGCCCGCCAATGGCTCCGATTTCTGCAACAAAGCGACCGAGGTAGTGAAGATCAGTGCCTACCCAACGGCCAACGGAGTAACGAAATTCACGCGCACTCCCGCTGGCACGGTTACAAATAATTCTACTGCCACCGACCTCGGGAAAACTCTTGTCCAAGTCGATGTCTCAACCATTTGGAACATGACGCTCGGCGGACGGGCGCGTTCCGAAGAAACCAGCACTATCATATCAAACGGATCAAAAAAATGAAACTCAAGTCCTTATCTAAAATCAGCGGTTTTACCTTATACGAGTTGCTCGTTGCCATGAGCATCAGTTCCGTCGTGGTCGGGGCAGCGATGACCTCCGGCATTGCGCTGCAGAAAAGCTTCAAGGCGGTGGACAGTTATTTCGGCACCCATATGCAGCAGATCCGTATCATCGACTACCTCAGTCGCGATGTGAAAAGGGGTTTAATCGTAACCACTTCAGTTTCTGCGCAGTCGGTCACGGTGACGATCCCGAATTACTTGATCCAGTCGGGCGACCCCGAGGCAATCGCCGATTCGTCGCTCATTGGCACCCCGCGCACGCCGACGCCGGAGCCCACAACTAGCGGTTTGCAAGTGAACTACGGCTCTACCAGCACAGTCGTCTATTCCGTTAACGGCAATTCGATTGTTCGCATTGAAAACGGCGTCGTTACGACGATCGCTTCCAGCACAGATCAGCTCGTGCCAAAGACGACCGACGTCGAGTTGGCCAACACCGAGTACACTAAGAGTTCGGTCACCTTCATGCCTATTTTTACAAGCTCCGGAAGTGCGGCACAAAGGAGCGGCACGGCTCTCTACACCACGTCGTACTTGCGAAACAAACGTCGCGGCTAATCTCAAGTCGCGGCTAATCTCAACGGAACTCCTTATGCAACTCTCAAAAGGAAAATCGCAGAGAGGTAATGTGCTTCTCTGCGTCCTCGGCACAATTCTGGTTGTATCGATCATCGGCGGAAATGTTCTTTTGAATTGCGTTACGCGTTTCAATGCCGCGTCCAGCCAGGTGCGCGCGTGGAAGGAATCATTATACGCGGCGGAGGCGGGAGGCGATGTGGCCTACGCCGAAGTGCGCAAGGAAATTCTCGATCCAAACCACGCTTTCAATGGCTGGAACAATTCAGGCGGCGTTTATTCGAATTCGCCGATCACTTTTGGCAGCGGCAATCTGACGACAAGCGGTTCGGTCGACAGTTTTTATTACGATTTCAGTGGCAACGCCTGGTATCGCATCCGTGTTAAAGGCACGGCTCCGGTAAAAGGATTGAAACGTGTAACCATGGATGATCGCATGGGTGTGGGAACTCGCGGCGACAGTCTCCTCCGCAAGATTGATTTCCAATTCGACCATTTTGTCGCCGCCTACGGCCCTACTGGAAATAACATTGGCAAAGCGATTGTGCCTGTATCTCAACCACAAGTCACCCGGCGCATTGAGCTTATCGCCGCACCGGTGACGCCGTTTGAAGCCGCGATCAAGGCCGCTGGAACCTTTTACGGTCTCGGGTCCGCCGCGTATGTCGATAGCTATCGATCAACGACGGGAGCCTACAACTCCGCCGTCAAAGATAATCCCGCTGACCCGCGATACGTCGATTCACATTCCGGCACGGTGGAGATCAACCACGCGGTTGCGACGATTCAGGGCAGTATCTACGGGAATGTTTATACCAACGGTGGAACTATCACCAAACAGACGAGCAGCATTACCGGAGTCATCGACAACAATGTTCCCTTTTCCCTGGATTCATTTCAAATGCCGAGCACGGACGGGTGGAATGGCCCCCTGCCTTCTCCTACCATGGTAACGGGCAATACGACCATCACTCCTTCCGTTGCGGGATCCGCGGGCAACCCCAACTATTACCTGATGACTTCCTTCGCCAACAACGGCAACCTGACGGTGAACCCTGCGACCGTTAAGGTTAACGGCGTAGATGTACCCCAGGACACCTATGTGGCCATTCGTGTCAACGGAGATATTGGTAACAACGTGAGCAGCCAGCCGACCATCACCGTGCCGGCAAAGGTTCACCTCCAAATCTACTTCGACGGAAACTTGCAGACCAAAGCCCAGAACATCATCAACACCAGTGGCTACGCGGGTAATCTTCAGTTCTATGCGATCAGTCCCACGCTCCCGAATGTTCAGCAAACGATCAATCTAAACTCTGGCGGTGGCGCTAGCGCCGGCTTTTCCGCGGTATTTTACGCACCCACCGCTGATTTTACAATTAACGGGGGCCCAGACATCACCGGGTCAATTGTCTGCAGGAATTTCTATGCCAACGGCAACGTGCACTGGCACTACGATCGCGATCTCGATAATGTGGGCAGGGCGACCGATTACCGTATCGTAAGCTACGTAGAAGACACTCGTTAGGTTCGTCGCGCAGTTCCGCCCTCTGCGCTATTGAACAAATCGGTTGACAAGCGGCCATCCCGCTCGCACAGTCAGCACTCGTTTTGCCGCGATGCTCGTCCCGCAACTTATCCCGTCCGCCTTTGCTGGCAGCTCGCCCACCATCCTTCAATTCCCGACGGAGGCGACCCGCGCCGTCAGATCCTTGCGTATTATGACGACTCAACTTCTCCAAGAAGCGGCCCAAGTGATCCCAAACCAGCAACTTTTGATCAACGTTGTCTCGAAACGAGTACGGCAACTCGGTTTGGGGCACCGCCCGATGGTCGAAGTAGGTCCGCGCGCCTCCCTTACTGATATCGCCCTTAAGGAAATTATCGCGGGCAAGCTGACCTTCGAATCTATTAAAGGTTCAACCGACGGCGCCTAACTGCCGTCGCGGTTCCGCGCGCGAGCATGGCCGCCGAATCGATTCTCAATCGCAAGGCGCTCCGCGATTTTCACATTCTCGAGCGCTATGAGGCCGGCATCGAGCTGAAGGGCAGCGAGGTCAAATCGATCCGTGCCGGTAAGGCAAACATCAGCGACGCTTTTGCTCGCATCGAGAATGGTGAAGCCTTCCTTTACAACGCCGATATTCAGCCGTACGCGCAGGCCAGCCACGAAATCCCGCCGCCGAAACGCACACGCAAACTCCTGTTGCACCGGCAGGAGATCGACAAACTCTACGGCGAAACACAAGTAGCCGGTCGCGCCCTCGTCGTTCTTAAACTCTATTGGAAGAACGGGAAACTAAAGGCCGAGCTCGGCGTGGCCCAGGGCAAAGTCGCGCGCGACAAGCGCGCCGATTTGAAAAAACGGACCGTCGATCGCGAGACCGCGCGCGAAGTTGCGCGCTTCAATCGCAAGCACTCGTAATTGTAGCGGCGGTCTGTGACCGCCGGAACTTTATCCATTCAATGGCCCTGCGTTTCATCGTGCTGGCAGTCGCCATCCTTGCCCTCGCATGGATGATCATCCGCCTCATTCGCCGCCAATTTTCCTTTAGGGACAAAGTTGTCCTCATCACCGGCGGATCGCGTGGTCTCGGTTTAATTCTCGCTCGGCAGGTTTGTTCGCAAGGCAGCCGCGTCGCGATTCTGGCGCGCGATGCCGATGAGCTCGGGCGTGCCAAAGCCGATTTGGCTGCGCGTGGCGGTGACGTGCTCCCGGTTCAATGCGACTTGCTCGATCCTGCGCAGATTCAATCCGCTATTCAGCAAACCATCGAACGCTTCGGCAAGATCGACATCTTGATAAACAACGCCGGAATCATCGAAGTCGGACCGCTCAATCACATGCGGCGCGAAGATTTCGAGCGTGCCATTCGATTGCATTTTTGGGCGCCGTACGACCTGATCATGCAGATCGTTCCCGAAATGCGCCGCATCGGTGGCGGACGCATTGTGAATATTTCTTCTGTTGGCGGCAAAGTCGCCGTCCCGCACATGGCGCCTTACAGCGCGAGCAAGTTTGCCCTGACCGGTTTTTCCGATGCAATCCGTACCGAGCTTGCCCGTGACAACATCTACGTCACCACAGTGACGCCCGGGATGATGCGAACCGGTTCGCAAGGTCACGCGAAATTCAAGGGCGACCACGCCGCCGAATACAAATGGTTCGAGTTATCGAGTAATCTGCCGCTCGCTTCTATCTCCGCCGACAACGCGGCGAGAAGAATTCTCGCGGCCTGCGCAAAGGGAAAGCCTGCGCTAATCATGCCGTTGTCCGCCTACTTCATTATCGCGGTCAACGCGCTCTTCCCAAATCTGGTCGCGCGCGTGATGAGGATCGTGGACGGCTTTCTGCCGCAGCAAGTTGGTCAAAGCGGCGATCAAGCGCGGCCCGGCGTGGAGGTTCGCCACGAGAAGTAATGGTCAAACGCCTTTTTGTTTCAATCGATCTGCCGCCGTCGATCGAAAAGGCACTTGTCGATCTTGACCCGCGCATCCATGGCGTTCGCTGGGTTGCGGGCGGTCAAATGCATCTCACGCTCGGATTTTTTCCCGACGTGACGCGAGATGTCGAGCTTGCCCTGCGCGAGAAACTGAGCGCTATCGAATTCCGCTCTTTCTTCCTCCCGATTGAAGGTATCGGAACCTTTCCGTCCAAAGGTCCGCCGAAAATTGTCTGGATTGGCGTCGGGCAGGGTCATCCACATTTGTTTCAGCTTCACAAACGTGTGCAGGAAGCGGCGCTGGCCGTTGCGCTCGAAGCCGATCTCCGTCCATGGCATCCGCACGTCACGCTTGCACGCTGCCGCGACGTGCCTGCCGGCGCGCTCCGGAAATTTCTCAAATCAAACGCCCATCTCGATGCCGGAATGTTTCGCGTCGATGCGTTTCATCTTTATTGCAGCGAACTGACACCAGCAGGTCCGATCCACACCTGCGAGTTGTCGATCCCAAGTAGCGGCGGTCTATGACCGCCGAATGTAACAAGGACCGGCGGTTTCCCCTGGCACGCCGTAGTCCCGCGGCCGCGGGACGAAGGAGGCTAACCGCCGGGGCGATTTGGAAATCGCCCTTCCTTGATTCCGGCGCTCGCAGAGCGCCGCTACAGTCGACTCGATAACGGCGCAGCCACATTTTCGAGCGACTGACGCTCGGCCGGAACGCCGATCCAAATCTCGACGATCGCGCCAACGATCATCAAGACCGCGGCCATGAGATAACCCGCAAAAAGCGCCGTGCTTGATCCTGTTCCAATGATCCAGCCGAATAACAGTGGCGCAAACACTCCGCCTGTTAATGTCCCGATCGCATAGAAGATGGCGATGGCGAACGCGCGAACCTCCAGTGGGAAGATTTCGCTTACCGTTAAATACGCAGAACTCGCCGCCGCCGACGCGATGAAGAAGATTATCGACCAGGCCAGCGTTTGCGTCTGCGCGGTCAACATTCCGATATGAAAGAACCAACCGGTCATCGCGAGGAGCACGCCGGACGTCGCATACGTCGCCGAGATCATCGTCTTGCGGCCGATCGTATCGAAAAGATGTCCGATCACGAATGGGCCAAGTGCATTCCCGAGGGCGAACGGCAAGAGATATCCGCCGACGCTTTTCTCGGGCACGCCATAAAACCGCATCAGCACCAGCGCGTAGGTAAAGAAGATCGCGTTGTAGAAGAATGCCTGCGTCAGCATGAGAACGAGACCGAGCAACGAACGCCGACGATGCTCGTGCACAATCGTGTTCCAGATTTCCCGCCAGGGCGTGTGCGTGCGTGTGCGAATCCGCATGGGCGGCGCGTCACTGTAGCGGCGGTCTATGACCGCCGAATTTCCCCGCTCCGCCGCAATTTTTCTTTCGACTTCATCCACGATCTCTTCGGCTTCATCATTCCGCCCGTGAATCATCAGCCAGCGCGGACTTTCCGGAATCCATTGACGTACGAACATCACGAACAGACCAAGCGTCGCGCCGATCCCGAATGCGAATCGCCATCCAAGCCACGTGGGCAAATAACGCGGATCGAGCAACACGATCGTAGCGGCCGCGCCGAGCGCCGCGCCGATCCAATACGAACCGTTGATCATCAAGTCGACGCGACCGCGCACGCGTGCCGGAATCAATTCATCGATCGCCGAATTGATCGCAGCATATTCGCCGCCGATTCCTGCGCCCGTAAGGGCACGGAAAAATGCGTAGCTCGCGAAGTTCCACGAGAACGCGCTCAATGCCGTCCCCAGCAGATAAACAGCGACCGTGACAAAGAAGAGTTTTTTCCGACCGAATCGATCCGTGCCGTATCCAAACAAAAGCGCGCCGATCACCGCGCCCGCCAGATAGAAAGTTGCGCTCGCGCCCACTTGCGTATCGGAAAGTCCAAGCGTCTCGCGTCGCGTCAAAATTCCGCCAAGAGCACCGGCCAGCGTTACTTCCAGCCCATCAAGGATCCAGGTCGCGCCCAGCGCGACAACAATCAGCCAATGCCACCGACTCCATGGCAATCGGTCCAGACGTGTCGGCACGTACGATTCAATCGTTTCGCTGTCTTTTGTCCTGTCGAGTCCCGCTGTGGCGGGAAGACATCTCTTGCTGTTCATTTTCTTAGAATGAGAGATTCCTCCACTTCAGTCGGAATGACAAAGCTCGCGCGCGTTTCAATGAATCAGCCAATGCCAGCGGCTGCATGGCAAACGGTCCAACCGCGCCGGCACACACGATTCAATCCATTCGCCGTTTGCCATAATTTTGGAGTGCGCGGACACGTCCGCTCCTTGGAACCGGAGATGACATGTCGCCTTGAAGAAAAGCGGCAACGTGTTGCCGCACTCCAAAAGCTCGGCCACTAACTCTTATTCTCGATCTTGCTCGGCACGAGGATGGCATCGCTCATTCCGTGCAAGAATTTCTTGTCGGCCGGAACAATTGTGGCCAATGCGCCGCGAAGTTTCACCATATCTTGTTCGACAAAATAATAGGGACAAAGTCGCACGCGGCCTTTCACCGTTTTTAGGTTGGTGGATCGAGCAGTCCCTTGCTCGATGTTAGGTAATGGCGGCGAAACCGCATTTGTTTTGTCATCGCCCGACGGAACGGCCGATCCACCATTGTCCCAGTAGCGATGCTCGAACAGGCGTCCCTTGTGAAACTTTTGCAGGATTGTGGGTGACGTTTCAAACGTGGCGAGCGCGTTTTCGATCCG
>WNFR01002090.1_pt1 | contig 20818 bp, 17 predicted proteins | sample 5400221 | NCBI WGS metagenome assembly WNFR01 (sample SAMN13153357, study PRJNA577476) | soil metagenome | isolation source: 40 cm soil under Madrone tree | place: USA:California | collected 2016-06-14 | reverse complement strand
CGGCCGATCCACCTCAAATGCCTCTCGATTTACCAGAAACAACTTCGAAAATGGAAGGACCGCTGGTCAAACAATTCTCGGTCTTTCTCCCGAACAAGGTGGGCGCGCTGCTCGAGATCGTGAAGTTATTGAATGCGCATGAAACGCACGTGGTGGCGCTCAGTGTTTCGGAATCCACCGACTCGGCCATCGCGCGTATCGTGGTGAGCGACCCCGGGCGCGTCGAGCGACTGTTTCATGAGCACGAAGTTCCCTTCGGCGTTTGCGAAGTGGTGGTAGTGGAAATGCGCGAGGTCGCCACACAACTAGCTAAACTTTTCGCCGCTCTGCTCATGGCGGAGGTGAATGTGCACTTTACTTATCCATTGCTGACCAGGCCACGTGGGCTGGCCGCGCTCGCACTGCATGTGGACGATACTGAGTGCGCCTCATCGGTTCTGACCGGCGAAGGATTCAAGATCCTAAGTCAATCCGACATTTCCCGATAGGGAATTGTCCATCTAACGTTGGTTTGGTTCGGGTCGGTTGACAATTTTGCGAAAGCGCGTTTACAGAAGTGCCGTTGGCCTCCATGCGAATCCTGACACTCTCCTCTTTGCTAAAATCCGACAGCAGTTTCAAAATCGGATTGGGCGTCGTCATTCTCTTTGCTGCGGCAGAAATCTTCAGCGTCGGCTATTACTATATTGGCCGAGCGCGCACCGGTAGCGCAGCGGCGCCGCCGAGCATCGCCACGGCAAGAACTCCGTCTGCGCCCGCGGTGACTCCATCTGCCAGACAAGCGGAATCTTCCGCGGCTGAAGCTTCATCTGCCGCGCCATCCTTGTCCGATCAACTTTTGAGGGAAGCTGTCGAACTTCGCGATCGAGGTGACACGGCCAACGCGCTCGCCCGTTTGCAAGCGGCATCAGAACAGGATCCAAAGAATGCCAGGATTCTTGAGGAATTGGCGAAAACTTATGAATCGATGCAAAATATCGATCGTTCGAACGAAACCTGGCGTAAGATCCAGGAAATGGGCCCTTCCGCGGGCGCGTCCTTCGAACTGGCGGATAAGCGACTGAAAATGGGTGTGCCAACGCCAGGGGTTGCCGAGCCTGGTGTTCCTAGTGTGTCACCACTTGATATCGGCAGTTCGCTCGCTGCGACGGGTGCAGGTTCGGACGGATTGACCCTTGGAATCACCGAAGCCACCGTCAGCGAAACACCCGATCCCGACGCCGACACGAATCTAATGCTTCGAATCGGAATAAAAAAACAATCGAAGACGGCGATTGATCATACCAAGGTGAAGATCCAGGTGTTCTTTTACGACACGATTGACGACAAAGATATCAAGCTGACGGATGCCGACGTCACTTACGAATGGTTGACGCCGAATCACGATTGGGCCGATACCAATCCGGAGATATTGTCGGTAACTTATCTGCGTCCCAAAAATAAAGTGCTCTCATCCGAGGCGGCGTTAGCCGCGGCTGCGGCGTCGGTCAATCCGGGAAAGAAAGATCGAACGAGCAAATCCGGTTCCAGTGCGGAAAGCGGGCAACGGAAGTATCTTGGCTACATCGTGCGCATTTATTATCATGACCAGTTGCAAGCCGTGCGGGCCGAGCCGGCCAGGCTGTTGAAACTTTATCCGCCATCTCCTACTGCTTCGCCGTAATGCAATTGCTCATCGTGCACCACGACGCTGAGATGGGCGGCCAACTGGTGCAAATGGTGCGGGATTACACCGCACACGATTGCGATCTTGTTGACAGCGACGACGCCGCGATCAACTGGGGCCGCCGCCGCTCGCACTGCGCTCTCCTCTTGACCCAAGTCGAGGATGACGGAATTGACGGCCTGGTTTTGGGCGGTTCGCTCGGCGAAATTTTTCCCGGGCTGCAGACATTATTTCTTCCAGCCTATCCCGCTTCGGCACGGCGACTCGAAGTTGCCGAGATAAAAGTTTTTCCGGAGCCAATTGACGGGGAAGGTTTGCTTGCCGCGATTGCGCGGGCGCAAACGACCCTCGCGGGCGCATCAGATTTGTTTCACGTTGTCGATGTGCTGCAAATGTGTTGTCTCAGCCGGCGGGACGGAGCGGTTCAGATCGTGCAAGGAAAGCAGAGTGGTATCGTCTTTTTGCGTGATGGAGCGATTGTTCATGCGGAAACGGCAGCGGCACGCGGTAAAGAAGCGTTGTTTGAAATCGTCGCATGGGAATTCGTCGAATTTGCTTACGACCGTACCTTCCGTCCCCCGGTTGAGACAATCACGATGCCGTGGGACGAGGCATTGATCGAAGCAGTTGGTCGACATAAGCAGCAAAAACTGGCTCCGGCGCCGGGCTGGCGAGCTTGAACAAATCGAACCCGCGGGAACGGATCACTTTTTTATGGGGCGACTTGCGTTATTCTACGGCGTCATGAAGATGCTGCTGAGCCTCGCTTGTCTGTTCCTGTTTATCGTCGGAGCCCATGGGCAAATCCAGGTCGAGCTGAAATTCAAGCGATTGCAATACATCGCTTACGAACCCGTGGTGGCCACGCTCGGCATCACCAACCTTGCTGGGCGAGATGTCGATCTTCACGACGCCGAGGGCCAGCCGTGGTTTGGATTGGAAATCACCGGAGGCGAGGGTCAACCGATCGCGCCGGTTGCCACCGATAACAAGCAGGCGCCGCTCAAGATCGAGGCCGGCAAAAAAGTAACGCAGCGAATCAATCTTACGCCGCTTTACCCCGTGCATGACTTGGGGGTTTATCATGTCCGCGCACACATTTACTTCGCGGATTTAGGCAAATTTTTTTATTCGCAAACCAAGGTTTTCGAGGTGACCGAGGCGCGCCCGATCTGGCAAAGAACAGTCGGTATGCCTGACGGCGCCGTCGGCCCGGGGAGCGCACGCACTTACTCTCTGCTGACCAATCGTTTTCCCGACCACACGTCGCTCTACGTGCGGGTGGAGGACAAGGACAGCGGCATTGTTTATGCGACTTATTCGTTAGGGCGCGTGATCGCTTTCGATGAACCACAGGCGGAACTGGACCGCTCGAATCAACTGCATATTCTGTATTGTGCCGCGCCGCGCAGCTGGGCTTATTCGCGCGTCGGGTTGAATGGCGAGCTCATCTCACGTTCCTCTTTCATGGAAACGAAAACCCGGCCGCGCCTCTTTCATACCACTGAAGGAACGGTCGCGGTCCGCGGCGGAATGCTGGAGACCCCGGCGGCACAATCGGCACGAGAATCGCTTCCGAAGTTATCGGAGCGTCCGCCGGAGATGCCGAAGGACGACTAGCATGCCGCGCCGTTTTTACCATCTTAGTTCTGTCATCGGTTGGTTGTCGGTTGCCGGATTGGCATGCGCGTTCGCGTCTGCCCGCCCGAGCTCCGCGGCGCAAGTGAAAAGTCGCGAAGCGAGCGCACAAACCAGTCGCCTCTCGACGCTTGTCGTGATCGATGCCGGCCACGGCGGTTTTGATCGTGGCGGGATCCCCCGCCAGCGCATCGCGGAAAAAGACATGACGCTCGATGTCGCGCTACGCCTAAGAAAGAAATTGCTGGCGGCCGGCTATCGCGTGGTCATGACGCGTGACAGCGACGTCTTCGTGCCTCTGCCGGGGCGCGTCGCGATCGCCAACTCCAACCGCAACGCGATCTTCATCTGCATTCATTTCAATTCCACGGCCCGCACCGAAGCCAATGGAGTCGAGACTTATTACTACCGCCGCGATGCCATGGCTCTCGCCGCCAACATCCATCGAAATGTCATCGCCGGCGCGCCTTCGGAGAACCGCGGCATTCGCCGTCGCGGTTATTATGTCTTGCGCAAAACAATCAATCCAGGGGTCCTGGTGGAATGCGGATTTCTGACCAACCCCGCCGAAGGGCAGCTCGCCCTGACCTCCGACTATCGAGACAAATTAGCCGAGGAAATTACCCGGGGAATTTTCGGCAAACCTGCCCTGGTCGCGCGCGCGCCGGCGTCACACTACTACCCTCCGGCCACGGAAGCGGAAGCTCAGCCGTTCAATAGCTATGCGGGCACCGATTTCATCAAAGCGCCACCGGAACGCTCCACTGCGCGGCATCGGAAAAGATCGAAAGGGGCGCGGAGCAAGAAATCCTCGCGTCAAAGGACCGCTCAGAAAAGCAGCGGCAGTGCGACGGCAAAGAAGGCGATGCCAGAAAACGTGGAGAACTGATTGGACTCGCCGATTTTAAATTCGGCGCAGATGCGGGACGCGGAAGAGGCTGCCTTCGCGCGCGGGATCGAAGTCGAAGCCTTGATGGATGAAGCCGGCGCGGGCATAGCGCGAGCAGTCCATAAATTTTTTTCCCATCCCGGGACGTGCTTCGTTTACGCCGGAAAGGGCCACAACGGCGGAGACGCGCTCGTCGCCGCGGAATACCTGAAACGCGCCGGATGGAAGATCGACATCCACCTGGCCTTCCCCGAAAACGAATGCGGTGAACTGACGCGCAAGAAACTGCAAACTTTGCGCGCAGCGCCGCAAAGTCCGCGCCTGACCGCAGTTCAAAGTTCACCCGACATTATTTTGGATGGTTTACTTGGCCTCGGCGCCAATCGACTTCTTCGCGAACCGATCCGCGCAGCCGCGCGCGAAATCAATCAACGGCGCCGCACGCACAACACTTTTGTTTTTGCTGTCGATCTTCCCACCGGCCTTGACGCCGATTCCGGCGAAGTCGATCCGGAGGATTGCGTCATTGCCGATTTCACAATCCCGATCGGTTCTGCCAAGCAAGGCCTGATTGCCGATCCCGTGCTCGACTTTGTTGGCCGAATCGAGGTCGTTCCACTTGTCGACCTTGCCCCGGAAGTAAGAGCTCCGGAGGAACTTGCCGCCACCGCTCATTCCCTCAGTCCGCTTTTGCCAAGACGAAAATTCAGCGCCTACAAAAACCAATTTGGCCGCATCGGCATTGTGGCCGGTTCGAAGGGATTTGTCGGCGCTGCGCTCATGACCGCGAGCGGCGCGCTGCGCGCGGGCGCCGGACTGGTGGAGATTTTCGTCCCGGAGGAAATTTATCCGATCGTTGCCTCGGCCGCGCGAGTGGAAACGATGGTCAAGCCGGTACGCTCATATCGTAAGTTGCTTGAAGAGAAGGTCGACATCTGGGCGCTCGGGCCCGGTTTGGGAGAATCGCACGCGCCGGAGATCCTGGGTCTAATCAAGGGCGCGGAACAACCGATGGTTATCGATGCCGATGGATTGAACATTCTCGCCAGCAAGATCGACATCTTGAGACATTGTCGCGGCCCGCGCTTGCTCACCCCGCATCCTGGCGAAATGGAGCGGTTGTTTGAAATCGGAAAATTGTCTCGCGCGGGAGCGGCCAGAGATTTCTGCGAACAGTTCCCAGCAACACTCTTGTTCAAAGGCAGCCGCACCATCGTCGCCGAGCGCGGCCGGCCGCTCAGTTTTAATACAACTGGAAATCCTGGAATGGCGAGCGGCGGAATGGGCGATGTCTTGACCGGTGTGTGCGCCGGACTGCTCGGGCAAGGCTTATTGCTCTACGACGCCGCGCGACTCGGCGCCTGGGTTTGCGGGCGCGCAGCGGAGATGTCGATCTTTAACGGACACGCGAGCGAGCAATCGTTGCTTGCAACCGATGTGCTCGAGCGTCTCGGCGACGCGTTTAAGGAAATACAAACTTCTCCGATTTAGGAATCGATGAACAGCCAAACGCAAAGCGCGGAGCTTGCAGGGCCGCAACGGGAGACTTTCTGGAGACGCTTGAAGAAGACGCTTGGTCCCGTCGCGGTGATTGGCGTCGTGATCGCGAAGCTTTTTGCCAAACTCAAGTTCTTCATTCTTCCCGCGCTCAAGTTCCTGCCGATTCTCCTCAAATCGGGCGGCACAATGCTGCTGATGGTTTGGATTTACACCGCGATGTGGGGCTGGAAATTCGGCGTCGGCTTCGTCCTGCTTTTGCTCGTGCATGAATGCGGTCACCTGATTGTCGCGAAAAAATTTGGTCTTAGTGTTGGCGCGCCCGTTTTCATCCCCTTCATGGGCGCGTTCATCGCGTTGAAGGAAGCGCCGCGCAATGCCTGGATGGAAGCATGCGTCGGAATCGGTGGACCAATGCTTGGAACGCTTGGTGCGCTCGCGTGTAATTCGTTAGGCGAAATATTTGACGCGCCGGTTTTCATCGCTCTCGCCTGGTTCGGTTATTTTCTGAATCTGTTCAACTTGACTCCGGTCGGCATGCTCGATGGCGGTCGCATCGTCACGGCGTTGTCACGCTGGCTTTGGCTGCCAGGCTTCGCGCTCCTTGTCTTGCTCGGATGGAAGTATCCGAACTTCGTTGTCTGGTTGATGGTGCTCCTCTCTTTGCCGCGCGTCTATTCCCTTTTCCGCAAACGCACTGAAGAAGAACGGCGCTATTTTGAAGTCACGCCGGTGCAGCGCTGGACGATGTCGATCTTATATTTCGGACTGATCTTCGCGTTGATTTCCGCCATGCATCTCGCGCAAAACGATCTGAACGCGCGCGGCGTGCGCGCTCACGGCAAAGGCCGCGACGTGATCGTGCAGTGATCGATTTAGCGCCGTTCTTGCGAAATTAGTTTCTGGAACCGCGGATCGCTTCGGCGAAGAAGTTCCCGAGATCCATTTCAAGTTCAGCCGGAGATTATCACAGAGCGAAAGAGGCGGCTATTGGACTCTCGCTTTCGGCGAAAGATCGACAATGCTAGATTGTGCGATGGCGTTTCAGCTTGAATCGAACTACAAACCGCGTGGTGACCAGGGCCAGGCGATCGCCAAGCTGATCAAGTCTGTCGAAGCAGGCAATCGGCATCAGACGCTGCTCGGCGTGACTGGTTCGGGAAAGACTTTCACCATCGCAAACGTAATCCGGGAACTCGATCGGCCCACACTCGTTATTTCGCATAACAAAACGCTCGCCGCACAACTTTATTCCGAGTTCAAACAATTCTTTCCCCAAAACGCGGTCGAATATTTCGTCAGCTACTTCGATTATTATCAGCCCGAAGCTTACATTCCGCGTTCCGACACTTACATCGAGAAGGATTCCTCGATCAACGAAGAGATTGAGCGGTTGCGTCTGGCCGCGACGAGCGCACTGCTCTCGCGGCGCGATACCATTGTCGTGGCCAGTGTCTCCTGCATCTACGGCATCACTTCGCCCGAAGATTATTTGAGCATGCTGCTCACGGTGAAACGCGGCCAGCACATCAGCCGCGAAGCCGTCCTCGGCCGTTTGATCGACATGTTATACGAGCGCAACGACATGAATTTCTCGCGCGGCAGATTCCGCGTCCGCGGCGACGTGGTCGAAGTTTATCCCGCCACCGCCGACGAGGAAGCCGTCCGCATTGAATTTTTCGGTGACGAGATCGACGCGATCACGCGGTTTGATCCATTGACCGGCCATGCGCACGAATCGTTGAGCGTCATGACATTTTACCCCGCCAAACAATTCGTCACACCAGCGGATAAACTCAATCGCGCTTTGCACACGATTCGCGAAGAACTCGAACAACGCATTGTCGATCTTGAAACACAGAATAAACTTCTCGAAGCGCAGCGGCTGCGCATGCGCACTGAGTACGATCTCGAAATGTTGCAGGAGATGGGCTTTTGCAACGGGATCGAAAATTATTCGCGGCATTTGTCCGGCCGGCCGCCCGGCTCCAAGCCCTACACAATCATCGATTTTTTCCCGAAAGATTTTTTGATCGTTGTCGATGAATCGCACGCCACCATTCCGCAGATCGGCGGCATGTATGAAGGCGATCGTTCGCGCAAAACCGTCCTTGTAAATTACGGCTTTCGGTTGCCGAGCGCGCTCGACAACCGCCCGCTTAATTTCGATGAGTTCATGAAGATGGCCAACCAGGTTATCTACGTCAGCGCGACGCCAGCCGAATTCGAAATTCAAAACAGCATTGTCGGGAACAGAAATTATTTCCGACACAAGCGACAACGCATCGGCGAAGAGGAACTTGTGCCGTTCGTTTTGCCCGGAGGAAAACGTCCAACGTCCAACACCCAACGCCCAACGTCCGGTAGAGCGCTGCAAATTTCGCGCACCGACGAGCCGCCGGAAAAGTTTGACGCGCACTCGCCCGGTGCGCCGTTGGTTGTCGAGCAAATCATTCGTCCCACTGGACTGCTCGATCCAAAAATCACGCTCAAACCGCTCAACAATCAGATTGACGAGACGATTGAGCTTTGCCGTCAGCGCGTGGAGAAAAACGAGCGCGTGCTGGTTACGACTCTAACCAAACGCACCGCTGAAGATCTGGCTGATTATCTGCGCGATGTTGGACTGAAGGTCCGCTATCTGCACAGCGACATCGATACGATTGAGCGCGTCGAAATCTTGCGCGGCCTGCGCGCGGCCGATTTCGATATTCTCGTCGGTATTAATTTGCTTCGCGAAGGTCTCGATCTTCCCGAGGTTTCGCTCGTCTGCATCCTCGACGCGGACAAAGAAGGATTTTTGCGCAGCCAAACGTCTCTCATTCAAACCGCCGGGCGGGCGGCGCGCCACGTCAACGGCGAAGTGGTTTTGTTTGCCGACCAGGTCACCCAAAGCATGGAAGCGCTCATCTCTATCTCGGAATATCGCCGCACCAAACAAATGGAATACAACGAGCAGCATGGCATTACTCCGCAAACCGTGCGCCGTGCGGTGCAGGAAAGTTTGCACACTATTTTGCGCGGCCGTGAAATCGCGGCGTCCGTCATTCAGGAAGCCGGCGGCGATTTCAATGTGACAGAATTGTTGCGCGAGCTGGAAGATGAAATGCAAACTGCCTCCGCAAATTTGGAGTTCGAGCGCGCCGCTTTGTTGCGCGATCAAATCATGGAAGTGAAAAGTGGCGCCGGCATTTCGAAAATCGAGCCGAAGCGAAGGCCTGTGAAATACACTCGCAACGCCGGCCGCCGCCGGTCGCGCGTGTAGATAGAGTCAAACGCGCCGCGTTGACCGCGGACGGCGCGCTGCGCCGTCCCAACCAATCTCGCACGGGACTAGCTACATTGTCCTCGATGCGATTGTCGATCTTACTGCGTAACGCGTTCGTCTTCATTGCGATGTCGATCTCGGCAGCGGAAGATTTATTGATCAGCAGCGGACTCAATTCACTGCCCGAAGTGGAATTCTCCCGGCTCAGTCAGCGCGATCCGAATCCACTCGGGGAGAAAGCGCTCGCCATTCACCCGGAGCAATGGCAGCACGGTGAGACCGAGCATTTCATTTACCATTTCGTTCACAGCTACGTCGCCACGCCCGTTTCGGTCGAGGCGGAGTTTCATTACCGCGTGGTGGCCAAAGAGCTGGAGCGCGACCGACCTCCCGGCGACGTCAAATCGCATATTTATATTTTCGAAAGCCCGGAACAATGGCAGCAATTTCAAGCCTTCGGCAAATTGGAACCCTGGACCGGCGGAATTCATTCGCAGGGAAGCCTCTTCATTCAGCACAACCCAAAATACAAATTTTCCGGCAACCTGCTTGGGCACGAGATCGTGCATCTCATCGTCCACCGGTTTTACTCCGACGGCATCCCATGCTGGTTGAATGAAGGACTCGCCCAATATATTTCCAAAGCCGCCTACGCCAGTTATCAGCGCGCGCGTGGTTACATTTCCAAGCCACACTCGGAGGCCGTCGCCACCGAGGACTTGATCGCGTTGCCGACGCTTACGGCAATAACTTTACCGCCGACAGATCGGGTGACGACGTTTTACGATGAATCGGAGCGATTGGTCCGCTTTCTCGTCTCCACCGATAAGCCGAGCTTTCTCGCGCTCCTCGATACACTCGGGCGACATCAGCCCTTCGAGACCGCGCTGCCTCGCGCCTATGCCGGAAAATTCCCCGATTCATCCGTGCTCGACCAAAAGTTTCGCGAATACGCTGCGAAAGATTTCGGAACTACTTTGCAACAAGCGGACGACGATTAATCGACATAGCTCCACTTTGGCTGCAAACCGAATCGGAGGACAAGAATCGCGGCTGTGAATCGACATCATGTTGTAGGGCAGGTGCTCCGCCTGCCGACCTAGGATCCGGCAAGCGACCCGCTTGCCCTACAAAACAGACAAGATGACACTCCAACGATGCCAAAGATAAAAACCAAAGCCGCAGTCGCGAACGTCCACGCTGTGGTCGGTTCGGATGAAGCGGAAATAAAACGCGTCGCGGCCGAGTTAGCGCAAAAGCTGGCGCCGCCCGGCGCTGGCGATTTCGGATTGGAAGTGATCGATGGCGCGGCGGACAACGCGGAGCAAGCGGCCGTGCGGATAAGATCGACAATCGAAGCTTTGCAAACATTGCCGTTCATGGGCGGCGGTAAATTGGTTTGGCTCAAAAACGCAAATTTCCTCAGTGACAGTCCGATTGGCCGCGCAGCCAGCGTTCAAGAGGCGCTAGAGGAACTATCCGGCGCAATCGCCGCGGACTTCGGCACGGATGTTACTTTCCTGATCAGCGCCCCAGAGGTGGACAAGCGCCGATCATTTTACAAATCGCTCGCGAAACGCGCCGAGTTACAGGTTTTCGATCGGCTCGATGCGACCCGGAGCGGTTGGGAAGAAGAAGCCACCGAAGTCGCGCGTACGCGCGCAAAAAAACGGAAACTCCAATTCGACGACGATGCGCTCGAGCTGTTTATTCTGCTGACGGGCGGCGATACGCGGCAGATCGACAACGAACTGGACAAGATCGACATCTTCCTGGGCGACGCACGCGACGTGCATGTCGATATTGTCCGCGACCTGGTGCCGCTCTCGCGCGCCGGGGTCATCTTCGAATTGGGCAACGCGCTGGTGGAGGGCGATCTTGACCGCGCGCTCCGACTTGTCAGGCGATTACTGGACCAGGGCGAGAGCGCCATCGGTATTTTGCTGGTCGCGATTTTGCCCACCGTTCGCAATGTACTTCTGGCGAAAGATCTGATGGAACGGCACCGGTTGGGGCGTCCTCATGCCCCATTCCAGTTTATCTCCACGATCAATCGTTTGCCCGCGGAGGCGACGCAGCATTTGCCGCGAAAAAAAGACGGCACGATCAACGCTTACGCACTCGGAATCGCCGCCCAACACGCTCATCGCTTTGAAACCAAACAACTAATCGATGGAATGCAGGCCTGTCTCGATGCGAATTTGAAGCTGGTGACCACGCAGCTCGATCACCAGCTAATCTTGACCGAGGTGGTAGTGAAACTTCTCGGTCTGTAGCGGCGGTCTATGACCGCCGACGAATTTGGATTCGGCGCTCGCAGAGCGCCGCTACAACTCAGCTCGCTGCGCCTCCCACCTGTTTGCGCGCAATCGGCCCAATATAGGGAATGTCCCAGCGCACATTGGTGAACGCCTTCACGATAGCGATGATCATCACAACCAGAAATGCCAGATGCACGAGCGCGGCGATGAGCGCCCAGAAAAAAACAAGAATGCCGCCGATGCTGGGAATGGCGGAGAAAACGGCGTGCACGACGGCCGAGACAATGTTGAAAAGGAACCAGGCGCAGCCGAAAATGATCGACTGCATCGCATAAAAGCGCACGAAGTTGTCCTGTTTTTCAAGGATGTAAAAGATGATGCCGCCGATCAACGGAATACAGGCAATGGCCGCGGCCACATTTGCCGGCAAACCCGTCGATGTGGATTTCGCGCTTGTCTCAGGTTCTGGACTCGGCGCAGGTGGTGGTTGATTCGAATCAACTGGGTCGGGCATGGCCTACATACACAAACTTGGAGACGCTTTGTCAAGGAATCTTCAACGCGCCGCTCGATTTTGCTTTCGCCGTCCGATCAAAGCCAATATCGTCGCCTTTCAACTGATTGACTGAATGCCTAAGAACTGCTCGCGCGCTTTCACACTTTTTGAATTACTACTTGTCATCCTGATCGTCGCCATACTCGCCTCGATCGCTTACCCAGGGTTTATCACCACCCTGGAACGCGCAAAGGTGGTGAAGGATATGAACAATCTGCGCCAGGTTGGCCTCGCCACTCTGACTTATCTGAACGACAATAGTGACGTTATTCCTCCGTCAGGTACTTGGCCGGGCACGAGCACGACGCCAGGTCTGTATCCAAAATACATTTCAACCAGAAAGATTTTCCAGTCGCCTTTCGATAACCGGCCTAATCCCGAAACCGACGTCTTGGCGCCGGTTAGCTACGGCATCAATGAGAACATGTATGCCACGGATCCGACAGTGGGGGTGAATCGCAACATGGCAAGTGTTGTCTGCCCGGCGTGCACGATTCTGATGGCGCCCAATTACCCTAATCCCCCCGGAGATCCCACACAGACTACTTCTTGGCCGGGATATACCAACAGTGCGCCGAATTTACCAGTAGGCGGCGGCAGCGAGACGAAAGGAACTCAGGGCAATAGCCAACAAATCAATGCGTTGTTCTGCGATTCTCATATCGAAAGTTTGAAATTCGGCCCAAGCTCTGTTCAGGGAACATTCCAAAACCCAGGATCTCCGTCAGATCCAATCGATCAGAAGCATTGGAACCCGACCATCAAGTAGAAGCATTCGTCTGCGGGATCGTCGTGTCTGTCGGAAAACACCGTTATCCCACGCTCATTGGCGAGCAATTGTTACAGGAGACCGGAGAACGATGCCGGGCCATCCACCTCTCCGGCAGATGCGGCGTTATTTCGGACACCAACGTCGCCTCGCTTTATTCCGACGGTGTCATTAAGAGCCTGTCGGCTTCCGAATTCGAGCCGACGCTAATCACGATTCCAGCGGGCGAACAATCGAAGACGCTCCAACAAGCGGGCGCGATTTGCGATCAGCTGATTGCTGCCGGCTTGGATCGACAGTCGTTCGTTGTCGGCCTTGGCGGCGGTGTCATTGGGGATATCTCAGGATTCGTGGCCGCGATTTTCCATCGTGGAATTCCGCACGTGCAAATTCCCACGACGCTGCTCGCGATGGTGGACAGCTCGATCGGCGGGAAGACAGGTGTGAACACACGCGCCGGGAAAAATCTGATCGGCGCATTTCATCACCCATCGCTCGTGATTGACGATGTCAATCTTTTGAAAACGCTGCCGCGCCGTGAATTCAATCACGGCTTCGCTGAAATCATCAAGCACGCGATCATTGCCGACGCGGAAATGTTCGCCGCGCTTGAACATGTCGATCTTAGCAAGCTTGAACCGCTCATTCGCCGCAATATCGAGATAAAATCAAACATCATCGGCAAAGATGAGCTTGATCGAACAGGCGGGCGGGCGCTGCTCAATTTTGGTCATACGATCGGTCACGCGATTGAACGGGCCGGCGATTACCGCGAGTTTTTTCACGGCGAAGCTGTCAGTCTCGGAATCGTGGCCGCAAGCGCCGTTTCGATGAAAAAAGCCGGCCTGCCGAAAGATCAGCGTGATGCGATTCTCGACCTTTTAAGCACGTTCGAATTGCCCACACAACTGCCGGCGAATTTCCCGCGCGAGAAAATTCTCGAAGCGCTACCGTTCGACAAAAAATTTGAAGCCGGGAAAATCCGCTTTGTCGTTACATCGAAAATCGGCTCGGCGCGATTATCGACCGACGTGACGATGGAAGATATTCGCGAGGCGGTCGAGGAGTTGTAACGGCGAGCGTCCCGCTTGCCTTCTGCGGACTCGGCAACCGGGAGCGGTTGCCCTACAACTGTCCGCGCGCCGCGCGGTAATATTCCGCCAAACCATCCATCACGCTGTCGGCATATTCGCGGAAAATACTTTTGCGCGCGGCGCCGCCGATTTCGCGAGTCCCTTCGTAATCGCCGGCCTGAATGCGCGCGAAAGCGTCGTGACTGTTCATGACATAAGGCTCGCAATAAACCACCGGGCAGCGATAAAGCCGTGTCGCGAGCAAATTGCGCGCGTAAACGTAACCGGTCGATCCAACTTTGGCCGTGGTGAGAGTGGTCGGATATTGGTAAGGCGGAAGCTGCGTCTCCCTCGCCATTGCGGCGGCAACGCTTTCGGCCAGCGGCAACTCTTCGTCGTAAGCGCGGCTTAAAAGCCGCCGGATCATTTCGAAACATACGTCATCGAATTCCAACTCCTCTTTTAAATACGAACCGTTCACAAGCAGATGAAGGTGATTCGGATCGACGAGATTCGGACTCTTTGGATCGCCCCATCCTTCGGCATTAAAGTGCAAACATAATACGAGATCGGGATGCAATTTTGTGTTCACGAGCACGGCGCGCCGGCGAATCTCGCTGTAGCGGTAAAATAAGATTTCGCTTTGCCAGCGAATAGTCTGTTCTTTCTCCGGATCATTCGGATCGAGAATCTCCGTTCGCGGATGGGGGACGCCGTTTTTGATGAGAATTTTTCGAGCGAGCTCCTTGAAATCAGTCGGGCGTTTTGAGGTGATTGGCTGAGTGCTGTTGCGAACAAACAAAACTTTCGCGCCGAGTTTTTGCAATCGCTGTGCGAGCAAGCGCGAGACACGCAAGGTGAGATCGCCTTCCGTGACCGGTGTGGTCTCATCCACTTGGAACCAGCGCTCCTCCATCTTTGCCCAGCTGCCGCCGAGATGACCGGGGTCAAGCGCAATGCGTAAACCGGAAAGTGGCTTGTCAGATTTCGCGGGCGACAAAGATTTCGCGGGACGCCAAAGTCGCGGCACACGTTTGCGCGAAGATTCGTCCTTAGCGAAACGCAGGGTGAAAAAACTTCGTGTGTCACGATTTGTCAAGATTCGCGCCGACTCATTGTCGATCTTGATCGATTCGTCGCCGAATCCGTGCGTGCAATAAACGTCCTGAACGAGCCGGGTGAAGTCATCATGCGTGATCGTCTCCTGGTATTTTTCCAGCACGCTCCACCGCGGATGCGCCCCGAGAATTCCTAGATTCTCGACAGCCTGGCCGCTCGGCGAAAAGATCGACAAACAGAGCGCCAGCAACGCGACCCGGATCTGCACTGCCCTGCGACGGAACATCGACAATTGGATTTCGCTCTCTTTAATACGATGCTCGTCGAATGCTAACGATACTTTTCCTGGGTGACGTCGTTGGCGAGCCGGGACGCAAGGCGGTTATCACGCGATTGCCGCAATTGAAGGAACAGCACGCGGTCGATTTTACGATCGTCAACGGTGAGAACGCGGCCGGCGGTCGCGGCATTACCGGGAAGATCACGATCGAGCTTTTGCGCGCGGGCGCGTCTGTGATCACGACCGGCGATCATATTTGGGACCAAAAAGACGTTGTCGCCTTTCTTGATCTCGAGCCGCGGCTGCTCCGGCCGATAAATTATCCGGCTGGCGCGCCCGGCCATGGAACAATCGTGCTGGAAACGGCCAAGGGGAAAATCGGTGTAATCAACGTGCAAGCGCGCACGTTTATGCAGCCGATTCTGGAGAACCCGTTTCATGCCGTGGAAGCAGCCGTCGCAAAAATGCGTAAGGACACCGCGAACATCGTTGTCGATGTCCACGGTGAGACGACGAGCGAGAAAATCGCGCTCGGCCGGTTTCTCGATGGAAAAGTTTCGGCTGTGATCGGTACCCACACGCATGTGCAAACGGCGGACGAACAAATTTTTCCCGGCGGCACAGCGTTCATGTGCGACGCGGGAATGTGCGGCCCAGTCAATTCCATTCTGGGCCGCGCTATCGAGCCGATCCTGCAACGTTTCATTTCAAATCTACCCGCGTCATTTCCAGTCGCGGCCGGGGAAGTGCGGCTGCGTGGCGCTTTGATCGAAATCGACCAAAAAAGCGGTCGCGCGCTGCGCATCCGGCGAGTGGATGAAGCTGCTCCAACGCTCGGCGAAACATCCGCCGAGATCTCGCCCGAAACAACTGGCGATCAGCCTTAAGCCTCAGCTCAAGACTTGCTGCCGTTCTGCGAATCGACCGTTTCTTTTGACGGCGCGAATCGCCTTTTTCGTCGGCTCGCCGGCAACGGCGAAAGCGTCATGGTTACGTTGCGGCCGGTGATCTTCGGCTCCATTTCCACTTGCGACATACCCGAGAGATCGTCGCGCACCTTCACCATCAGTTGCATGCCAAATTCTTGGTGCGCCATTTCGCGGCCGCGAAATTGGAGTTGGACACGCACCTTGTTGCCGCGCTCGAGAAATTCTTCGCCGTGCCGAATTTTCGTCAGGTAATCGTGATCATCGATGTTTACCCGAAACTTGATCTCCTTCAGTCTCGTGCCGGACGGTTTCTTGTCCTTTTCCTGCTTCGATATGTCGTAACGAAACTTTCCCAGCGCGACGATCTTACAAACCGGCGGCGCCGCCGTGGGCGCAACTTCCACCAGATCGAGACCGCGACCTTGAGCTTCGCGCAAGGCGTCGGATAATTTCATGACGCCAAGCTGTTGACCGGAGGAGCCTAAAATAACTCGGACTTCGCGGGCGCGAATCCGACCGTTTACGCGAAATTGTGGTTGCAGATTAAATCAAGCTCCTGGCCGGCGAAGCGGGAGTGCACCGTAACGCCGTTATTTCATTCATCGCAAATTCTCAACGTTCGGCTTTCGCAAAACGCTGACACACTCGGCCTCGTCCCGGCTGCGATGACCGCGACGACAGGCCCGCAAATCGCGGGCCGAGGGGAAGTTGTAAGCAACATTTCTGCGCTGGCAAGATGAATCTGATGGTCGATCTTGTTTTCATTGAGCAGGTGGCGCGCCGAAATGAGCGGCAAACGCCGTATAAGCTTTGGCGTCGTCAAGCATGGCATCGAGCGCCGCGGCCAATGGCTGCAACTTCGCAAAGCCGGAAAAAACCGCGCGGTCCCCAATTTCGCTGTCGAGGACGAAGGTTGGCCGCTGCGTCACTTGCAACAAATGAAAATCGGCCGTCTCCGCCCGCACCCGCGCTTCAACAACTGGCGAACGCGCTCGCTCGAGTAATTTCTTTGCATCGACATTCGCGACGCGCGCGCCGATCTCCGCGGCGATGTCCCATTCACCAAAGCGTTTCCCCTCGCGCAAACCGGCATATGCCAGCGCCAGCCTTACACGATCGTCTGTAATCCCGAGATCCTTTGCCGCAACGGCCACGCAATTCGGCGCGAGATATTCCTCGCGGATCGGCTCGTCGTACCAAACACTGCTCAACATGAAAGGCGAGCGCATGATCGTGCCGCTACGGCGGTAAAACCATTCTTCCTGCGCGCGCGACGCGGGCAGTCCCGTTTTGTCGAGCAGCGCGATCTTCCACTGAAACTCGACCTGGCCGTGGTAGCGTTTTTTTAATTCGGCCCAGGCCGGCTCAGCCCAAAAGCACCACGAGGAAATCACATCCAGATAATAAGTGACGGAAAGGCGCATCGTCTTCCTATGTTGAACGTTCAACACCCAAGTTCAACATTCAACTTCCGATGTATTTACCTGGTTGTCGAAGATCGACGTGGTGGATTTAAATCACATCTTCCTTTTCATCGCGGTGATTTCGCCGCTGCTCGTTTTGGCGCGCGCGTGGCGTCCTGGTGGAACTCATCGTGGCTGGCGCATCGCAGCTCTCGTTGTTCTCGCAATTACGGCAGCATCCTGGGTTGTTTTCCGGCAACAGGCTGGATACATCGGCGGCAGCGTCTGGTTTGCGCTCTTGTTTATTCCCGCAATCGGGTTGCGAAAAGTGACTGAGCTAGCCGCGCAACATCGCTACCGATCAGCGGGAAAACTCGCGGCCGCACTCCAAATTCTCCATCCGAGCGCAGCGTTGCGCGAGCAGGTCGCTTTTCTTCGCGCCCTGGAATCGCGCCAGAATGACGAAAATGCTGTCTCGCCCCCGCCGATCCAACGCGGCATGAGACAGCAAGATCGACACCGTCATCTCTGGAAAGCGCCCGCGGTTCTCGTCTTTATTCTCCTGAATATTGCAGTGTTCCTCTTCGAGATTTCATTCGGCGATTGGACGGATCCTGGAACCTTGCACGAGCTGGGCGCACTCGAACCTTACGCGGTCGTGGTGCAGGGCGAGTACTGGCGTCTTTTCACGGCACTTTTTTTACATGCCGGCTCCGCGCATCTCTTTTTCAACCTTTTTGCGCTTTACGTTCTTGGCCCGCCGCTCGAGAGATCGATCGGCGCGTTGCGTTTTGCGGCCTGTTATTTAATTTCCGGTTTTGGATCCAGCGCGGGTGTTGTGCTGCTCACCCTATTTGGTCTCGTATACCCTGCTCAGCTCGTCGGGGCGTCCGGATGTATAATGGGTATCGTCGGCGCATGGGCGGGATTTTTACTTCGTCATCATCACGTGCCGCGCGCCAGGCAGCGCCTGGCCAACATCGCCATGATCGTTACGATTCAGGTCGCATTCGATCTGTCCACGCCGCAAGTCAGCATGGCGGCGCATCTGTGCGGATTGATCACGGGCTTTTTCGCCGGGCTCGCGATCGCCCCGAAAAAGAGATGACGCTGCTATTCACAAATTGAAAGCGTCGGGAAAGATCGACATCTTCCTTCGAGGCAATACTTGCTGCATGAACTTTTCCTGATTAACTCCCGCTCAGTTCCCTCCGTTCCGCGCGCATGCCGACCTTCCAAACTTATAACGTGACGCCGACTCTGCCGGCTGCGCTCGAGCCGTTGCGCGAGATGAGCTTTAATCTTTGGTGGACATGGGAGCCTTCCGCGCGCCGCCTTTTCCGGCATCTCGACCCCGACCTTTGGAACCGGACGAATCACAACCCCGTGCGCATGCTCCAGCTCTCGCGCCAATCGCGCCTCGAAGAAGTTTCGCAGGACAAAGCTTTCCTGCGCGAGCTGAAGGAAATGTACGAGGCCTTCAAAAATTACCTGGCGCGGACAGACACCTACGGGAAAATCGGGGCCGGCAGCGCAATCACGAAACCGGTCGCCTATTTTTCGGCCGAGTTCGGTTTTCACGAATCGATCCCAAATTATTCCGGCGGTTTGGGCATTTTGGCAGGCGACCATTGCAAATCGGCCAGCGATCTCGATCTCAACTTTGTCGCGATCGGCCTGCTTTATCGCCATGGTTATTTTAAGCAGGAAATCGACAAAGACGGAGCGCAACAGGCGATCAGCCTAAATCAAAATTTTCATCACCTGCCGATCCGCGAGGTGCGGCGCGGTGACGCCAATCTTCTGATCTCGGTTCCAATCCTGGATCGGCAGGTTTTTGCCAAAGTTTGGCAGCTCCAGGTCGGCCGCGTCAGCCTTTATCTGCTCGACACCGACACGCCCGAAAACAGCGCGGAAGATCGCCTGATCACAGCCGAGCTTTACGGCGGTGATTTGGAAATGCGCATGCGCCAGGAAATCATACTTGGGATCGGTGGCGTAAAAGCTCTCAGCGAGCTCGGAATCGAACCCGAAATCTTTCACATGAACGAGGGCCACTCGGCCTTTCTCGCTCTGGAGCGCATTCGACTGAATGTTATCGAGAAGAGGCTCGATTTTTATTCCGCGCTTCAAGTTGTCGCTGCGGCGAACGTTTTCACCACGCATACTCCGGTGCCGGCCGGCAATGATTCGTTTCCCCGCGACATGATGCGAAAATATTTCGGCGATTTCGCCAGGGAACTGGGCATCCCGTTTGACGAACTTTTCTCGTTCGGCCAGACGCGCGTCGATCGTTCGGACCCCTTCAGCATGACGATCCTCGCGCTGCGACTGAGCCGTCACGCGAACGGCGTAAGCAAATCGCACGGTGAAGTTAGCCGCTCACTTTGGAAAGATGTCTGGGCCGGTGTCCCTGTCCACGAAGTGCCGATCACCAGCATCACCAACGGCATTCACACCAAAACCTGGATGGCGCCGGAGTTTTCCGCGCTCTATGGCAAGCACCTCGGCGATTGGGAAGAGCATCTCACTGAGCCGGATTTCTGGCGCCGCGTAATGGACATTCCCGACGCGCAATTATGGGAAACGCACCAACAACTAAAACATCGTCTCATTGAATTTGTCCGCGAGCGCGTCCGCATGCGCCGGGAGCGCATCGGTGAATCGCCGGAAGCGATTCGCAACGCCAACCAGATTCTCGATCCGGAAATTTTGACGATTGGATTTGCGCGGCGCTTCGCAACTTACAAACGCGGCGCACTTTTATTCAGCGACCAGGAACGGTTGAAGCGATTGCTGAACGATACCACGCGGCCGGTGCAATTTATTTTCGCGGGCAAAGCGCATCCGCGCGATGAAGGTGGCCGGGCCCTCATCCAAGAGGTTTACAAATTCAGCCGCGAAGCTGATTTCGAAAACCGGGTCGTCTTTGTCGAGGACTACGACAGCTATATCGCGCGTCGTCTCTTGCAAGGTGTCGATCTTTGGCTGAACAATCCGCTCCGTCCGCTGGAAGCGAGCGGCACGAGTGGAATGAAATTGGCGCCGAACGGCGGAATAAATCTCAGCGTGCTCGATGGTTGGTGGCGCGAAGGTTACAATGCCAACAACGGCTGGGCGATTGGCCCCGAGATCGACAACGGCACGGTCGAGTTTCAAAACGACGTGGACGCGAGCAGCCTTTATCAATTGCTCGAAAACCAGATCATCCCACTTTATTACGCGAAGCCGGACGGCAAACTTCCCCTCGCCTGGTTGCAGTTAATGCGCGAATCAATTCGCGGCGTCACGCCCGTCTTCAACACGCACCGGATGGTGAAAGAATACGCCGAGCGGCTCTACATTCCGGCCGCTAAATCGCACGAGGGCTTTTCGCGCGACAGTTGCGCCGCCGCGACGCAACTGAGCCAGTGGAAAGCGGCCATTCGCAAAGATTGGCCACAGGTGCGTATTCAGGACGTGCAAGTCGGCAATCAAGATCGACAAAACATTTCGGTCGGCGAATCGCTGCAACTAAGCGCGCGCATTCA
>WNFR01002175.1_pt1 | contig 20819 bp, 9 predicted proteins | sample 5400221 | NCBI WGS metagenome assembly WNFR01 (sample SAMN13153357, study PRJNA577476) | soil metagenome | isolation source: 40 cm soil under Madrone tree | place: USA:California | collected 2016-06-14 | reverse complement strand
ATTGTCGTGAACAACAACGAAAGCTTCCGCGCTCTTCAGCTTGAGGTCAAAGGCGGAGCCATTGAGTTTCAACGCGTCGTTGTCCACTTCGAAAACGGGGCCGACCACGACATCGAGATTCGCGACAGAATCTCGAATGGGGGAAGGACGCGGGAGATTGACCTCAGTGGTGCCCGTCGCAGGATCCGAAGCGTCGAGTTCTGGTATTCGAAGGGCGGTTGGCGCTCGCGTCCGTACGTGAATCTCTATGGACGGGCGGGCGGTCCGATAATTGGCTCCGGCCCTAGGGGCGATGACTCCCGTTGGGAACGCCTCGGACAAGTGTATGCAGATGGCAGGAACGATCAAGATGGCAGGAACGATCACGATAGAATCGTCCTGAATAGTCGCGAGAGTTTTCGAGCGCTTCAACTCGGTGTCAAGGGCGGGGCGATTGAGTTTCAGCGTGTGCTTGTTCACTTCGAGAACGGCTCCGACACCGACCTTCCGATTCCGGAAAGGATCGAGGAAGGCGGCAAAACTCGTGTAATTGACCTGCCCGGTAACCGACGAAGGATTCGGAGCATAGATTTCTGGTATTCGAAAGAGAGATGGCGCTCCCGCCCGATGGTCAATGTGTGGGGACTGCGCTAAAGCTGCCAGTTGTCTTGAGCAACTCGGGTCCTTGGGGCCGTCACCCGTTGAGTAAGCCGCTGGTCGGTGGCGGCTCCAATGATCGCGAGTGATCGGCAGGTTGGCTGTTGAGTAGGCGGCCCGTCGCGCGGGTAGGAAAGCAAATAGAGCCGTTCGTGCCTGATGTAACTATGCACCCTAAGTCGCAGTCGCGGTGCATTGACTTCAGGAGGACGGCTGAATCACACCAGGCCCTGAGACCAATAACGGAGAGTTCTACGAAGCCACGTCGAACACGCGCCTTCAGACGATTGCCGCGGCTATTCCGGCAAGTGTCTGAGGAACAGAAGCTTTTCGGAAGTGGGTGACCGTACAGAAGTATAGGGACGGTAAGCCCTACGAAGAGCCGTTCAGGCTTCCCGGCGAGATAAACTTCGAGAAGGGCTACCGGGTACGATTACACTTTGGCAGCCCGCAAGACGGACATCTTTATATCTTCAACGAAGGCCCGCCGCGCAACGGTGAAGCGCCGCCCCTCAACGTCCTATTCCCCTCGCCAACCGCCAACAACGGCTTGTCACTTGTCTCGAGCGGTCAGAGCATCGAGATACCAAAGGAGAGTTGGTTTCGGTTTGATCAGGAAGCGGGGACTGAAAAACTCTGGCTCGTTTGGTCGGCCAAGAGCATCGCCGAACTTGAAGCTACGAAGGAGTTTGCCAATGACAAGGATCTGGGAGTCATCGGCAGCCCGGGTTTCGATCGTTCAGTGAAGGACTTCCTGTCGAAGACCCACTCAGCATCAAAACCCACCGTTGAGAAGGACGATGCCAGCAAAGAGACTCGCGTTAAGGCGAATGGTGATATAGTTGTGCACGTTCTGGCCCTGGAACACCACTGAACTGAAGAGAAGCTGTCCTTGTTTCGTAGTACCGCCTTCAGGCGGAAGTTCGTAGAGTCTTCGAGCTTTGCCGGAGGGGCTCACAAACTTCCGCCTGAAGGCGGTACTACGAAACGAGGATCCGGCGCAGCTCAGTCTTTGCTTTTGGTGAGGAAATCCACCAGGAAAATGCGCCCTTGAGCTCAGGAGGAAGACCTTGATCATAAGAAGGTTGGGGCCCTGTTGTTTGCTCTTTGCTGCCTCTCGGGCGTTGCTGTCGCGCAGGCGACGGACTCGCTCCAACCGGGCCGGGCGGTCGAGCGAGAGATCGCTGGCGGCGAATCGCATTCGTATCAAATCCATCTGAGCGCCGGGCAATTCGTCCGCTTCCGGTTGGAGCAACAGGCGCTGGATAGCGTCTTGATCCTACTTGCACCCGACGGCAAGCAGATGGCCGAGGTGAATTTGACCGACGCTGGTGAATCAGAGCCGCTTGCGCTGGAAGCCTTGCTGGCGGGCAGTTATCGGCTGACGGTCCGCGGCAATGGGGGAGCAACAATGAGGAGGGCATACCTCGTCAGCTCGGAATCCCGTGCCGCCTTTCTTGCCACCGTCCAGGACTCTTACCAACTTTACATTGATCTGCTGATGCGCCAGCACCGGAACGAGCCGGCGCAAGGACTCTCCGCGCTTGCCCTTGGAAGCAGCGAACGCCAACGCGCGCGCAGCCTGCTCGACCTGCTCGCCGAAAGCCGCGCCGATGTGCGTCAGGGCGTGGACGCCGCACTCATCGAACGCGAGCGCAGCCTGGGCCGACAACTCAACGACAAGGCGCCGCGCCTGACGCAGGCCAACAAGCCCGACCAGGCCGCCGCCTTGAGGCAGGAAATCAGCCAGCTTGAAACCGACTACGAGCGGGCGCAGGCCGACATCCGCAAAGGCAGTCCGCATTACGCCGCATTGACTCAACCGCAACCCCTCGAGCTCAAGGAGATTCAAACGCAACTCGATGCCGACACCCTGCTGCTGGAATATGCCCTCGGCACGGATCGCAACTCCGGTGCTTGTAAATGTCTCGCTTCGATATGGACGGGGCCGGTCTGTCACGCGGTCACATCGCCGTTAGTTTCGCACTTCAAATGATCATCGAGGCTGCAACGATCGTCATCCCCTCTGGTGGGTTCTTAATGGGTATTAGCCCGACGCGAATATCGGAAAGATCCATGAGGCCACGTCGAACACGGCAGCTTCGCAACGATTGCGGAACTAATCCTCGGCGACGTTTAATAGAGAGGAGGGCGCGCGCGCGCCAACCGTGAATTGGCCGCGGCTGCTTCTGTTTACCGGCTTCTCTTTTGCGAATCGAAAGCAACTGAGCTGAACATCCTCGCATCGGAAGCGGACGTACATTCGTTCGATTCAACGCCGCTACGTTCACTTCGAGCGGCGATCGCGGCTGTTTCGTTAGAAGGTCAACGTCCCTCGTATAGTAACGGTTAAAACATGAGAAAAATGTCGCATATTCTGATCGTGCTTGCCTGCTTGTGCGGCTCGGCTTCCGCGGATCTGGGTGATCCTACTGTCCAAGCCGTTTGCAGGATCAAGCTCACTAACGGCCGTGTGATCGAGGGATTCATTACCGTGGCAGCCGGCGGCTATGAAGGCACCCATCCAAGCGGGTTTCGATTTGAAGCCGGGGCTAATCAAGCTACTCATTTTCTTAACGTGGATTTCAAGAAGCTGACAAGGGACCCACTGGGCACCTATCGGGTTGTATTCAATGGCGGGAGAGGCGTTAGTGAAACCGCTTTGCGCAAGCCGTCGAGAATTGTCTTCTTGGACTGGCAAGTCGAAACCATAAACGATCAAGAGCATCAGCAGTACAAAGACCTTGATGCTCTAACCATCGTCACCGAACTGCCATACCATCTCTACATTGCCGAAAAGTACGAGGGTCTTCAGAGGGGCAGCATTTTCACAATTCCGCTTAAGAGAATCGTAAGCTTCGAACTGATCGAACACCCGTCGAAGAAATGGCTGGATCATATCAAGGAGAGACGGCAAGTCAGCTCGGAGGTAGATGCCGACGCCGAAGATTTTACGGAGCCGGATTGGTATCACGAGCTTCGAAGACACCAAGAGTTCGTCCCAGTAGAATACTCGCCGCCGAAATACCAGTCTCAAGACGTTTCGGCCCTCATAAGACAGCTAACGGATCAAACGCATGGGAGCTTTCTTCGAATAAAGACGGCCCGAGCTTTGAGGGATCTTGGGGCGAGAGCGAAACCCGCGATTCCGGCGCTCATCGAAGCTTTGAACGACCGAGAGTACGCTGTCGGATTCTTTGCCGCCAAGGCCCTCGTCAAGCTTAAGCAGGCTGCGGTTGCCGGACTCGCGGAAGCATTGAAGAATCAAAGTGAGAAGGCGCGCACTGAGGCTGGCCGGTTACTCGGCGAGATTGGCCCTCGTGCAGAGGGTGCCATACCAATTCTGTCCTCAGCGTTGAGAGGAGAAGACGAGGGCGCGACTTTTGAAGCTGCACAAGCTTTGAGCCGGATTGGTTCATCTGCCATTCCGGTATTGATCGAGGCGTTGAAGGACCATCACGATTACGTTCGACGCAACGCCGCCGGTGCGCTTGGCAAGCCTAACGCAACGGTCGCGATTCCAGCATTAGTCAAGTCGTTGAATGACAGCGACGCATCCGTTCGCGAGGCAGTCGCGCAGGCGCTTGGCAATATCGGGCAGCCGGCAATTCCCGCACTCAGCGATGCTCTAAGCGATCAAGAAAAAACGGTCCGCGGCGGCGCTCTCAGCGCTCTTGCGATGATACGGCCATTAGAGCCGGCCGTGGTTCCCTTGTTGATCGAGGCTTTGAAAGACCCGGATAAATCCGTTCGCATCGGCGCACTGACTCTGATCGCGAGACTCGGGACGGAGGCGAAGTCAACAATGGATGCCGTCGTCGAGGCGTCCAGGGATCAGAATGCAGATGTGCGGTCCGCATCGGCCAGGGCTCTTGGTGCGATCGGACCGGACCCGATAATAGCCGTTCCTGCTCTGATCAAAGCATTGAATGATGAAAACGAGAAGGTTCGCTGGCAGGCCTCCTCGGCGCTCCGGATGATGGGGCCGGTTGCAAAGGAAGCTGTTCCCGCGCTGATCGAAGCATTGCAGGATAAAAACGAGCAGGTGCGATTCGACGCCGGCTGGACGCTGAGGGTCGTCGAGCACCAACTGGCTACGGTTCTTGATCAGATTTCAAGGACTCAGACTCAAACACCAGAGATGATCGAACAAATCAAAGCGATGAAGCCTGAAATCCACGGCCAGCCGTCCGTGCTCACACTTGACCAAGCCGTGAAGGAAGAGTCACGAAAGAAAGGAGCCGATGGCCTCATTCCCATTGGCTGGGAGGCATCTCAAAAAACTGATGGCCGCTGGGAAGTAGTTCTTCACTATCGCGACGATCGAGCGCAGTATCTGAAAGCCGAGTGGGAATATGACCCGGATTCAAACCGAATTTATCCTTTCGAACTTCAGAATGCCCCTGGTTTCTGGGTTGCAAATAGCTTCTGGAGAGAAGCAACCAGTCGCACCGGGATACTGATCATCGTGTGTAGTTCGCTTGCTCTAGGCTGCGTTCTCATCATCGCTTTTCGGAAGAGTCTCCGGAGGTTGTTAAGTCATGGCCGAAATCATCAAGTCTAAGTACACGGTTCGCGTCAAATGCTTTCTGATCCCTAATGTTCAGCGCGCGAGCATAGCGGCGATATTGATCTCACTACTCGCGAGTACTGCTTGGGGGCAAGATCATGCGGACCATAGGATCGCTGCTCTGACCAAGCAGTTGACCCAAGGCGACAGCTTCGTTCGCTGGAGAGCCGCCAAAGCGCTGCTTAAAATCGGTTCGTATACGAAGGCTGACATCCATGCTCTGATCGAGGCGCTAAAGATCGAAGAGGGGGACATAAGCGACCGCGCTCGCGACGAACTGGTGAAGATCGGTCCGGACGCCGTTCCCGCTCTGATCAGAGCGTTGAAGTATCAAGATTCAATCGATCACTCGGGGAACGCTTTTCAAGCGCTCAGGGTCATTGGCGCGCCGGCTATTCCCGCGCTGATCGAGGCATTGAAGGACCGCAACGAAGACGTGCGCCTCGGCGCGCTCGAGGTCCTTCAAGAGCCAAACTTTTTCGAGAACACAACCCAAATACGAACTAGTCTCGTTCCAATCCTCGTTGAAGCATTGAAAGATCCGAACCCGGCCATCCGCCGGGCTGCCGTCGCAAATATCAGTTGCAGCGGAGACGAAGCCACGCGCGGTTATCTTGCACTGATCGAAGCGCTCAAGGATCAAGATCCAACGGTCCGATCGGCTGCCGACTTCCGCCTCTGCTGTATTCTCGTTACACCCGGGCACCCGATGGGCGAGGCCGCGATTGCTCATCTCGGCGAGGCTCTGAAAAACGAGGACAGGAACGTCCGAAGCTTCGCCGTGCAAGCCCTTTCAAGGATGGCGGCGACAGCGAAGCCGTGGTTAGGTGCTCTGGTCGAGGCGTCGAAGGACCCTGAAGAACAGGTGCGCTCAAGCGTCGCTCGGGCTCTTGGGAGCATTGAGCCGGGAGCCGATGCTGTCGTCGCCACTCTTCTAAACTTACTAAAAGACACCAGCAAGAATGTCCGTAGCTCATCTGCCTCGGCGCTCAAGACGGCTCCGTCAACAGCAGCCGTCGCCGCGCTGATCGTGGCACTGCAAGACCCCGAAGCAGCCGTGCGCCGCAGCGCCGCTGATGCTCTCGCGAGGCGCGAAGCCGGCGATGCTGTCCCTCGTTTGATCCAACTAATGGGCGACCGGGAGGCAGAGGTTAGAAATGCTGCTCGCGACGCGTTGGCTGCGATCGGGCCGGGAAAAGCCGCGGCAGCTCTTGCCGGGGCATTGAGGCATCAGGACGGAAACATCCGCGTCGGCGCCACATCGATCCTTCACAACTTCGGGCTGTATCCAAAAGCTCTCGGCGCTCTTGTCGAAGCATTGAAGGACCAGGATGTGACGGTTCGAAGGACTGCTCTTCTTTCGATCTTAAATCTCGCGAAGGGCACCGATTTGAAGACCGCCATTCCTGCTTTGATCGAAGTGTTGGATAACACGGACCAGCGCGTCCGGTACGGGGCTGCCCTCACCCTCAGCGGCGTAAAATCCGGGGAACAACGATACCCGGAGTTCGGGGAACTCCCAAAGTCAGTCATTCCCATCCTGCCAAAGCAAGTCATTCCAATTCTCATCGACGCGTTGAAGGATCAAGACCCGGCCGTTAGAAGCGAGGCAGCATGGGCGCTGGCGGGCATCGGCGCGCCTGCGAAAGCGGCGGCGCCTGCCTTGATAGAGTTGGTCGAGGATCGGAATCTGGAAGTCTGGAGATATGCGGCCTACGCGCTCAAGAATGTCGGGGGAAAATCACCGGCAGTCATCCATGCCCTGATCAAATTGTTGAAGCATCCGGATCGACGTATTCGAGAGGTCGCCACCGAAGCTCTTGTCAATATCGGAGAGCCGGCTGTTCCATCTCTGGCCACACTTCTGATTGGTCAGGACAGCGCTCTGCGAGTGAAGAGCTACTACGTCTTGCTGAGCATCGGAGATGTGTTCGCGCTGGCCGCTACCTTGAAGAGCCGGGACAAGGGCCTTCGGAGTCTGGTGTTCGAAGCCATTGAAGATATCCGGGTGGATCCAGCGAGGAGCATGCAGGCTCCCGATCTGTTATTTGATCCCTCTCGGAAGTATTTGTTCCAAACGGTGAGAATTCCGTGCATACATGAAGGCGATGGCAGAGCGATTTTCGTCTCCGAATTAGACACCGGAACCAGCTTCCCTATTCTCGCAAGCAGCGGAGGCCTGGGCGCATCGAGGTTCATCGAGGCTGGCGGAAGATCTTATCTGGTAATCGATGAAAGCGGGGGTGAGGCCAATTGTTCTGCATTTTCGTTCTGGCTATACGATGTCAAAGCGAATGAGTTTGTGATTCATGCCGAGGGCGGAATAGGCGAGGCGGAGCGCGGTGGCTTTCCATTGAGCTATTGTGAGGGTGATAAGGCAACAACAGTGACTACGAAGAACCTATTGAACAGGGAACGTCCATTGAGATTGTTGCCACGCCCAATACATGGACTGACTTTGAGGAAGAATACTAAGGCATTAGACACTTGCAATCAGACCGTGATCATCCGCAACGCAGGTACAAGGGTGTTGATCACAGGAAAGCGCGAAGACGGCAGCTACGAGGTTTACTACAAGGGAGCCATCTCAACCGTACCAAAAGGGAGTCTGAAAACGACGAAGTGACTCGCGCCCACAGGTCACCCGCTCGGCTCCGTTGCCGTGCGCTCTGCGATTCTTTTGCGATTGAGTCCGACAAGCTGCCAGCTTGTCGTTGTTTTCGGGTTCGACCCTTGGCGGAGACTGTGACAAGCTGGCAGCTTGTCGGACTGTGAAGGCATTTCAGGAAGTCATAGCGATGAAGAAGATACTCGTGTTGCTCGCAGGTCTTCTCATGGTGTCCTGCCGGGATCGAAGCGCGCCGCCGACAGCTCTGTCAGCGGGAGATGTCTCGCGCGATTCCCGAAGCGCTTCCGGTGAGACGGATGCTCGGCAATCAGATCCAACAACAAACGACGCCGCGACGCAAACTCAACAGGTCGATCTCTGGGACCCGAACGATAATCGCGACATCACCACGAGATTGCTCGAAAGAGTGAAACAAGAAGGCGTCGTTAGAATCGTGAGCATTCTAGCCACGAGAGACAAGTACGTCTTTGTCGCTGAGTATGAAGTAAGCGCGCGGGATGCCCCGGTCGAGCGCCCGATGAATAAGAATGGGTCGGAGATACTCAGAACAAAGCGTCCCCCGCTGCATGGAACCGACCTGTGGCTCGTTAATAAGAATGGGACCGGACTACAACGATTGACCGGCGACGGAGACAGTCACGACCCGGTATGGTCGCCCTCCGGCGAAGAGATCGCGTTCATCAGCAATGGAAGCGTTCGGATCATCGAAGGCGACTCCGTCGGGCGGGACGAAGTCTTCTATGGTTCTATGAGCTCGCGAGCGCGTGGTGTCCCGGTCAGATACTCTCAACTCAGGTTCTCACCCAACGGCAAGGCCATTGCCGCGCTGGCAAAGGATGGAACCACTTCCTGGGTTGAGGTGACGGCTAGATCCAACGAAGTCTCGGCCCACGTCACTTTTGCCGAGGGGTTTGAACACTACGAATGGAATAGAGAAAGCGAGTTGGTCCTGGACTACGGGAGAATCCTTTTCGACTGGGAGTATTTGGGCGCCAACACAGAGGCTTCGGCGGACACTTCGACGCTGAAGACTGACAAGTCTGGAGATGGCCAATCACCGCTCCCTCCGAAACTACTCAAGCTGCTGCTGAGGAAACTGCGCCCCTACGGAGTGATGAAAATCGGGACTTACGCCTTCTCTCCTTCGGGCAATCGGATAGTTCTTGAAGGAGTTTTCGATGAATCTCCTCAATATGCTGGTGGTCCTCCTTCGAAGGACCTTTGGCTGGTCAATCGGGATGGCTCAGGATTGCGCCGATTGACTACGGACCATGTCAGTTACTTGACTGAGGACCATATCAGTAACGCGCCCGCATGGTCGCCTTCTGGGAAAGAGATCGCTTACACAGCGTTCGGCTCCTATAGCTCGATCGGCATCATCGACGTTAAGACGAAAAACGCTCGATGGGTATCCGGACTTCAGGCTCGTAATCCCGGGGCACAGGGCACGCACGCCAGTTGGAATTGGGGTTATGTTGCACCGCGGTGGTCACCCAATAACAAGGTCATCGCGGCAGTAGGGCGAGATGGAGAGGGCGATGACTGGATTACGGCCGTAGAGGCAAGGTCCGGCAATATGCTCTTTCAAACAAACGGAGGAGGATATAGCTTCTCATGGAGGCACGATGGGGAACTAGTCATCCCAACCCTTGGTAAGTTTGTCTTTGACTGGAACAGCGCCTTGTTCAAACGGCGTTGATCTCTTTGAGTGTAGCTTTCGAACCTGCAATAGTGCGATGAGACCAAAAGAAATGGAGGCGACATTGTGAATCTTTCGGCAATCTATCCAACGCGAGTGATGAAGTATCTTGGCGTTATGCTTATCGCTATGGGGATGCTCATGATGGGGAAAGGACTTGCCTGCGCATGTTGCGCAGATGAGGGCGAGTGGTTCGAAGGGCCAGGTGATGTTCGCGAGTTTAAGTTAATCAACGACTTGAAGTTTCGGGTCCCCGCCTTTTTACTACAGACGCGTTTCCCGATGGCATAAAAGGAATGTCTATTTCTTCGGATGACTATGCCGGAGTATATGCAGTATCACTTTCACATGGAGCGCGAAGCTGGTTACTCTCACTGGTTTGTCTCTCTGACTTATCTGACCTCGATCGGCAAGCATTGGACTAGCGGCAATCAAAGGCGGTGACAGATCGCCGCAATCCGACATGATCGTCGAACCAGAAATGATCATCATTCCCGCCGGTGAGTTCCTAATGGGCTGCGACACCGGCGCGGAGAACGAACGTCCCGTTCATCACGTCTCCCTCGACGCCTTCGCCATCGGCCGATTCGCGGTCACCAATCGGCTCTATCAATCCTTCGTCGAAGCAAGCGGACATCAAGCTCCACCTGACTGGAACGATCCACATTTCAACCATCCCGATCAGCCGGTGACGAGCGTCAGTTGGTTCGAAGCGACTGCGTACTGTAAATGGCTATCGGAGAAGACCGGCAAGCTCTATCGTCTTCCGACAGAAGCGGAGTGGGAAAGAGCCGCGCGGGGAGGACTCGAAGGCAAGCTGTACGCATGGGGAGATGACGCTCCCCAGCTTCAACCGAATTACTTTGAGCTTTGGTTGCACGGACCCGAGCGAGTTGGTCTGCGGCGAGCGAATGGATTCGGGCTTCACGACATATCGGAGAACGTTCACGAATGGTGCTCGGACTGGTACGACGAGCGTTACTATCGGGACTCGCCGGCGCGCAATCCTCAAGGTCCAACGACTGGGGCGCGGCGAGCCTCGCGAGGCGGGTCCTGGCGGCACCAGATCAAGATCACTCGCGTGGCGGCGCGAAGCAGCATCCCGCCGGAATTCAAATACAGTGACTACGGGTTCCGGTGTGCGATGAGCCTGTGACTTTGCAAATTCACTTCGCCTGGCTTCTTAGCTTTCTTGCGATAAATGTTGACAAGCGCTGTGTTGTTTCTTAGTATGTCGCCGGACGCTTAGATCGCACAACGAGTCTCGGAGGCTTGATCGCATTGGGCGGTTCTTTCGTGCGACTCAACTCTCGCACAGAGAGTTGACAATTCATAGGTACAGACGTCAACAAACTCACCTCACGCAAGCTAAGGTGTGTCTGCCCCGTTCATCTGCGAGTCACTTTTGCGATGTGCAACGATAGACGCACAAGTCCCAAAGAGGCAATATGCTAAATCAGAAAGCGAGCACGACTTCTTTCGACGCGGGTCCGATATTGCAGGCATTGAAGGCTCTGAAGAAGGGAGACTTCTCCACGCGCCTGCCTGAAGGCTCGGCGGGCGTCGACCGCGAAATCGCCAGGGCCTTTAACGACGTCGCCGAGCTTAACAAGAGCCTGGCTGACGAGCTTGAGCGCGTCAGCGGCGCGTCGAAGGCGGATCGAAAGATCGCGCGAACAAAGAAGCTACCGCCGGCAACAGGCGCATGGGCGAAATCCTTCAAGTCAGTGAATGCCATTGTCGATATCATGGCTCGACAGCGTCCTAAGGAAGCTCACAATGGCGGAGCCGTCGCATCACCAATCGAAAAAGACCTTCTGAAGACCGTAGTCGCTTTGAAGGGGGGCGACTTCTCGGTGCGCTTACCGGATGATTGGGTCGGCATTCCAGGGAAAATCGCCGACACTCTTAACGAAGTGATTGCGCGAAATGAGAGGCTCACCAGGGAGCTCGAGCGCGTAAGCAGGGTTGTCGGGAAAGAAGGCAAGATTGTTCAGCGCGCCGCTTTGCCGGTGGCCGATGGCTCCTGGAGCAGCCTGATTGAGTCAGTCAACACTCTCATAGACGACATGGCCCGGCCAACTACCGAAATGGCTCGAGTAATCGGGGCGGTGGCAAACGGCGATCTTTCACAGACGATGGCGTTGGAAGTCGACGGCCGGCCTCTGAAAGGTGAGTTCTTGCGATCGGTGAAACTGGTCAACGCGATGGTGGGCCAGCTCGGCTCCTTCGCGTCTGAAGTGACGCGTGTGGCACGGGAGGTTGGAACGGAGGGTAAGCTCGGCGGAGAGGCAAAGGTAAAAGGCGTCGCCGGCACGTGGAAGGACCTCACAGACAGCGTCAACTCGATGGCGGGAAATCTTACCGCTCAGGTCCGCAACATCGCCGAGGTGACTACGGCGGTTGCCAAAGGCGACCTCTCCAAGAAGATCACTGTTGACGTGCGAGGAGAAATCCTCGAGCTCAAGAACACAATCAATACGATGGTGGATCAGCTCAATGCATTCGCGTCGGAAGTTACACGCGTTGCGAGAGAAGTCGGCACGGAAGGCAAACTCGGCGGACAGGCGCAGGTGCCCGACGTCGCCGGCACCTGGAAGGACCTTACTGACAATGTGAACTCTATGGCCGGAAACCTGACCGGACAGGTCCGGAACATCGCCGAGGTGACGACCGCCGTGGCAAACGGGGATCTCTCAAAGAAGATCACCGTAGACGTGAAAGGCGAAATTCTGGAACTCAAGAACACGATCAACCGCATGGTTGACCAGCTCAACTCGTTCGCTTCGGAAGTAACACGCGTCGCAAGGGAAGTGGGAACCGAAGGAAAGCTCGGAGGCCAAGCGCAGGTTCGCGGCGTCGCGGGCACCTGGAAGGATCTCACCGACAACGTCAACTCGATGGCCGGCAATCTGACTGGCCAGGTGCGCAACATCGCCGAGGTCACCACCGCGGTGGCGAATGGAGACCTCTCGAAGAAGATCACTGTGGACGTGAAAGGCGAGATCCTCGAGCTCAAGAACACCATCAATCGAATGGTGGATCAGCTCAATTCGTTCGCGTCCGAAGTGACCCGGGTTGCCAGAGAAGTCGGAACGGAAGGCAAGCTCGGCGGTCAAGCCGAGGTGCCGGGCGTCGCCGGGACATGGAAGGATCTAACCGACAACGTGAACTTCATGGCGGGTAATTTGACGGCTCAGGTTCGGAACATCGCGGAGGTCAGCACGGCTGTGGCCAAGGGCGATCTCTCCAAGAAGATCACTGTAGATGTGAGAGGCGAGATCCTGGAGCTCAAGAACACGATCAACGTGATGGTGGACCAGCTCAACTCGTTCGCATCCGAGGTTACGCGGGTCGCGCGCGAGGTGGGCACCGAGGGTAAACTCGGCGGACAGGCCGATGTTCGTGGGGTCGGAGGTACGTGGAAGGATCTCACCGACAGCGTCAATTCGATGGCCGGAAACCTTACCGGTCAGGTCCGTAATATCGCCGAGGTGACTACCGCCGTCGCCAAGGGCGACCTCTCCAAAAAGATCACCGTCGATGTGAAGGGCGAGATTCTCGAGCTGAAGAACACTATCAACGTCATGGTGGACCAGCTCAACGCGTTCGCATCGGAAGTGACGCGCGTGGCCAGGGAAGTGGGAACCGAAGGTAATCTGGGCGGACAAGCGGTAGTGCCTGACGTGGCCGGCACCTGGAAGGATCTCACTGACAATGTGAACTCGATGGCCGGCAATCTGACCGGCCAGGTGCGAAACATTGCCGATGTGACGACCGCCGTGGCCAACGGCGACCTCTCAAAGAAGATCACCGTCGACGTGAAGGGTGAGATTCTGGAACTCAAGAACACAATCAACCGAATGGTCGATCAGCTCAACTCGTTTGCTTCGGAAGTGACACGCGTGGCGAGGGAGGTCGGGACGGACGGCAAGCTTGGCGGGCAGGCGGATGTGCGCGGCGTCGGTGGAACGTGGAAAGACTTGACCGACAGCGTCAACTCGATGGCCGGCAATTTGACCGGTCAGGTGCGCAACATCGCCGAAGTCACAACCGCCGTGGCCAACGGCGATCTCTCAAAGAAGATCACCGTCGATGTGAAGGGCGAGATTCTGGAACTCAAGAACACCATCAACCGGATGGTGGACCAGCTCAATTCGTTCGCGTCCGAAGTCACCCGCGTGGCAAGAGAAGTAGGAACCGAAGGCAAGCTCGGCGGTCAGGCACAAGTGCCCGGGGTCGCGGGCACCTGGAAGGACCTGACCGACAATGTGAACTTCATGACCGGCAACCTTACTGCCCAGGTACGCAACATCGCCGAGGTCACCACCGCGGTCGCTAACGGCGACCTCTCAAAAAAGATTACCGTCGATGTAAAGGGAGAGATTCTCGAGCTGAAGAACACTATCAACCGGATGGTGGATCAGCTCAACGCGTTCGCTTCGGAAGTCACCCGTGTCGCGCGAGAAGTAGGAACGGAAGGCAAGCTCGGCGGTCAGGCGCAAGTCGCGGACGTCGCCGGCACCTGGAAGGACTTGACTGACAATGTGAACTTCATGGCAGGCAACCTCACCGTGCAGCTTCGCGATATGTCCAAGGTTGCAACTGCTATCGCCAACGGCGACCTGACGCAGAAGATCACCGTGGATGTGCGAGGCGAAATTCTTCAGATCAAAGAAGTGATCAATGTGATGGTGGATCAGCTCAACGCCTTCGCTTCCGAAGTGACGCGTGTGGCGCGCGAGGTGGGCACTGAGGGCAACCTGGGAGGTCAGGCCGAGGTTAGAGGCGTCGCAGGGACCTGGAAAGACCTGACCGACAACGTGAACTTCATGGCCAGCAACCTTACCGCTCAAGTTCGTAACATCGCGGACGTGACAACAGCCGTCGCCAACGGCGACCTCTCGAAGAAAATCACCGTCGACGTAAAAGGAGAGATCCTCGAACTCAAGAACACTATCAACGTCATGGTTGACCAGCTCAACTCATTTGCGTCTGAAGTGACGCGTGTCGCTCGCGAGGTCGGCACCGAAGGCAAGCTGGGAGGACAGGCGGATGTAAAGGGTGTGGCCGGTACGTGGAAAGACTTGACCGACAACGTGAACTTCATGGCCGGGAACCTGACCGGTCAGGTGCGCGGCATCGCCCAGGTCGTGACAGCAGTCGCCAACGGCGAATTGAACCGGAAGCTGACGATCGAGTCAAAAGGCGAGATTGCCGAGCTGGCCGACACGATAAATGCGATGACCGATACGTTGGCGACCTTTGCCGATCAGGTGACCACGGTAGCACGCGAAGTGGGCGTCGAAGGCAAGCTCGGCGGACAGGCGAACGTTCCGGGTGCTTACGGCACCTGGAGGGATTTGACCGACAATGTGAATCAGTTGGCGGCGAACCTGACGACTCAAGTGCGTGCTATTGCCGAGGTCTCCACGGCGGTTACACAGGGAGATCTCACGCGGTCAATTACTGTCGAGGCGCAAGGGGAGGTCGCGGCGCTCAAGGACAACATCAACGAGATGATCCGCAACCTCAAGGACACTACCCAGAAGAACACCGAGCAAGACTGGCTCAAGACCAACCTGGCCCGCTTCACTGGAATGCTACAGGGCCAGCGCGACATGGCGACTGTCGCGAACATGATTCTTTCGGATCTTGCGCCGCTCGTCGATGCGCAACAGGGCGTTTTCTACGTCAATCAGCCGCAGGAGGATGGACATCCGCTGATGAAACTGCTTGGGGGTTACGCCTACTCGAATCGTAAGAATCTCTCGAATGAATTCAGACAGGGCGAAGGACTAGTGGGACAGTGCGTCCTGGAAAAGAAGCGGATTCTCCTGACCAATGTTCCGAACAATTACATCTACATCAACTCCGGACTTGGAGAAGCTCCGCCTCTAAACATCATCGTGTTGCCTGTGTTATTCGAGGAGGAAGTCAAGGCGGTGATCGAGCTCGCATCCTTCAACCGCTTCAGCGAAATTCATATGACCTTCCTGAACACGTTGACCGAGAGTATCGGCATCGTGCTCAATACGATTGAGGCTAACACGCGCACGGAACGTCTGCTGATCCAATCTCAGTCGCTGGCCTCCGAGCTACAGAGCCAGCAGGACGAGCTCAAAAAGACAAACGAGCGACTCGAACAACAGGCTCTGACTCTGCGCGAGTCCGAAGAGCGGCTGCGCAATCAGCAGGAAGAGCTTCGAAACACTAACGACGAGTTGAGTGAAAAAGCGACGCTGCTTGCGCAGCAGAAGTCGGAGGTCGAGGCGAAGAATCAGGAGGTTGAAGAGGCCCGCTGGGCGATGGAAGAGAAGGCCGAACAGCTTGCGCTTACGTCGAAGTACAAATCCGAGTTCCTCGCTAACATGTCGCACGAACTACGAACTCCGCTCAACAGTATGTTGATACTGTCGCGGCAGCTGGCCGAGAATACGGAGGGCGCGCTGACGCCGAGACAGGTGCAATTCGCTGAGACGATTCACTCGTCCGGCAACGACCTGCTTTCGCTGATCAATGACATTCTCGATCTCACGAAGATCGAGTCAGGGATGATGGCGATCGAGGCCAGCGAGATGCCGTTTAACGATCTCACCGAGCAGATGAATCGCAGCTTCCATCAGCTTGCTCAAGACAAGGGGCTGGAGTTCACGATCGATATCGAGCCGACTCTGCCTCCTTCCATCCTGACCGACCAAAAGCGTCTCCAACAAATCCTCAAGAACTTACTGTCGAATGCATTCAAGTTCACCGAGAAGGGACGGGTCTCGCTTCAGATAAAAGCTATTGAGCGTCGCGGGCACTTTGCAATGGAGAGCCTCAATCAGTCCGAGGTGGTGATAGGCTTTTCCGTCGTGGATACCGGAATCGGCATTCCGGCAGACAAGCAGCAGATAATCTTCGAGGCGTTTCAGCAGGCGGACGGTACGACCAGCCGCAAATATGGCGGTACCGGGTTGGGGCTTTCGATCAGCCGAGAAATTGCTCGGCTACTGGGCGGCGAGATTCGCGTCGCCAGCATCGTCGGGGAGGGAAGCACCTTCACGCTCTATTTGCCGCGATCGCACAAAGCTTCCGCGGCCGTCAGCTCGCAAGAAACGCATCCTCGAGAGAGGTCGGCAGCCGGTGGACTTTCGACCTCGCCATTGTCATTGGCAAGTCCATATCCTACGGTTGAGTACAACGAGGTATTCGAGATCGCCGACGATCGCGGCAGCATCGAGCCGGGTGAGCGATTGGTATTGATCATCGAAGATGACGCCTTATTTGCTCAGATTGTCCTGGATCTGGCCCACGAAAAAGGCTTCAAGGGGCTGGTGGCCGCACGTGGCGATGTCGCTCTGACACTCGCACGCAAGTACAAGCCGGACGCCATAACCCTGGATATCAAGCTGCCGGATCAGGAAGGTTGGACAGTGCTCGATCGCTTGAAGCACGATTCGGAAACGAGCCACATACCGGTGCACGTAATTACCGCTTACGAACAGCAGCGGCAGCCGCGCGCATTCGGAGCATTCATGCACCTGCAAAAGCCGGTTTCGCGCGAGCAGCTTGCGGACGCTTTTGACCAGATCGCCGCTTTCGCGGAGCGTGAAATGAGACGGCTGCTGGTGGTGGAAGACGATGACACTCAGCGAATGAGCATAGTCGAGCTGATAGGCGGTGGTGATGTAGAGACCACGGACGTAGCGACCGCAACGGAAGCCATCGAGGCGCTTAAAGCCGAGCGGTTCGACTGCATGGTGCTGGATCTGAAGCTGCCGGATATGAGCGGCTTTGATTTGATCGACAAGATTCAAAAGGAACTCGGACAAAACGACCTTCCGATTATCGTCTACACGGGCAAGGATCTTACGGAAAAGGAAGAGAGCCAATTAAGGCAGGTAGCCGACGCGATAGTCGTAAAGGAGGCGAACTCGCCTGAGCGGCTGCTGGCCGAGACTGCTATGTTCCTTCATCGGGTGGAAGCGAATATGCCCGAGCCGAAAAGGCGGATGATCCGGCAGGTGATGCGACAAGATCCCGTCCTGGCCGGCAAGAAGGTGCTGATCGTGGACGATGATGTCCGCAACATTTTTGCTCTTTCCAGCACGCTCGAGAGCTATCAGATGGAGGTACTCTATGCGGAGGACGGCCGGGAAGGCGTCAAGCTTTTGCAGCAGAACCCGGATATCGATGTAGTCTTGATGGATATCATGATGCCTGAGATGGACGGCTATCAGACGATGCAAGCGATCCGGAAGATCGAGACCTTCGCATCGCTGCCGATCATTGCGTTGACAGCTAAGGCTATGAAGTCCGATCGCGAGAAGTGTATCGAGGCGGGAGCTTCGGACTACATCTCCAAGCCGTTGGACATTGATCAATTGTTGTCGATGTTGCGAGTGTGGCTATACGGTCGCAAAGTGGCGCGAGCATGAGGGATAGAGAGACAACCCCCAAACTGGAAGAGCTGGAAACCGATTTGCTGCTGGAGGCATTGCTTCGTTACTACGGCTATGACTTCCGTGATTACGAGCCGGGAACCCTCAAGCGCCGAATTCGCGAGAGCATGCTTGCGGGACGCATCTCGACCGTATCCAGGTTTCAAGACAAACTGCTTCACCAACCTGCTTTCCTGGAGCGGTTCTTGCGCGGTTTCTCAACCACCGGCCTTTCCATTTTCTCCGATCCCGGTTTTTACCGGGCCTTTCGAATGAAAGTCGTCCCCCAACTCAGAACGTATCCTTTCATACGCATCTGGCATGCCGGGTGTTCGACGGGCGAGGATGTCTATTCGATGGCCATCCTCCTTCACGAGGAGGGCCTCTACCAACGGTCTCGGATCTATGCAACCGATCTAAGCGAGGATGTCGTGAAACAGGCGCGCACCGGCCGCTTTCGTTCGGCGGTTGCGCACCAATATTCCTCCGATTACAAGAAGGCCGGGGGAACCCGATCACTGTTGGAGTACTTCAGGAAGAAAGGCAACCGGCTGCTGATCGAGCCCGCGCTTAAGAGGAATATAGTGTTTTCAGAGCATAACCTTGCGACTGATGGCTCTTTCAACGAGTTTCAAGTTATCGTCTGCCGCGGAATTCTGTGGAACTTCAATCACAAACTCAGAGAACGTGTCGACAAGTTGATCTATGAGAGTCTCAGCCGGTTTGGGATTCTGGCGCTGGGCCCGGCGGAATCACTGGAGACGATGCCCTATGAAGATCATTATGCGCTCCTGGACGAAGAAAGCCGCCTTTACCAAAAACACGGCACCAATGTGAGTCCCCGGTTTGCCGGTATGGAAAGTAAGCACGAGAAGCTCGGTTGAGCGATAAACGTCATGCAAACTGATCCTCCCCAGGTCAATATCTTGATGGTCGATGACAATGAGAGCAATTTGCTTGCTCTCGAGGCCATCCTACAGGGCGCCGATCGCAATCTTGTTCGAGCAGCTTCCGGAGAGGCCGCCCTGCAGTATCTCCTGTACAATGACGCCGCCGTCATTCTGCTCGACGTTCGAATGCCCGGCATAAGCGGACTCGAGACCGCCGAGTTGATCCGTGGCAGCAAGAAAACGCGGGACCTTCCGATTATTTTCTTGACCGCTTACGACAGCGCCGACAAAGAGGACCTATCGAGGGGATATTCCCTCGGCGCGGTTGACTACATCATCAAGCCTCTCGACCCGGAGGCTCTGAAATCCAAGGTGGCGGTCTTTGTCGAGCTGTACAAGAAAACGGAGCAGGTGAAGCAACAGGCGGCGCTGCTGCACGAGAAGAATATCCAGTTGGAAAATGCAAATTTCGAGCGGCTGGGTAAGCTTGTCGAGCTTGGGCAGCAATTGACCGCCCAACGCGACCCTGAGACTCTTCTGCAACTCGTCTGCGAAGCGGCCGCCGACATTCTCGGAGCTCAAAATGCTTTCGTTAGAATTAATGGAACGGCCGGTCAGTCAGCCCGCTATTTTTTAGGCGGTGGACTCGATGTGAACGCGCCGGCGAACCCGGAGAGAAGAGAGATTGATGAGAACGCATTCGATGCTTTCTCTTCGAAGACGCGGCCGATTCGCGTGTCAAACGCGGGGCGCACGAAGCGGGTGAGGGATGTTCCCATTCCCCCCTGGTTTGGCTCGCTGCTTTCAGCTCCTATCTCTTTGCTCGGCGAAACCGTGGGCTGGTTGTACCTGGTGGATAAACTCGATGCGCCCGAGTTTGGCGAGGCGGACGAACGGCTCGCCTTGACGCTGGCTGGCCAACTGGCTGTCGCATACGAAAACGCAAGGCTATACGCTGAAGCCCGTGGGCATGCCGCCGAATTGCTTGTGGAGGTGACAGAGCGAAAGCAAGCGGAAGAGGAGAAAGAGAGACTGCTGGTTAGCGAGAAAACTGCGCGCCTTGAAGCCGAAGAAGCTCAGAGACTGAGCGCCAGGCTGCTAATCCGCGAGGAAAATGCTCGCGCCGAAGCCGAGGCCGCTAATCGACTGAAAGATGAGTTTCTGGCGACCGTTTCGCACGAACTGCGAACGCCGCTCAACTCGATCCTTGGATGGGCGCAACTCATGCGGACCGGTACGCTTGATGGGTCGGCCTCCGCGAGGGCGCTGATGACGATCGAGCGCAATACCAAGACTCTCGCCCAAATCATCGAAGATCTTCTCGACGTCTCCCGAATCATTACCGGAAAGTTGCGGCTGGACGTGCGGCCTGTCGAGCTCGATTCGGTTGTTGAAGCCGCTCTGGAGGCGATTCGTCCGGCGACTGACGCCAAGAATATCCTGCTCGAGGTGTCATTAGACGCAGGAGTGGGCGCCGTCTCCGGCGACTCGGGCCGGCTTCAACAGATCGTGTGGAACCTTCTGTCGAACGCAATCAAATTTACCCCGAGCGGCGGCCAGGTCTCAGTAAAGCTTGAGCGCGTCGCCTCGGGAGCGCGGATTACTGTCTCCGACAGTGGGGAAGGAATCAGTGAAGAATTTCTGCCCTATGTGTTCGATCGCTTCAGACAGGCCGACAGCACCTTCGCCCGAATGCACGGCGGGCTGGGACTCGGACTCGCAATAGTGCGCCACCTGGTCGAGTTGCACGGGGGATCGGTTGGCGCCGACAGCAAGGGAAAGGGGGAGGGCGCAACTTTCACCGTGTCGTTTCCACTGGCCCCGGAACGGAATGCGGACGCCCACGCCGGACCGCTCATGGATTCTGGCCAGCCTTCGTTGGAGGCGCCAAAAGATCTCGCCGGCCTCTCCGTGATGATTGTCGATGATGAACACGACGCGCGCGAGTTGCTTGTCGCGATGCTCGAAC
>WNFR01004232.1_pt1 | contig 20822 bp, 22 predicted proteins | sample 5400221 | NCBI WGS metagenome assembly WNFR01 (sample SAMN13153357, study PRJNA577476) | soil metagenome | isolation source: 40 cm soil under Madrone tree | place: USA:California | collected 2016-06-14 | reverse complement strand
CACCAGGTCGGCGGCGTTATGTGCGGGGTTGGTGCCCGCCAGGTAGGTGGAATAGCTTAGGGCGTAAACGGTTCCGCTAAAACCTATCCTGCTGACGAATCCATGTGTCCCAGGATCGGTCGGGGACGCTCGAAACGCGTTGGCCGTCGGGAAATTGGAAGACGTCGTCGTGCCCGCTACGTAAATGTCACCAACCCCATCAACCGCGAGACCGGCTGGTGTATCGACACCATTACCACCGAGGTAGGTAGCAAAGGCAAGTTGGTCCGCCGGAGTCGCAGCAGAGGGATTCAACTTGGCGATGAAGAGGTTCTGGGCGCCGTTGCGAGTTGATTGGATTGGTAATGGGTTCGGTGACTGCGAAAGCGGGAAATCGGCCGAATCGGTCGAGCCCGCAACATAGATATTCAGGGAAGAGTCGACCGCCACTTGTACGCTGGCTTCGGTGCCGCTTCCGCCGAGGTAGGTGGAATAGGTGAGGATCGGATCAATCACCAGCTCGCGACTGCGGTCATAATTGCCGATATCAAATCCAATCTTGTTGGCCGCCAGTTGCCGGAAACTGCCCGAAACATTTTTCTTCGCTCTGCCGTCCTGCTGGTAAAAGGAGGGAGCATGGAAGCGGACGTCTCCATTGCCGGTCGAGAGTACGAGTTCGCCGGCGTCGAGTTTCGCGGAGGTGCCATCGAAGGTCAGCGCGATCTGGTTCGGATCGGCACCCGGAGCGACGCGGAAGTCGTATTCGAGTTGTCCCTGATTGCCGTAGTACGTGAGGTCGATTCCCGGATAGACAGCCTCGTAATTTACGCGTCCATATTGCGGAATTCCGCGGCGCCACCTTGAAGGATCATTGCCAATGAAATAGTTGCTCTTGCCACCGAGAAGTTCGGCGCCCGAGACGCGCGCCGCAGAGTTGCTGCCTGCGAGCCGCATGCGGATGACATTACTGGCCGATACGGAGGGAGACGCGGCGCGCCGCGTCTCTACACTAGAGGATCGATGAAGGCTCAGCACGGCCTCGTCAGACGTCAGGAACAGGGCGTAGCCGTGGCCACGGGACAGGAACTTGACGCGGGGATCGGTCTGTCCCTGGTTCGCTTCAAAGAACATCGGCAGCGAAATGGGCGACACTGATCTGGAAGAGGGTACTGGCGAACTTTTGGCGTGGACGTTAGCGTGGGCTGCGGTGGTTGCCGATCCAAAATAGAAAAGAACGCTTGCGGCGGCTAAGACCATCGCCGCGAGAAAAATAACTGCCAGACGCCTACCTGTCACTGATCCTCCCACCGAATTCAGAGATCTTGAGACTTGAAACTTGAGAACTGAAGCACGGTAATTCCAATTCACGAATACTCCTCCGATGTCCCAATTTCACGGGGTGAGGCGAGAACGGCACACAAACACCGCTGGGGCTCGACGCCCTTAGGACGCGGATGCGTACCTGTCACCAGAACTGGGGTTAAAGCAAACAAATACTTTTACATCCGGGAGATACGCTGTCAAGCCGAGCCAGGGAGATTTGCGACCGCTCTAGTGAGAAGCGGCGAGGAAGGGAATGGTTGCTAAGGGAAAGCAGGTTTGCACGCAACGCTCACGGATGAGTGGTAAACGATCTCCTGCGACGTGATAGCCGTTGGTAGTGGGTCAGAGACCCACTACCTAGCCGTCACCTGCTATCGCTCTTCAGGCATGTAGGTCGCGCTCCTCCGTAATTCGCCGGACATGGATGTGTTTCTCACGCTTTCGAGTTTGGGCAATGTCGTAGGCGGCCTGCATCCGCATGAGCGTGTCCATGCGCACTCCGAAGGCTTTCTCGATCCGTAGTGCCATGTCCCCAGAGAGATCGGCCTTGCGATTGAGCAAGCTTGAAAGTGCGGGTCGTGAGACCCTCAGGGCCTTGGCCGCTGCCGTCACCGACAGGCCAGCGGGAACAATGATCTCGGTACGGATAAAATCTCCTGGATGAGGCGGGTTCTTCATCGGCATATTAAATTTGTACCTAGTGGTAGTCTTCCAAATTCAGGTCGCAGATTTCGTTCTCTGCGCTGTCAATTCTGAACGTCAGGCGCCGGTTGCCGGTAACACTCAGGCTCCATGTCCCCTTACGGTCGCCGGCCAGGAGGTGCGCCTTCCACGCCAGTAGCGACCGCAATTCCTCCACGTCTTGCATGTCATCTGGAAACGCCAGCATCTTGCGGAGTTTGTCCGTTGTATCTTGCGGAATACCCTTTGCGATGTCCTCTGCGTAGAGTTTTTTCAGCCCCTTATGAGAGAAGTTCCGAATCCGCACTAATCGACTGTATCCTGTAGCTTAACACTTATCAATCCCAGACGCGAGGGCGTGCCCTTCTCCTTGCATAGTCCGCGCCGGTGCAGATGGAGACGCGGCGCGCCGCGTCTCCACTACTTTTTCTTTAGCTCTTCGATTTCGCGTTTCAGCCGCGAGTAGCGGCTTACTAGCGTCGACAGGTAGGCGATGTGGATGATCCAGGTGGCGGTGTAGGCGGCGATAAGGTATCGGTTCATCGCGGGCTCCGGGAGGATTGAGTCAGGGACTCCATTGCCTGGGCTTGCTCGACTTCACGTTGCAGCTTTTCCAGGCGATAGCGCGACCAGCAGATCAGAAATGCGAAGCAGGAAAAGGCCAGCCAGTTGATGAGCAGCACATGCATCATTCGGGGATCGATCGATCCGCCGCCGCCGATTACCGGCTGCGGGTGCTGGGTGCGGAAAAACCAGATCGAAAAGTACACAAACGGCACACACAGAGCGCCGAAAATCGCCAGCGTGGCGGCGAGAAGTGGAGTTTCTCCGCTGGAAGAGAAGCGACGCAGGACCAGATAACTTACATAAATCAGCCACAGCACGAGGGTCGAGGTCAGGCGCATGTCCCATGTCCACCAGATGCCCCAGACCGGACGCGCCCAGATCGGGCCGGTGACCAGCACGATGGTGCAGAAGACAATGCCGACTTCGGCCGACACCAGCGCCACCATGTCGGCGGCGGGGTTGCGGCGGATGAGATACACCAGCGACGCGACGAAGTTAATTGTGAATAGGATGAATGCGGTCCAGGCGGAGGTGACGTGATAGTAGAAGATGCGTTGTACCTCGCCCATCGTCTGTTCGGTGGGCGCAACGACTAGTGCCTGGTAGAGCGCGCAGCTCAAGAGTATCGCGGTCAGAATGCCGAAGATCGGGAAGGTTTTTTTCATAGTGAGCTTCGAGCTGGGAGCTACGAGCTACGAAATGCGAGTCTTGGTTTCTGTCTGCTCATAGCCCGGGGCTCGAAACTCGCAGCTCACTCCGCGTTCAACACGGTTTCAAACAAAATGAGGCAAGCCGTAGTAAACACCAGATCGTAGCTCAGAAGCAATGCAATCCAGACGCGCGCGCCTTCGCCGGTCAGAATGTTGGTGGTTGCTTGCACCATCCCTAGCAGGGCAGGGATCGAAATTGGGAACAGCAGCAGTGGGAGCATGATCTCGCGGCTGCGCGTGCGCAACGACATCGCTGCAAAGAATGTTCCGTTCACTACCAGAGCCCACGTGCCGAGAGCGGCGACAATCAGCAACTGCCAAACCGGGCCGAGGGGGCGCAATTGATAGAACACGACGAACAAAGGAGTCATCAAGGCTTCGAGCACGCTGACGAAGATGAAGTTGCCGATTGCCTTGGCAAGGAACAGGGAATTGGCGGGAGCGGGCGATACGCGATAGGCGTCAAGTACCTGATTACGAATCTCGCGGGCCCAGGTTTGGTTCAGGGCGACGACGGCAGCAAAGAGAATAGCCACCCAGATCAGGCCACCCGCGATTCGTCTGGACTCTTCGGCGTTTGGATCGAAGGAAAAGCTGAACACCACCACCACCAGCAAAGAAAAAAACAGCATCGAGTTGATGGCGTCTTTGGAGCGCCACTCCAGGCGGAGGTCTTTCAGGAGTGTGGCGCGCGTGATGCCGGTGGGCGCAGACATTAGTTGGCCCCCTCCGGCGGCGTAAGGTTGCGGGTGCGGCCAATGATTAGACCTTCCTGCATCCAGACGAACTCGTCGGCGGCGCCTTCGAGCAACGACGCTTGATGGGTGACGACGAAGATCGTCTTACCCTGGTCGCGGATGCCCTCCAACAGGCGGACCATGTCGGCAGCGGAGTGAATGTCGACGTTGGAGAACGGCTCGTCCAGCAGCAAAATTTTGGGATCGTTGAGCAGGGCGCGGGCCAGTGACATCCGCTGCCGCATGCCTTGAGAATATTGGCCGACCGGACGCGTGAGATCGGGATCGAGACCGACGGCGCGAATCGAATCGGCGCATCGCGAACGATCGGCAATGCTGTACAGACGCGCGAAGTACGATAGATTCTCAAGGCCGCTCATTTCGTCGTAAAGCAGCGAAGGGTGCGCCATGTATCCAACCTGGTGGCAGACGTCGCAGAATTTTTGCGCGCCAAGAATCGTGACGTGGCCGCTCGTGGGTCGGCTCAGTCCGGCGAGCGTGCGTAGCAGCGTGGTCTTGCCAGCGCCATTGTCGCCCAGAATGCCATAGAGCTTCCCGCTGGAGAAGTCTGCGCTCACGCCGCGCAGGGCGGCGAAGCGGCCAAACTGCTTGATCAGGTTGGAGACGGTGATGACGGGCGCGGTTTCAGTCACCGGTTGAGGGCTAATTTGCCATTCCGCTGGAACTGGAATTCTGGTTCTCGGTCATGCTCTTGCCGGGCTGTGCGTTCGGTGTCGCACCGGGTTGGGGGGCGTATTTCGATGCGCACTTGGCTTGCAGTTGTTTTGCATGAAAGACACCGTCGCGTCCGAAGCTGCCGTCGGCGAGCGCTTGGGAATCGTCTTTGAAGGTGTCCGGTGGAGCTTCAGTTCCGGTGTAGGAAACATTCAGCGTCAGGTCATTTTCTTTAAGCATGAAGTCGACGCGCGTTCCGGAGCGCTTGATCGATCCCGGAACGACATTGCCCGCTACGCGGAGGCGCTTCGAGTACGCTCCATCGCCCATGCCCTGCAGTTCTTTTATCGTGACGTAATAGCTCTTACTGTCTTGCACACCGGTGTAGGCGAGATAGCCGAGCGACAGGAGAATGACGACGGTTACGGCGCCGAATTTCAGGTATCTGTTGGCTTGGCTCGACATGACCGGCTCCTACTAAAAAACTTTACGCGCTGCTCTGGATGGGGTCAAGGTGACATCCGGCCGGTCTGGGCAGGGCAGCGCTTTCCTCTATGACCTCTGTGGTTAGGATCCAAAGCCTTAACCACAGAGGACACGGAGGTCACAGGAAGGCACAGGGGACTTCGGTTTATCATGAAGATGGCATGTCATTCCCAATCAAAGTGTGCGTTGTTTGCTCAGAAGAGTTCGAACTGAAGCCGGGGAAGCCCGGCTTTGCCAATCGCTGTCCATCGTGCAGCGAACCGGATAGCACCGACTCCAAGACTAAGCAGGCACTGGACGCCGTCGAACGCAAAGCTCAGATGGAAGCGAATGAAGCGCGCAGGGAAGCGATGCGAAACCTGCTCTACCGCAAAGACAGCTGACGGTTCCCAAGAGCGTCGCGCTAACGCTTCAACAAAGAAACCAAACGGCACTATCCCTCGGGAATGGCCGGGCAGCCCGGAAATTCCTTGAGGAAGGTGTTGCCGATATATTGCAGGTCCTTGATTCCGATCTCGCTGGAGTAGAAGCCGTCGGTGGTCAGACGGCGCAGAAAGGCGAAGAACTCTACGCCCTGGTTTAGGGTTGTGTCGTTGTCGGCGTTCTTGCGATAGGCAATCAGATCAAGAACATCTTTCTTCTGCACTGGTGAACAGGCGAGGTAAGTGCTGCCGAAGCGATCGGCGCAAAGGCCATCGAGCCACATCATTCCACCGCCAAGGGCTAGTTGATAGTCCTTGTTTTCGCTGGTAAGGAGATCGATGAACTCCGGCGCGCCTGCCTTGACGGCGCCGGCGGAGTGCTCGTCCGCCGGGATGATGGCATCGCAAAGTGAAGACAAGGTCTGGTACTGATGCGCGGAGAAGAACTTCGGACGGTATGTTCCGGCCTGCAAGGGCACGGACTGTAATACGGACCCTCCAGCGGCTCCGATGGCCAGCGTCTTCAGGACATCGCGGCGGGTGATTGGGTTCTTCGTCATCGTCATCTCCTCTCTTCTCTTCTACAAATTTCCTTTTCGAGCCTGATCGAGCAAGTGATCGGAAGCGCGCCACGACAGCGCCATGATCGTCAGCGTCGGATTTTTGTCGGGATTCGTGACCAGCACCGCCCCGTCGACCACAAACAGATTCTTCACGTCGTGCGCCTGGCAGTGGCCGTTGAGCACGGATGTTGCTGGATCGGTTCCCATGCGGGCCGTGCCCACTTCGTGGATGATGACCCCGCCGTCCGCGATTCCGTAGGGACTATCGCCCGGGCGTCTGCGCGTAACATATGTGCCGCCGGCAGCTTCGACGATCGCGCGGAACGTTTCTTGCATGTCCTTAGCCATCTTGATTTCGTGATCGCTCCACTTGAAGTGGAAACGCAGTACAGGGATTCCCCATTGGTCCACAACGTAAGGATCGATATCGCAGTAACTGTCGGGATTGGGAATCATTTCGCCGCGTCCGGCAAAACCGATGAAGTTGCCATAGAGCTTGCGGCAAGTCTGTTTCAGACTCACGCCATAGCCCTCCTCGTCATCGCAGATGTCGTGAAACATTCCGGCGCCGGGCATTTCACGGCCTCCGTATACTTCGATGTGATAGCCGCGCGGGAAATCGTTTTGACGGTCATATTTCCACCAGGGCACGTACACGTGCATGCCGCCAACGCCGTCGTGGTTGTGTGGAGGGATCTTCTCCATCTGCGGAAAGTAGCCCTCGCCATCGCTGCCCACTGAGTCCATCAGGTTGCGACCGACCGCACCTGACGAATTCGCAAGGCCGTCAGGGAAAAGTGTTGACTTTGAGTTGAGGAGAAGGCGCGCGGACTCGCAGGCGCTCGCGGCTACCACTACGGCCTTCGCATGGACGCGCTTTTCCGACCGACTAGCTTTATCGACGTATGAGACGCCCTCCGCCTTGCCGTCTTTGCCAATTAGAATTTCCCGGGCCATGGCGCCCGTGACAAGAGTGAGGCGTCCGGTCTTCTGCGCGGGCGGGATCAGAACCTGACTCGAACTGAAGTTGGAAGCCCGCCGGCAGCCGCGTCCGCATTGTCCGCAGTAATGACAGGCCGGGCGGCCGTTGAGCGCTTCCGTCAGAATCGCCATTCTCGACGGAATGCACGGAATCCCAATTTTGTCGCAGGCGCGCTTGACGATTACTTCATTACATCGCGGTTTGGGCGGCGGCTGGAAGACGCCGTCGGGCGCGCTGGGAATGTTTTCCTTCGTCCCGAACACTCCGATGTAGCCTTCGACCTTATCGTAATAGGGAGAAATGTCGTCGTAGGAGATGGGCCAATCCTCGCCGAGACCGTCGCGAGTTTTGGATCGAAAATCTACGGGCGCGAAGCGCAATGCGATACGCCCCCAGTGGTTCGTGCGTCCGCCCACGATGCGCGATCGGAACCAACGGAACTTCGAATCGGCTGCTACCGTGTAGGGTTCGCCTTCGATGGTCCAGGCGCCGGTGGGCGCAAGGAACTCGCTCTCCAACCCGTTGCCGGGCTTTATGGCATTGCCGCCGATGCCGGCACCGCGGTGCGGCAACTCGTACGGCCACACGTGCTCCTTGAAGTCCACGTCAGGATTGAGTGGCGGGCCCGCCTCAAGGAGCACGACGTTCAGTCCGCCCTCGGTCAGGACCTTGGCGGCCATACCTCCGCCGGCTCCGGAGCCGACAATGCAAACGTCATACGTCTTGGGGGATCGAACGACCTGGGGCATAAGTGCCTGACCTGCCTTTCCTGAATCGCTGATTGTAGCGCGCAGTGCGAAATCTGCCCGCAATTCTTGGGGAAGGAGAGAAGGAAACTATTCCTGAAGCGCTGTCTAGCGACCCTTACTCCAAAGGACTCGCTGGTATGCACCTCAAATGTCTGACAGAGTCCCAGCCGGACCGGGTCTCCTGAAAGGATCGTCGCCGGCTAGTCTACCCGAACCCAGCCGCCCTCAGCCTTGCGCCGCCAGCGAATGCCGCGCATATCGATCCAATCTCCGAAGGGTTCGTCGGGCTTGTTGTCGGAGCCCAGGCGAAGAACATTGCCGTCCGGGTCTTCGACGTGCATTTCGCGTGAGCCCCAGGGATAGTTCGCGGGCGGATTGCGTACACTTGCTCCTTTGGCGAGCCACTCCTTGTGCAGCGTGTCGACATCGCTTACGCCGATCCACATCCAGCTTCCGGGATTACCTTGATCTCCGACAGAAAGAAAAAGATGACACCGGCCGCGAGAGACCGAGGCAAAAGAATTGGTGTCATCGTCCCTCCAGTCCATCTTGAAGCCGAGGATGCGGACGTAGTAGTTGAGGCTGGCCTCGAGATCATTGACGCGCAAGACGGGAGTGGCTCCGTGGAATGCGACTGGCACAGACTTCGTGGTTTCTGTTGGAGACATGATTCCTCCTCACAGCAAAAATGCTACACCCGATGACCGAATAGTCGCATCGTTGCTGCTTAACTACTGGTGAAATATTGCCGACGTTATGGCCTCCTGTGGGGTCGCGCTCAACTGTCCATTTAGAATGTCAGCATGATTCATCCCTGGCACGACGTCACGCCCGGCGGCAAGCTGCCGCATGAGTTCAACACGGTCATCGAGATTCCCTTCGGATCGAGTGTGAAGTACGAACTCGACAAGATCAGCGGACTTATCAAGCTCGATCGAGTGCTTTATTCGGCCGTCTACTATCCGGCGAACTATGGCTTCATTCCGCAGACATTGGCCGAGGACGATGATCCGCTCGACGTTTTGGTGCTGTGTCAGGAGACAGTGGTGCCGCTGACCATCATTCATGCGCGTGCGATTGGATTAATGACCATGATTGATTCGGGCAAACAGGATCACAAGATTATTGCGGTCGCGACCGAAGATCCTGAATTCAATGCCTATCGCGAAGCCGCCGAGATGCCGCCGCACCGGTCGCTCATGCTGCGGCGCTTTTTTCAGGATTACAAACAGCTGGAAGGCAAGAGCGTGGAAGTGGACGAGCTTCAGCCCGCGGGCAAGGCGTATCCGATTATCGAGGATGCGCTGCACCGCTATAGCGAGGAGCGACGGTCCGGGTTCAAGAGTGGCGGTAAGTAACCTAATCGAGTGCCAACGCCCGGCTCAGCGCGCCATTTAGCTCCGCAAGCTTCGCTCCGCTGAGTGAGCCAATGAAATTGGTTAGCTCGGATTTCCTGACTGAAGTCAGGCCGTCGCATAGAATCCAACTGTCGTGCTTAAGGCCCTGGCCTGTTCCGACGGCAACTTGCGTGGTGAGACCAACCCCGTTCGAAAGCACTGGTGCGCACATGACACTGGAGAATTTGGAATCGATGGACGCCTGCCGGCTGACGACTACAAACACACGGAACCGCTTGGGATCGCCGCCGGGTTTGCTGACTCGATAGAGGTTGCCTCGGCGCATTTCAGTGTCGGGTTATTCCCACGGCGCTTGGTAATCGAGAATATCTTCCATCTCTGCGTTTAGTTCGCCGGCAGCCCGGTTCAGGATTTCCAGGTCCCGGGCATCCGCCTTAGCACGCGCGCGTGCAGCCAGATACTGCCGAAGCACACGCTCGATGACAGCGGAACGAGAATGCTTCGAGCCAGACAGGCGATCAATACCGGCCAGAACCTCGGGTGAAAGTGTGACGGAAGTCTTCGCTTTCATACCACTAATATACTACCACGTAAGAGGGGAATTAAAAGTGCCGGTACTCTACTGGAGTCCAACGGAACGTGCCCTTACGCCCGGGCCGTTCCGAGAGCACCTCTCCAACCCTAATCGTTATCCGGCCCGGCCAGGGCCTCGTGGCTGTGGAGGAAATGATTGGCGTTGAATTTTGCCGCAATAGGGTGGAATGGGCGCGGCGAGGTCAGTGAGAAGAATAGGGCCAAATTGTTCGCGTAGGCATCCGCGTATGTTCCCGGGCCAATCAAGCTGAGGGATTGCCCCTGGGCGCTGAAGTTCTTCTCGATGAACTTCAGGATACTTCCAAAATCATGATTGGCATTGTTCACGTATCCGGCCGGAGTGTAGGCGGACACCACTAACAGCGGAACGCGGAAACCGTAGATATATCCACTGCCCCATCCGTTGCGCTGCCGGACGCGGTAGGGCGGAACGTGGTCGTACCAGCCACCCCAATCGTCCCAGGTAATGAAGATCGCGGTGTCTTTCCAGTAGGCCTCGCCTGTCTTGCGGCAGCGGTTGTTGCCGATGGCATTCACGATCGCAGCGACCCATGCCGGTCCGCTGCCGTCAGCGCTGCGCGCGTGGTCGGATTGGGGAGCATTAGGAATGACCCAGCTCACTGCCGGGAGGTTGCAGTTCTGGACGTCGCTAAGAAACTTGCTGGGCGGCATGACCACGTGGTTCACCCAATCGTCGCCGGTGCACTCGAGTTTCCCGTTCTGCTCTTTCGGTACGCACATGTGCCTGATTGCGTTCGGTCCGGTCCAGATCGATCCCGCCGTGGGCGTGTAGTACTTCCAGGTAACCCCGGCCTTGTTCAACTCGTCGGTGAGCGTGGGATGCTCGAAACAGGGGTAGATGGGCGGATTGGAAGTCTCGCTTCCTTTCCGATCAATTACCCTTACGGCCTGATCGGGCGGGGCGATACAGCCGGCCGCTTCCTTCAATTTCATATTCTCCGCGGCGAATAGTGGACTGTTTGTGTCGGGAGCAGACGTTCCGGAAATAATGAACTGGTGCGCGGGGAAGCTTGGTCCCTGGTTGGTCTGAAACATGCGGTTGGCAAAACCGTATTGCTTCGCGATGTCGAAATACGGCTGCACGGTGCCGTCGGAATTGTCGACAAACTTGAACTGCGGATTTTCGGGAACGGCACAGCCGGGCGATTTGTTGACGTAGACCAGATCAGCGCCGTCCATTTTTCCGTGGTCGTATTGCAATCCAAAAGCTTTATGCGTATGACTCAAGTCGTAGCAGTACGCGAGCGGAGCTGCCGTCAGCGGTATCTTCGTTCCCTTAGAATTTATGCCGAATGTGGCGATGTCAACCCCGGACTCAAAGTTCGGATTACTTCCAAACAGATTGTCAGGTGTGCGGTTTTCCTGGAAGACAACGACCACGTGTTTGAAGGTGACGCTTTGCGCCAGAGCGGCGACGCTGGCAAGCGCTAACAAAATTAAGAGGAGAGTCCGAGGAAGACTAGTCATGGGGGAAAGTCCTCCTGGGACGGGAGGGTCACCTGAACTAACCCGGGTCCGCGACGAAAGTTGCGTCAAAATTTTCGTACTGAGGCGCCGATGTATCTTCTGGTTGTCTCCATCAGGCCTGTACCGCTGACTCGCTTCAGTACGAGTCCTAAATTTTTTGGCCGGCTAGTTGCCCTTCTCTCGCTCGAAGGGTTTCTGCATGTATTTACGGGCCTCATCGAGGGCGCCCGAGGTGTTGTCGTTGGTCTGGATGGCCTGACGGTATTCATTGACAGCGCGTTCACGCTGGCCCGTGGTGTCGAAGATCTTGCCGAGTTGCAGATGGCTCCATACTTCTGTCCACCGGGGATCGCCGTCCCCATTGAGCGATTCGCGATAAGCGTTTGCGGCGGCCTGATAGTTCTTCTGCAGATAGAATACTTCGGCGATACGGTAGTGACAGAGCGAACTGTTCTTGTTGACCTCGAGGGCTTTGTTGAATTCTCCTAGGGCTCCCGCCAGATCTCCCTGCTGAATCAAGCCTTGTCCGCGCAGGATCGACGATCGCAGCTTGATCTCCTTGGAGTTCGTGAGCACGCGGTTGTCGGGATCGACCGAGATGCGTCGTGGGCGTCCGAAGGTTTCGATCGTGAACGGCGAATTGGTGCCGACTACCTCGATACGCTTTTGCTCGGTTTTTCCGTCAGTATCGATTTTCAGTTCGACCGGCATGCGGAACAGATCGAGATCCTGGTCAATCTGGCCGACCACTCGAAATCCCTTGTTGTTGCCGAGACGGTAGACGGTGTACTTAGTTTTGAATTCGGGAGCGCCGGTGGAATCGAGCCACTGGGAAAAGAACCAGGTCAGTTTCTGTCCGTAGTTTTCTTCGGCGAGCGCCTGGAAGTCGGCGGTCGATGCGGACTTCCCGGCATACTTGGTGGCGAAGTCGCGCATGGTCTTTAGATACTTTGGCTCGCCGACGAGCCAGCGCAGCATATGCAGGATCATAGCGCCTTTGTCGGTCACGACGGACTGAAACTCGGGCGAGAAATAATCCAGCTTCGCGGTGGTCGAAAGAGGGACAGTATCGTAGGCGAGCGCGCCCACCGACATGTCCTTGACCATCTCTTCAAGGCCAGCTTGTCCGGCGGCGCTCTCTACATAGCGCGCTTCGGAGTAACGCGCGAAGCCGTCGTTGATCCACCAGTCGTCTTTTGCGGCGGGGCTGACCGAGACGCCCCACCACTGGTGCGCAATCGTGTTCGCGAGCAGACGGTAATTGATCTTTTCAGAGATCGCTCGCCCGGCCATCAAGGCCATTTCCGGCGCCCATGACGAGGGCACTGTGTCGTCGGGAAGCTCCACGATTTTCAGCGAGGTCGAAGGCGCATTCCCGTACTGGGTCACGTAGTACGTGAATGCTTTGATTGCCGTTGAGGCGTAATCTGGCGACAGCTTCTGATGCAAAGGCTTGAAGAATACGTGGAGATCGATGCCGGCCTCGTCGCTCTTGTACTCCTGAAAGTCGCCCGCGATGATCGTGCCCGGAAAACTGGGCTTGTCCCAGGTAAAGGTGTAGGTCTTCGAATTGGCGGGCGCGTTCTTCTTCGGTGAAGCGGTTGTCAGCGATTGCTTCCCACTTCCGATCGCAATCATGTGCGCGGGGACGGTCAGGCTGATGGTCGAAGTGAAGCGGTTGATGCCGTATCCGCTGACCGGGAACCAGAGCCCGGAGTAAAGGAGGTAGCTGGTGTCTGGGCCGATATAGGCGAGCTTGAGTCCCTGCACGGGGCTATCATCGGGCGTCTCGAGGGTGCCTTCGTAGTCAAAAGTGACGGTGGTGCTGGCATTCTTGGCGAGTCCGCCGTTCAGCGCAAAGCGCACGCTGGAGTCTTGGGTGTTGCGCTCTGGATTCAGCGGCTTGTTGGAGGCGTCGACCAGCTTGGTAATGCGGAGCGAATTGTTGAGCTGAAAGCTTGCGACGCTGACATCTTCGAGCGCCGTAAACTTGACCACGGCATGAGCTGAGAGTTTGTGGTTTTGCGGGAGGAGTTCCGCGTCGATCTGGTAGTCGTCGACGCGCATGCGCGTTTTTTCCGCGGCCCGCGCCGGGCCGGCGCCGATAAACGAAATGAAAACAATAAGATACAAATAGAAGGCCCGACTCACAGGTCGAGAGTGGAAACGCATCAAGTAAGTTCTCCTCGGGGACTCCGCGCTAAGTATGATGATAATCTTCCCGCAAAAGATGTGCAGCGACAAGGGTTAGCGATTTGATTGTTGTGTGGAGAAGGCGTTCCGTCCGCTGTCGGGAGGGAATTGAAAGTCCCGTCAGGATTTGTCTCCGTTTTAAAAGTGTCATCCCGAGCGGAGCGAGTTCGCGGCAATATGCAGATGCCTCGCTTCGGTCGGGATGACAGTTCGTAAATACATCCGGATGGCAATTCCTGAAACGGGCGGTCGCGTGGCGGGCCGATTTTTTAGGCTACTAACCCCATAGTTCCGGAGCCTGTTAAGGCGTGGCGTCTGGCCGGGCGGGCTTCAACATCGCCAGGATCACTTCCGCCGCTCTTTCGGAGGCGTGTCCTCCATCCTGGTTGGGCTTCTTAAGTTTAGCCTTCACGGCGGCCAGTCCCTCAAGCATTCGCGTCCGCGCGGCGCCGTCAGAGATGATCTTGCGCAACTGACCAACGATATTCCCAGCCGTGAATTCGTGCTGCACCAATTCCGGAACGACCTCTTCGCCGGCTATGAGGTTGACCATGGCGAAGTGGGAAACTTTGACGCGCGGCTTGCCGAGCGCATAGGTCAAGGGCGAAACGCGGTAGACCATCACGAACGGCGTCCCCATGAGTGCGGCTTCGACGGTAGCCGTGCCGCTTGCGATAATTCCGGCGCGCGAATGGTGAAGCGCAGGCAACGCCTCGGGGACAAGGTGAACATCGCGATTGCCAATGAGTTCATTGAGGAACGATGGCTCCAGGGTGCGTGCGACTGGCAACAGGAATTCATACTCCTGCCCGAGCATGCTCGCCGCTTCGAGGATGGTCGGCAGGTTCATCCGAACTTCTTTGCGCCGGCTGCCGGGCATGAGAGTAATCCAGGGCTTGACGTGGTCGAGCGCCTGCTGAGCGGCATAGTGCATGCGCGAAATGTCCGGCGTCGGCAAGTCAGCCAGAGGATGTCCCACAAAAGTCGCATTCACCCCGTGAACGCGGTAGAAATCTTCTTCGAACGGAAAGATCACCAGCGCCTGGTTGATGTATTTGCGGAGCAGCTTCACTCGCCCCTGGCGCCACGCCCAGAACTGCGGACAAACGTAGTATACGACCGGAATCCCACGCTTGCGCATCTGGCGCGCCACGCGCCAGTTGAAGGCCGGCGAGTCGATGACGACGGCGAGTTTTGGCTGTTTCTCTTCCGCGGCACGGATGAGTTTGCGGAAGAGTCCGTAGATTTTAGGCAGATGGCTGAGGATTTCGGTGATGCCGACGACCGCTAGATCCTTGGCGTCGACAACGATCTCGCAGCCTGCGGCGCGCATGCGGTCGCCGCCTGCGCCGAAGAATTGAAGGCGCGGATCCCGACGTCGCAACGCTTCGATCAGTTGCGCGCCGTACATTTCGCCGGAAGCTTCACCGGCTGAGATCAGGATTTGCACGGAAGCATTGTACTTTGACGAGAGGATCGCGATCTCGGCGATAGGCACAGGCTCTTAATAATGAACTAGTCGACTCTTTTTAAGTGCTCTTGGACTTGGTTTCCTGTTGCTGGGTCGACGCCCATTTTGCATGTTCCTGCGACACCAGCGACTCGATCCTTTCCGCTAACAGAGCGTGCGGATCTGCGGCGCTTGCATACGGCGAGGCCTTGCCCATGTAAACATATTTTTCGTGCTTCAGGGACTCACAGGTTGAACGGTACGCGACCCAGTTCTGCTGATACTGATTCAGGTGCAACATCCCTTCCAGTATCGTTATCACGACGCCGAGCCCGCCCGTTACCCACATCACTCGCGGATGGCTAGCGGCGGACGCCGACAGGAGTGGGATGATTGCGGCCGCCACAATCTCAACCATCTTGATCCGCTTATAGTATTTCTGGTTAGTCAGGCTCTTGCGGTCGTACCAACCAATCTGATCCTCGAGTCGTTCCATTATGGTATCGAGTTTTTCAACTCGGGCGACATCGCTAGTCATAAGTTGGCGATTCTAACTCATCCCTTTGATTGCCGTCATCGACTTCTTTCACGATCCAGGTTATGCGTCAACTCGATCTTTTGCCGCTGCGACACAGAATCGACACCAGCAAAACACATGTCGAACTGTCTTGACACCTCTGACGGCGAAGAGTAGAACTCGGTTACTTCCCGAGGTTATGACTTCTCGCAGTGAAAATTGCGCAGAAACTCCAAGCGTAGCTGAAAAGAACATGCGGTCCATCACTTCTGCTGGACGCGTTTTTGTCGCGATGTGCCGACGTAACTCGTCCTAGAGGAGTACGCACGATGCGAATAAGTTACCTTCCTCTTTTGCTACTGTGCTGCGTGGCAATACTACCCGGCGAGAAGGTCGGGGGCGCGGCCGCGGGAAAGCACAGAATTGAGAAGGTGCGCGTGGACCACGCGGACAAGACCGCTGGTCCGCTCTATGTTTTGGCCGGTGGACGCGAGTTCCGGGTGGCAGACAAGGCGTTGAACGCTTGGATTGTAGGGGGTGGCCAGCAGGTCGCGTACTCTGCTCCGGATGGGGCTGGCGGCTACGAAGATGAGGGCAACGCTCTTCATCTCTATGATCTGCAAAGTGGCAAGGAACGAAAAATTCTTTCCGAATATTTTGCGATTGATCAGGTGACCGAGGTCCGAACTCGAAATGGAAAGACAGCGTTCCTGGTGGAAATGAGCGATGGCGGACTTGGAGCTTCACACGTTGCCGTTGTCGATCCGCGGCGTGGTGAAGTCTTCGTCGCGTCGAAGGCTCGGCTCCAGGATCGGCGCGGCGATGTTCTTCTCCTGGGTTTCTATCGGGATGACGATTGGGAGATCCTCGCCAATGGGAAGAGTGTGCCACCTTACAAAGTGCGACGGTACGATCTAAAACGTTTGCTTCTGCATGCGCCGATCCATCGCGTGGTTGCACCTTAAAACAAGTTCGGAAAAAGTAGTGGTGAGAATTGCGCGGACAAAATGATAGGCGGAAAAAATGATAGTAAGAAGGAGAGGATATGCCAAACTGGAAAGGAATCGTAGGTGCTAACTTCACTGCCCCGGAGTTCGATCACTATATTGCAACTGTTCAGTTCAACGCATGGCGGCCGCAGTTTGTAGTTCTGCATAACACTGCGGTCCCAAAGCTTTCAGATTGGCACAAAGTTTCAGGAGCGGCGCGGATGCGTGGGCTCGCAGATTTTTACCAGAATGTGCAGAAGTGGTCGGCCGGGCCTCATCTGTTTGTGGCGGACGATTTTATCTGGGTCTTCACGCCTCTGAATGTCTCCGGGGTACACTCTCCGTCCTGGAACAGCATCGCCTGGGGGGTCGAGATGGTGGGAGACTACGAAGTGGAGGCATTCGATCCGTCGGTGCGGGAGAACGTTCTCAGCGCGCTGACATCCATGCACGCCACCCTGGGTCTGGACCCGAACATTCTCAGATTGCACAAAGAAGATCCGAAGACAACCCACAACTGTCCCGGCAAGAATATTGTGAAGACAGAAATCGTTAGCGGAATTCAGGAACGCCTCGCTGCCCAGACGCCGGGAGAGCATCAGCCGGGGGCGGGGACGTAACAGGTTGTGTAATTTCAGGCTGTCCGACAGCGCGCCTAGTTTGGCTCGACCGATTTAGCTGTTAGTCGTCGCCGCGCGCTCCGACTCCCGGCGCGTTCGCGGGCGAGGGCGCCCGCGCCACATTGATCTCCTGATCTTTGTATTGCAGTTGATACAGCTTCCAGTAAATCCCACGCTGGGCGAGCAGTTGCTGATGCGAGCCCATTTCGCGGACTTGGCCTTTGTGCATGACGATGATCTTGTCGGCGCGCTGGATGGTCGAGAGGCGATGGGCGATGATCAGCGAAGTGCGGCCTTCTACCATGCGGCTGAGAGCGTCGCGGACGCGGAATTCGGTTTCTGTATCCACGCTTGAGGTGGCTTCGTCGAGAATCAGAATCTTCGGATCATGCGCCAGCGCGCGGGCGAACGAGATTAGCTGCTTCTGGCCGGTGGAGAGAGTGGAGCCGCGCTCACGCACTTCTTCTTTGAATCCTCCGGGTAAGGTGCGGATAAAATCGGCCAGGTTCACTTCTTCGGCAGCGCGTTCGACGTCGGCATCTTCGATCCAGTGGGTCCCCAGACGAATATTTCCGGCCACGGTTCCAGAGAAGAGGAATGGATCCTGCAAGACGGTCCCGAAGCGGGAGCGCAGTTCCTTCAGGTCCATTTCTTTGATATCGACGCCGTCGATACGGATCGCGCCTTTTTGGACATCGTAAAAGCGCATGAGTAGGGAGATCAGAGTGGTTTTGCCGGCGCCGGTGTGGCCGACGACTGCGACGGTTTCTCCGGGGTCGAGGACGAAGCTTACGTCGCGGAGCACCCAGTCGGGGATGAAGACAGCACTTGCGTCGGCTGGCTCCGCCGAGCTTCGCTCGGCTTGGACGGGTCGAAGACCCGTCCCTACACTGGCTGCGTCGCTGCCCTCAGCGGGCATATTTCTGTAAGCAAACGACACATGATCGAATTCGACCCGGCCGGGTCCCTGCGGTTTCTTTGGCTGGGCGGGCGACATGACATCCACGGGCGTGTCCAGCAGTTTGAAGACACGCTCACCGGCCGCCATTGCCGATTGCAGGATGTTGTATTTTTCGCTCAGATCCTGAATCGGGCGAAAGAAGCGTTGCGCGTACTGCATGAACGCTACCAGCACGCCCAGAGTAGCCGTGCGGCGGATGACGTCGTTGCCGCCAAACCAGATGATGCAAGCGATCGCAATGGCCGACAGAATTTCCACCACGGGGTAATAGACCGAGTAGGCCATGATGGCGTCTTTAAACGCGACCATGTGGCTGGCGTTGATGTCGGAGAACTGTTTGAAGGCACGCTTTTCGCGGTTGAACAGTTGCAGCACTAGCATGCCGGAAACGGCTTCCTGCAGATAGGAATTGATCCGGGCAATGGCAGTGCGGATACGCCGATAGGAGTCGCGCACCTTGTCACGAAAAATCTTGGTGGCGAAGATGATGAGCGGAAGCACCGCAAACGTAATCAGGGCCAGCTTCCAGTTCATGTTCATCATGATGCCGATAATTCCGGCGAGCACAAATACGTCCTCGAAGATCGAAACCACGCCGGCGGTAAACATTTCGTTCAACGCATCCACGTCAGTGGTGACGCGTGTGACCAGACGTCCGACCGGATTCTTGTCGAAGAAGCCGACGTGCATATGCTGGAGATGGCGGAAGATCTGCTTGCGCAGATCGAACATCACCTTCTGGCCAGTCCACTGCATGGTATAGGTCTGAATGTATTCCAGCGTAAAGGTAAGGAGCAGCAGCCCAATGTAAAGTCCGCCGATCTGCGCAATGCCGACGAGAGGCGCACCGCTCAGGCGGTCGCCGATCCAAGAATGCGAGTTGGAAGATTTGGCCAGATATTTATCGATGGCGATTTTGGTGAGGAAAGGAGCGAGTACATCGGCGATCGACTTGAGCACGATCGCAACCAGCGCGATCACCACGTGCCATTTGTACGGACGCAGATACGTGAGCAGCCGCCGCATCAGCCGGCTGTCATACGCTTTGCCTAATACTTCTTCTTCCTGGTTGGAGGCCATCGGGTAGAGACGGATCTGAGTAAAAGATTACCTTAAATAGATGGCCGGGAGGGTGGGGAGGATGGAAAAGGTTGCAGCTACTGTGCCTCGGGCAGACATTGAGGGTTAGCGGGCTCTTGCACCGGCACTTCCCGTTCTTTTTTCAGAATTGCCTTGAACCACTCGTTCAAGGGCTTGAGCACGGCGGTATCGTGATCAACCATCAGCGGCACACTAGCGCCACTGACTGTGGACTTGCCAAGATAGAAATATCTCCAAGAGACGATCTCCTGTATAGCCGTTTCGCGCGGAATCCAGACAGACGTTAATGTGCCGGCTATGAATCGACCGGAAATTGGCTTTTCCGCAGGCTGTCCCTTCGATTCGTTAGTATCGAGAATACCGCGGAGGGAACGAAGAGCGTCTGCGGAAAGGATCCCATCGATCACCACAGTCCTGATGTCCTTGCCTCTCAATTTGTCGGATCGACGAAAGTGATAGGCGCCTGAAAGAGAAACAAGGACACAACTTTTCGCGTTTCTTCCTGCGTCAAACTGGCTTGCGACCATTCGGAGTATGTAGTTCCGGTTAGAGGGCGCTGAAGTCTGATTGTCCGAAAACGCGTTCTCTCCCGATCTCTTTTTTAGGTGGACTTCTTCCGGGGGGAGGCAGTTATTCCGCGCCGCCTCCTCGGTTAACGATTTCGCTCTCTCCTGCTGCACACGGTCCAGCCATTTCAGAAGAGGATCCAATAATTCCCGATAAGGTTCGCGGGTTTCACCGTCGGCAAACCTGAGATTCTGCCACCGTCCAAGACGAAGAATGCTAATAAGGAACTCGTCCCTCTCCGACTCCACCAACGGTGTTCGGATGTCCCCTTGCTGAAGCTGGGCGAGTTTTTCTGAAGACGAGATCTGTCCCAACTCACGCAGGGCAGCGGATGAGAGCGCACCTTCCAGAATGCGAGTGTGATTGGGCTCCAAAATCTCCAGATGATACTGACCGTCGTTTCGGAGGAGAACGCAAACATCTCGATAGGAACGGAGCCGTTCCAGACGCAAAAGATAAGGAATGGGGCCAGGCTGGCTTTCCTGCGCATCCTGAGCGAACGCCAAAGCGATACTGCATAGGAGGGACGGCAAAATCAGCCAGCGCATTCGTTCAGAACCTTCACTGATGGGGGCTACCCACACTTATCAAGAATATAACGTGGTGAGCAAGCCTGGCATAGTCGTCGTACATCAGCATGAGAGCGGGAGGCGTCGGCTAACTAACCCGCCGCAGTACCAGCGCGGAGTTCTTCGACCCGAATCCCACGCAGTTACAGACCGCATGTTCTATCACGGCCCGGCGTCCGGCCTCGGGGACATAGTCCAGGTCGCAGGCGGGATCGGGATGGTCCAGGTTGATGGTGGGAGGAATGAGTTCGTGCTTCATGGCGACGAGGGTCGCCGCCACTCCGGCTGCGCCCGACGCGCCTTGAGGATGACCGATCTGCGATTTCAAGGCCGAGGTTGGAATCTTTCCGGCCCGTCCGCCCAACGCCAGCTTTACAGCGCGAGTCTCAACCCGGTCGTTGAGTTCAGTCGAAGTGCCATGCAGATTGACATAGTCAACTTGCTCGGGCGCGGCGCCCGCGTCTTCGAGGGCCAGCGTGATGGCGCGTGCCGGTTCTTCGCCATCTTCGCCGAGGCGGACCCGATGCAGCGCTTCGCAGGT
>WNFR01002089.1_pt1 | contig 20822 bp, 24 predicted proteins | sample 5400221 | NCBI WGS metagenome assembly WNFR01 (sample SAMN13153357, study PRJNA577476) | soil metagenome | isolation source: 40 cm soil under Madrone tree | place: USA:California | collected 2016-06-14 | reverse complement strand
GCCGACGACCCACAGATCCTGCGCGGGCGCCGGCTCCACCCTCAGCACCTGGCCCACGTCGCGCCCGTCCTCCGTCAGGACGCGACAGCCCTCGAGCTGCCACGGGTAGAAGTGCCCGTCGGGCGGCGGCAGCGCTTCCGTTTCCGGCAGCGCGAGCAGCCGTCCCGTCAGGGCGGCGGCCGCCTCCGGCGTCTCGTACCCGGCGATGCCGACGATGAGCGCCGCCGCCTGCCGCCGCGCCGTCGTGATCCGGCACGGCTCACGGCGATCGTGGGCGACATCCCAGAGGATGCACTCTCGCAGCGTCTCGAACCGCTCGGGCCGATCGGTCAGCGACGTCACCCGCATCTCGCCGGCCAGTCCGTGCGGCCGCCCGATCTCGCCGATCGCGACGAGCCGGCCGCCGGCCACTACTCCACGATCTCCAGCACCGCGCGCTTCTTGAGCTTCGTCGCGTTGGCGTTGAGGATCGTCCGCAACGCGCGCGCCGTTCGCCCCTGCTTGCCGATGACCTTGCCGAGGTCGGTCTGGGCCACCCGCAGCTCGATCACCGTCACGCGCTCTCCCTCGACCTCCGTCACGTTCACCTGCTCCGGCTCGTCGACCAATGCTTTCGCGACGTACTCCATCAACTCTCTCAACTACCACTCCCACTGCAGCTGCGTGCCACAACTGCTTCAGCCCGTTACGCCCCCGTCTTCGGGGCCAAGGCGATCAGCTTCTTCACGGTGTTGGAGGCCTGCGCCCCCTTGGCGATCCACGCCCGCGCCTTCTCGCGATCGATGGTCACCTGGGGCGGGTCCGTGATCGGGTTGTAGTGTCCGATCACCTCGATGAAGCGCCCGTCGCGCGGCGACCGCGAGTCGGCGACGACCACGCGATAGCGCGGCCGCTTGTTGGAGCCTTCGCGTCTCAGTCGAATGGCAACTGCCACGTTCTCACCCCCTCGGCATCGGAAAGCCGCCCAGGCCCTTCAGCTTGCCCAGGCGGCCCTCCATCGATTTGAACTGCTTCATCATCTTCTTCAGCTGTGCGAACTGCTTGAGCAGCCGGTTCACGTCCTGCACGCCGGTACCGCTGCCGCGCGCGATGCGCTGGCGGCGCGAGCCGTTGATCACTTCCGGGTTGCGGCGCTCACCCGGCGTCATCGAGCAGATGATGGCGTCGAACCGGTCGAGGTCCGCCTGCTCGCCCGTCAGCTCCTTGGGCGCGCCCTTGAGCATCTTGCCGAAGGGCAGCATGCCCAGGACCTGGTCGAGCGGGCCGAGCGCACGCACCTGCTTGAGCTGCGCGCGGAAGTCCTCCAGCGTGAAGGTCTCCTCGCGCAGCTTCTTGACCATCGCCTCGGCCTCGGCCTGGTCGACGTTCTGCTGCGCCTTCTCGACCAACGAGAGGATGTCGCCCATGCCGAGGATCCGCGAGGCGAGGCGATCGGGATGGAACGGCTCGAGGGCGTCGGTCTTCTCGCCCATGCCGACGAAGGCGATCGGCCGCCCCGTCACGTGGCGGACGCTGAGCGCGGCGCCGCCGCGCGAGTCGCCGTCCATCTTGGTGAGGATCACGGCGTCGATGCCCACGGCCTGGTTGAAGCGGTCGGCCACGGTCACCGCGTCCTGGCCCGTCATCGCGTCGACGACGAGCAGCACGTGGTGCGGCTTGACCGCCGCGCGGATCTGCTTGAGCTCGTCGAGCATCGTCTCGTCGATGTGCAGGCGTCCGGCCGTGTCGAGGATCAGCGGCGTGAGCCCTCGCTCGGCGGCCGTCTCGAGGGCGGCGCGGCAGATCTCGACCGGCGTCCGGCCGGCGTCGCCGACGACGGGGACGTCCAGCTGGGCGCCGAGCGTCTTGAGCTGGTCCTGGGCGGCGGGGCGATAGACGTCGGCGGCGGCGAGGATCGGGTGCTGCCCCTGCTTGGCGTAGAGGCGCGCGAGCTTCGCCGCGGTCGTCGTCTTGCCGGAGCCCTGCAGGCCGATCAGCATGACGACGGTGGGCGGGTGGGCCGCGGGCGCGAGTCGATGACCGCTGCCGCCCAGCAGCTCGACCAGCTCCTCGTGCACGACCTTGACGACTTGCTGCGCCGGAGTCAGGGATCTGAGAACGTCCTGGCCGACCGCCTTCACCTTCACGCGGTCGATGAAGCCGCGGACGACCTTGAAGTTGACGTCGGCCTCCAGGAGCGCCACCCGCACTTCCCGGAGGGCTTCCTGGATGTTGTCTTCGCTCAGGCGGCCTTTGCCGCCCAGTCGATCGAAGATGGCTGTGAGTCTTGCGCTCAGCGAGTCGAGCATAGAAAGCCGAGTGTACGGAACTACGCGGAAAATTTCAACTCGGGCGGGGTCTTACGCGGCTTCTGCTACGAGCGGCGGAGCGCCTGGACGCGCAGGCGGACGGATTCCCAGCGCAGCGGCACGAGCAGCAGAGGCCCGAACGGGATGACGAGGATCGCGAGGGCGAGCCAGAAGTCGACCGACTTCCAGCACGCCTTCCAGTCCCACGGTTCGAGGCCCAGCGGCTTCAGCCAGTGGCCCACGTTCGACCCTCCCGACGCCTGGACAGTGCGAGCCGGATGCCAGATCCACGGCAAGCGAATTCAGGGACTTGGGAGGGCTTGGCCGGCGTGCCTGGGCGGTCTCTTGGCAGGTTTGGTGAACGATTAGTGACCGAGCTCGGCCGCCGCGCGAAGCTCGCGGATCGCCTTGGCGGGATCCTGCGCCTCGAAGACGGCGGAGCCGGCCACGAGGATCGACGCGCCGTGCTCGGCGAGCGGCCGCGCGTGCTCGATCTTCACGCCGCCGTCGATCGAGACGTCGATACCGCGCGCGCCGAGCATCGTGCGGATCTGTCGGATCTTCGGATAGACGGCGGGAATGAATTTCTGGCCGCCGAAGCCCGGGTTCACCGACATCACGAGCACGAGGTCGAGGTCATCCTTCACCCACTCGATCGTGGCCGGCGTCGTCGCAGGGTTGAGCGCCGCGCCCGCCTTGACCGGGCTCCCGCGCCGGCCGACGAGCTCGCGAATCGAGGCGAGCGTGCGCTGCAGGTGCGGACACACCTCCACGTGCACGGTCAGCATGTCGGCGCCCCGCGCCGCGAACTCCGCGAGGTACTTCTCGGGCTCGACGATCATGAGATGCAGGTCGAGCGGCAGCCGCGTGCGCTTGCGGATCGCGTCGAGGATCGGAAAGCCCATGGTGATGTTCGGCACGAACCGGCCGTCCATCACGTCGATGTGGATCTGGTCGGCGCCGGCCGCCTCCACGCGCGCGATCTCCTCGGCGAGGACGCCGAAGTCGGCGGACAGGATCGAGGGCGCGATCTTGATCACGGCCACGTCGGCCTCCTTATATCACGCGTATCACGCGCGCCGCAGCCGCACGGCCGTGAACCCGTCGGTGCCGTGGCGGTCGGGCCGCGTGCGCAGATAACCGTCGGCGTCCAGCGGCAGCGGGAATCCGACCGGCGGATCGACGCGCCACGCGGGGTGCGCGTCGAGGAACGCGGCCACCACCGCTTCGTTCTCCTCGGGCTCCGGCGAGCACGTCGCGTAGACGAGGCGGCCGCCGGACTTCGCGAGCGTGGCGGCGGCGGCCAGGATCTCGCGCTGGCGCGCGGCGCTGGCGCCGATGTCCTCGGGCCGGCGCCGCCATTTCACCTCCGGATTGCGGCGCAGCACGCCGAGGTTCGTGCAGGGCGCGTCCACCAGCACGGCGTCGGCGCGCGGCGCGTACGAGCTCACCAATTCCTGCGCGGTGCCCTCGATCGTCTGCACGATCGTCACGCCCATCCGCGCGCTCGCCTCCGTCACGCGGTGAAGCCGCGCCGGCTGCGGGTCCAGCGCGACGATGCGGCCGCGGTCCTCCATCAGCTGGGCCAGGTGCGTGGTCTTGGTCCCCGGCGCCGCACACGCGTCGATGACCGTGTCGCCCGCGCGCGGCTCGAGCAGCCGCGCCACCAGCATCGACGCCTCGTCCTGCACGACGCACGCGCCGTCGGCGAAGGCGCGCCAGCGGGCGGGGGTGCCGGCCGCGCGCTCGGTCACCAGCCCCTCGGGGGCGAGGGGCGTCGGCCGCGTGGCCACGTCGTCCTCGGCGGCCAGCCGCGCCGCCAGTGCTTCGCGCGAGAGGTGGAGGGTGTTGACGCGGAGGGTGAGCGGCGGTCGCTCGTTCATCGCCCGCATGAGCGCCTCGGCCTCCGGCGCGCCGTAGCGCGCGACCCAGCGCGCCGCGAGCCAGGTGGGGAACGCGCACCGCGTGGCGAGCGCGTCGATCGGATCCCGCGGCGGCGCCGGCTCCCGCTCGCGCGCGCCGCGCCTCGCGAAGGCGCGCAGCACCGCGTTGGTGTACTCGGCGGCGCCTCGCGCGCCGCTGCGCGCGAGGCTGACCGCGTCGTTGACGGCGGCGAAGGCGGGGACGCGCTCGAGGAACACGAGCTGATAGGCGGTCATGCGTAGCAGCACGCGCACCCGCGCGTCGAGCGCCTCGAGCCGCCGGCGCGAGTGCGGCGCCAGGATCCAGTCGAGATAACGCTGCCAGCGCAGCGTGCCGTAGATGAGCTCGGTGGCCAGGCCGATGTCGCGCGCCGCCACATGGCGCCGCGTCGTCTCCGCCTCCAGGGCCAGATCGGCGAACGCCGCGTCGGTCTCCACGCGCTCGAGGACGCGCGCCGCCAGCTGCCGCGCGGGCGCGGCTGCGGCCGCGGCGCTACCACGCCGATCGCGCGGTGCTCCGCTCACGCGGCGCCGGGGCCGAGCCGGGCGCCGGCGGCGAGCCGGACGCCGTGCAGGTAGTCGGCCCACGGCATCGCGCGTCGATTTTCCGGCTGGACCTCGACGGGCAACAGCAGGCCCTCGCCGGTCGCCACGGCCAGCGCGCCCTCATGCGCCACCAGCGTGCCGGGCGCGCCGCGGGCGGCGCCGCCCACGGCCCGGGCGCGCCAGATCATGAGGGCGCCGCCGGCCGCCTGCGCCGTCGCCCCGGGCCACGGGTTGCAGCCGCGCGCGAGGTTGACGAGGTCGCGCGCCGGCCGCGTCCAGTCGATCGCGCCGTCGCCCTTCTTGAGCCGCGGCGCCAGCGTGGCGGCGGCGTGGTCCTGAGGCGTCGGCGTCAGCGTGGCGAGGCGATCGAGCGTCTCGACGATGACGTCCGCACCGAGGCGCGCCAACCGCGCCGAGAGCTCGCCCGCCGTCTCGTCGGCGCTGATGGTCATCGGCCGCGCCAGGAGCACGTCGCCCGTGTCCATCCCCGGGTCCATCGCGAACGTCGTGATGCCGGTCTCGGTCTCGCCGCGGATGATCGCCCACTGGATGGGTGCCGCGCCGCGATACCTCGGGAGCAGCGAGGCGTGGATGTTGATGGAGCCGCGCGCGGGCGCCTCCAGCACGGCCTTCGGCAGGATCTGGCCGAAGGCGACGACGACCGCGAGGTCGGCGCCGAGCGCGGCCAGCCGCTCGGCCCAGCCGGGATCGCGCAGCCGCGGCGGCTGCAGCACCGGCAGGCCGGCGGCGAGCGCGGCTTCCTTCACGGGCGGGGGCGTGAGCCGCTGGCCGCGATGCGCGGGACGGTCGGGCTGGGTGACGACGGCGACGATCTGGTGACGCGTGCGCAGCGCCTCGAGGGCAGGAAGCGCGAAGGCCGGCGTGCCGTAGAAGAGGAGCTTCAGCGTGCTACAGCGCGAGCGCGCGGTGGCCGGCGGCGTCCTCGGTGAAGCCCTCTTTCTTGATACGCCGCTTGATCCGGTCGCGCGTGACCGGGTCGAGGCGGTCGATGAAGAGCACGCCGTCGAGGTGGTCCATCTCGTGCTGGAAGACGCGCGCGCGCAGGCCGCGCGCGGTGAGCGTCACGGCCTTGCCCTCGGGATCTTGCGCCTCGAGCCGCACCCACTCCGCGCGCTTCACGGGCGCGAAGACGCCGGGGATCGACAGGCACCCCTCCTCCGCGGTGACTTCGCCGCCCTGCTCGGTGATGACGGGGTTGATCAGCGCCCGCGCCTCGCGGCTTTCCGCGTCGGCCACGACCATGAGGCGCAGGGACACGCCGATCTGCGGCGCGGCCAGTCCGAGTCCCACCTCGTCGTACATCGTGTCGACCATGTCGGCGACGATCGTGCGGAGCTCGGGCGTGACGGACTCGACGGCCCGGGCGCGCCGCCGCAGCACCGGATCACCATATTTTCGGACGCTCAAGACGGCCATTCGACGGGATCCACCTCGACATCTATGATACCGCGGCTCTTCGGCCGCGGCCGCCGGAAGTCGCCCAGCGCCTCGGCCAGGCGCGTCGCGAGATCCGCGTGGCCCTTCACCACGATGCGGCGCGCGCGATCGCGCCGCGCGGGCGCCGGCGGATACACGGTGAGGGCCGTCGCCGAGGCCAGGGCAGCGGCCACCTCATCGCCGAGCCGGCGCGTCTCCGCGGCCGCCGGCGCCGTCACCGTGACGATGGCCAGGCGGCGGAAGGGCGGATAGCCGAGCTCGCCGCGGAACTTCATCTCCTGCCGGTAGAACGCGCCGAGGTCCTGGCGGGCGCACGCCGCGAAGACGTAATGCTCCGGCGTCTGCGATTGCACGACGAGGCCGCCGCCCGGCAGCACGCGCTCGGCCGCGGCCCACAGGAGCGAGAACAGGCGCTCACCGGCGCGGAAGTCCGGCAGGCGCAGGAAGTGATCAGGCGACACGAAGCCGGCCACGCCGAGCGAGGCGGGGCCGAAGAGCCGCAGCGCGCCGCGCGTGCCGATGACGATCTCGGCGGCCGCGGCCTCCGCGCGCTGGCGCTCGGCCTTCGCGCCGCGGGTGGCGTCGGGATCGTAGCGCGCGACGCGCGCCCGCGGGAAGCGCCGGCGCACCGCGTGCTCGACCCGCTCGGCGTTCCAGCCGAAGGGCGAGAGTCGCCGTCCGCGACAGCCCGGGCACGTCTCCGGCAGCGGCGTCTGCCGGCCGCACACGCGACACGTCAGCGTTCGCGCGGCGCGTGTGTACGCCAGGGCGACGTCGCACTCGGGACAGCGTACGACGGCGCCGCACTCGTCGCACGCCAGCGCGGACGTCAGCCGGCTCACCAGCAGCAGCGCGCGGCGGCCCGCCGCGAGCGCCTCGCGCACCGTGCGCGCGAGTCCGGGCGTGAGCGGCTCGCGCCGGAGGATGCCGCGCGTGTCGGCGAGCTGGATGGCCGGCCACGGCGCCGGCTCACCGGTCACGAGCCGCGCGCGACCGCTGTCGGCGCGCCACCACGTCTCCACGCTCGGCGTGGCCGAGGTGAGGACGGCGTCGAGACCCGAGCGCGCGGCGCGCTCGAGCACGACGTCGCGCGAATGCAGCCGCGGCGGCCCCGGCGGCTTGTGCGCGGCCTCGTGCTCGTCGACGAGCGCGAGGGTGGCGCCGGCCGGCAGCGGCGCCAGCAGCGCGGAGCGCGTGCCCACCGCGAGCCGCGCGTCGCCCGCCGTCAGCGCCGCCCAGGCGCCCGCCCGCGTCGCATCGTCCACGCCGGAGTCGAGTCGCGCGACGGGCCCATGCTTGTCGAGACGCTGTGCCCAGCGACCGGCGGCCTCGACGTCGGGGACAATCACGAGCGCGGCCACCGTCGTCGAGGCCACGCGCTCGAGCAGACGCCGCTCGCGGCCCGTGCCAATCAACACGTCAGGCTTTGGGGACTCGTCGAGTTCTGTATTGGAGGGCGTGCCCGGCTTGAAGCGTGGGTGGCCTGTTCTGGATGGTCCCCGGCTCCGTATCGCCTCGTCACTCCGTACGGCGTCGCCACTCCATACGGCGTTGTCACTCCGTACGGCTGGGTCACGCCGCCCGCCCGCGCGGGCCGACGGTGGCAGCAGCGCGGCGAGTGTGCCGCCGAGGGAGGACAGCGACTGCTCGGCGATCCAGCCCGCGAGCGCGAGCCCGCCGGCGTCGAGCACGGGCGCGGGATCGAGGACGCGCGTGAGCGGCTTCAGTCCGGCGGCGTCGCCGTCGCGAAGGCCGACGACGACGCCGACGCGCTCGGCGCGACCCAGCGGGGCGGCGACGCGCTGGCCGACGGCCAGCGTCCAGCCGGGCGGCACGCCATACGAGAACGGATGATCGAGGGGAACGTCGAACGCGACGTCGGCGAGCGTCACCGGGTCTTGCGCTTGTCGTACTCCCGGCGGGCGAGCTTGAGGTCTTCCCAGGCCATGCGCTTGTACTCGGGGCCGGGGTTGCGCAGGAGGAACGCGGGATGGAACGTCGGGATGAGCACGGCGTCGCCGTATGGATGGACACGCCCGCGCAGCTTGCCGATCGCCTCCTTCGTGCGCAGCAGCGCCTGCGTCGCGACACTGCCGAGCGAGAGGATCACCTTGGGCTGGATCACGGCAAGCTTGTCGGCCAGGAAGGGCGCGCAGGCCGCGAGCTCGTCGGGCTCCGGATTGCGATTGCCGGGAGGCCGACACAACACCGCGTTGGTGATAAAGACTTCCTCGCGCGTCAGGTTCACGGCGGTGAGCATCTTGGTCAGCAGCTGTCCCGCGCGCCCGACGAACGGCAGCCCCTGCGCGTCCTCGTCGGCGCCCGGTCCTTCGCCGATCACCACGAACTCCGCCGTCGGGTTGCCGGAGCCGAAGACGACGTGGGTGCGCCCCTCGCACAGCTTGCACTTGCGGCAGTTCTGGAGCGCCTGCTCCTGGCGACGGAGGATCTCGGCGGGCGTCATCAGATACTCACCCTCGAGCGGCAGCGTCTCGACGCCGAGATCGCGATAGAAGCGCAGCGTCTGCCCCAGCGCGTCGAGCGCTCCGGCCAGCGCCTCGCGCGGCGTCTGGCTCAGCGCGCGGCCTTGCCGGCCGCGCGGTCGGCGGCGCGCCGGAGTGCCTGGATCTCGCTGAGGATCGCGTCGGCGACCGCGCTCTTCGCCATGCGCGGCAGCGCGCGGTTGCCGCCCCAGCGGTCGATCAGCAGCACCTCGTTGTCGTCGGCGTCGAAGCCGATGCCGGCCTGGCTCACGTCGTTGGCGACGAGCAGGTCGATGCCCTTGGCCTCGAGCTTCGCGCGCGCGTTGGCGGCGACGTCGTTGGTCTCCGCCGCGAAGCCGACGACGAAAGCGCCCGAGCGCCCCGCCGCGACCTCGGCCAGGATGTCGGGGTTCGGCGTCAGCTCCAGCGTGAGGTCGCGCTTGCCCTTGATCTTGATCTCGGACGGACGGCGCACGCGGTAGTCAGCGACGGCCGCCGCCTTGATGACGATGGTCGCGCCCGCGAGGTGGCGCAGCACCGCCTCGCGCATCTCCTCGGCCGTCTGCACGGGCACGAAGGTGGCGGCCGCCGGCGGCGTGAGCGCGGTGGGGCCCGACACCAGCGTGACCGCGGCGCCCCGGCGCAGCGCGGCCGCGGCGATGTTGTAGCCCATCTTGCCCGACGAGCGGTTGGAGATGTAGCGCACGGGATCGATCGGCTCGCGCGTGGGACCGGCGGTGACAACGATCGTGTCGCCCGTGAGGTCCTGCGCCGGCGCGAGCACGGAGCCGAGGGCGGCGACGATCGATTCCGGCTCCGGCAGCCGACCACGACCGCTGAGCCCGGAGGCCAGCGCGCCGCTGTCGGGCTCCATCACGGTCACGCCGCGCGCGCGCAGCGTGGCCACGTTCGCGGCCACCGCCGGATGCTCCCACATGCCGCCGTCCATCGCCGGCGCGATCAGCACCGGGCAGCGCGCGGCCAGCAGCAGGGTGGTCAGGAAGTCGTCGGCGACGCCATGGGCGGCCTTGGCGATCAGATTGGCGGTGGCGGGCGCCACCACGATGGCCGCCGCGCGCTCGGCCAGCGCCACGTGCTCGACGGCGTCCTCGCTCTGCGGATCGAAGAGGTCGGTGAGCACGGGCCGGCCCGACAGCGTGCGGAAGGTGAGAGGCCCGACGAAGGCGCGCGCGTGCTCGGTCAGACAGACGGTCACCGTCGCGCCCAGGCGCGCCAGCTCACGGAGCAGGAGCACCGCCTTGTAGGCGGCGATCGAGCCCGTGACGCCGAGAACCAGCTCGCGCCCGTCGAGCCTCACGACCCTCAGGCCTTTTGCGTCTCGTCCGCTTCCTTGATGCGGTACTCGACCTTGGCGGCCGCGATCTCCTCGAGCGCGGAGCTGGTCGGCTTCTTGTGCTTGCTGTCCACGCGCGGCGGCGCCCCGCGGTTCAGCTGCCGTGCCCTCTTGGCGGAGAGCACCACCAGGAGATAGCGGTTCGAAACCTTGTTCAGCGCGGACTCCAGCGAGGGGAAGGCCATCACTCGGACACCTCCAGGTCGGGGAGCGTGAGCGACAGACGCACGGTCCGGCAGCGCTCCGCCTGGATGACGGCGAGCAGCTGGTCCATCGCCTCTTTCACGTCCCGGTTGACGATCAAATAGTCGTACGTTCGCCACAGCGCGATCTCTTCGCGCGCGCGCGCGAGCCGGCGCGCGATGTCACCCTCCGCGTCGGCGCCGCGCTCGCGCAGGCGCTGCTCCAGCTCGGCCATCGAGGGAGCCACGATGAACACGAGCACCGCCTCCGGATACCGCGTGCGGAGCTGCGCGGCGCCCTGCGTGTCGATATCGAGCAGCACGTCCTTGCCGTCGGCCAGCGCCGCCTCCAGCGGCCGCGCCGGCGTACCGTACATGTTGCCGTGCACGGTCGCCCACTCGGCCAGCTCGCCGCGCTCGAGCATGGTACGGAATTCCCGCTCGCTCACGAAGCGGAAGTCCACCCCGTTCACCTCGCCCGGGCGCGGCGCCCGCGTGGTGGCCGACACCGAGTACGCGAGATCGGGGATGCACAGCCGCGCCTCGCGACAGAGCGTCGTCTTGCCCGCGCCCGACGGCGCCGAGACGACGAAGAGCGTGCCGCGGCGGCCGAGGCGCGCACCGGCCCTGTTCCGCGCCGCGGCCCTATTCAAGGTTCTGCACCTGCTCGCGGATCTTCTCCAGGACGCCCTTGGCCGTCAGCGCGGCCTGGCTCATCTCGAGGTCGTCGGCCTTCGAGGCCACCGTGTTCACCTCACGGTTCAGCTCCTGGATCAGGAAGTCGAGCGGCCGCCCGACGGGCCCGCCCTTGTCGAGCAGCAGCGTGAGCTCCGCGAGGTGCGCGCGCAGCCGCGCCAGCTCCTCGGTCACGTCGCTCTTGTCCGCCCAGATCGCCGCCTCGGTCACGATGCGCGCCTCGTCGATGGCCGTCTCGGCCAGCAGCGCACGCAGTCGCTCGCGTAACCGGTCCTCGCGGCGCGCCGCCGCCGCCGGCCCCCGTGCGGCCACCACGTCCACCGTCGTCGTCAGCTCCGCGTGCAGCGTGCGGAGCGCCTCCACGAGCCGCTCGCCCTCGGCGGTGCGCCGCGCCACCAGCTCGTCGAGCGCGCCTCCGAGCGCCTCGGCCAGCAGCGGCCAGGGCGCCGCCGGCTCGACGGGCTCGGGCTCCTCGAGCCGCACCACGCCCGGCCGCTCGAGCACCCACGTGAGATTCGGCGCGCCCTCGAGCCCGAGCTCCATCGCGAGCGCGCGGGCGCGCGCGACGTATTCGCGCGCGAGTGCGCCGTCCACCTGCACGCGCTGCGCGGCGGCGCCGCCGAGCGGGGTGAGCTGCACGGTGACCTCGACGCGGCCGCGCTCGAGGCGGCTCTGCACGAGGCGGCGCGCGTCGAGCTCGAGGGCGGCGAGCGCGCGGGGCAGACGCAGTGCGACATCGAGGTGGCGATGGTTGACCGACCGCGCTTCCACGGTCACGGCGATCGATTCGCCGCTCGCCTCCGCCCGCCCGAACCCGGTCATGCTCCGGACCATGGAAGAGCCTCAGCATGGCCGAAATTCTCTGTAGTGTCAATATGTTGCGGTTGACAGGCGTCACGCCCACGACGTAGACTGGCCCGTCGCAACCCCCCGGATCGCCGCATCCGGCCGCAATTCAAGGAGGATCGCGTATGACCTGGACCCGCCGGCGCTTCCTGACAGCCACCGGCGCCGCGGCCGTGGCCGCCCGGCGAACGCCGGCGTGGGCGCTGGCCGCGAAGACGATCACGGTCTCGCACAGCGTCTCGACGTTCGTCTACGGCCAGCACCTCGTCGCCAAGGAGAAGAAGTTCTTCGAGGACGAGGGCCTCGCGGCGCCATCCTTCATCGTCCCCGGCGGGGGCGCCAAGGTCGCGCAGGCGCTCGCGGCGGGGCAGGCGATGTTCGCGCTCGGTGATTCGAATCATCCGCTGAAGATCACCGAGAAGGGCAAGGACGCCCTGATGCTCTTCGCCACCGACACGCGCTGCTCCTACGCGAACGTGGTCGTGCGCAAGGAGCTCTTCGACAAGGGGGTGAAGTCCGTCGAGACGCTCGGCGATCCCAAGCTCGTCGGCCGCAAGGCGGTGGTGGCGGCGACGGCGATCGGCTCGGGCACCCACGTCTACGGCGTCTACGTGCTCAACGGCCTCAAGGCGCCCGACGGCCGGCCCGTCAACGAGCACGTCGAGTGGGTGAGCGGCGGCGCCTCGACCACGATGCTCGGCGGGCTCAAGGCGGGCAAGTTCGACGCGATCATGGCCGTCCCCGAGTGGCAGTGGGCCGCGGAGGAGGAGGGCTTCGGCAAGGCGGTCTACGACGTGCAGGACGAGAAGGCGTGGACGCGCGTTTTCGGTGGCCCCATCCCGGTGACGGTCGGCTACGCGCTGCGCGAGACGATCGAGAAGTCGCCGGACCTCGCGCAGGCCTACGTCAACGCCTGCTATCGGGCCCAGCAGTGGATCCACCGCGCGAAGGACGAGGAGGTCGTCGAGCTGCTGCACCGGACCTATATGGACACCTTCAGCCGCGAGATCGTCCTGCGCTCGGTGAAGTACTACAAGACGATCTTCGACTGGGACTTCGTGATCGACGAGAAATCGTACGAGAACGGCATGAAGGTGTGGGTGCCGCTCGCCGCCGACAGGCCGGTCCCGTACGCGAAGGCGGTGGAGATGGCGTTCGTGAAGAAGGCCCGCGCGAAGTTCAAGTCCTGAGTGCCCGGCGCCCGCGTATCGTCGTCCGCGACCTCACGAAGACCTTCCGCGCCGGCGCGCGGGAGGTGGCCGCGGTGGACCATGCCTCGTTCGAGGTGCTGGAGGGCGAGTTCGTCGCCATCGTGGGACCGTCCGGCTGCGGCAAGTCGACCATCCTCCACATGATCGGCGGCCTCGTGACGCCGTCCGCCGGCGCCGTGCTCGTCGACGGCGTGCCGGTGACGGGCGCGCCGACTGCCCGCGCGGCCCCGGCCCGGATCGGCTACGTCTTCCAGAAGGACACCGTCTTCCCGTGGCGCACCGTCGCGCGCAACATCGCGCTCGGCCTCGAGTATCGCGCGGTGCCGCGCCGCGAGGTGGCGCGGCGTGTGAGCGAGGCCGTGAGTCTCGCCGGTCTCGAGGGATTCGAGGAGGCCTTTCCGGCGACGCTCTCGGGCGGCATGCGGCAGCGCGTGGCCCTCATGCGCACGCTCGTGGTCGACCCCGAGATCCTCCTCATGGACGAGCCGTTCGGCGCGCTCGACACCCACACCAAGCTGATCCTGCACGCCGAGCTGCTCGCGCTGTGGCAGGCGCGACGGCAAACCGTGGTCTTCGTCACCCACGACCTCTCGGAGGCGATCACGCTCGCCGACCGCATCGTCGTCATGACGCGCCGGCCGGGACGCGTGAAGATGGTCCACGAGGTCAAGCTGGAGCGGCCGCGCGACGTCATCGCGCTGCGCGAGAGCGATGAATACGCGCGGGAGTACGGGCGCGTCTGGCACGTCCTGGGCGAGGAGTTCGCGAGATGACCGAGCGCGCGCGCATCGCCCTCTGGCGCGTCGGCATCCTCGTCGCCCTCCTCGGCGCCTGGGAGTGGCTGACCGGCATCAAGGCCATCAGCCGCACGCCGGGGCTCTACTGGATCGACCCGTTCTTCATCAGCCGGCCGTCGACCATCGCCCGCCGCTTCGTGTATCTCACCTCCGGCGAGGTTCGCCTGAGCCTCTGGCAGATGGCGCTCTCGACCGTGCAGTCCACGCTGTGGGGGTTCGTGGTGGGTGTCTCCACGGGTTTCGTGGCCGGGCTCGTGCTCGGGCGTCACGACCGCCTCGCGCGCGTGCTCGAGCCCTACATCATCGCGTTCAATTCCCTGCCGCGCATCGCGCTGGTGCCGCTCGTCACCATGATCTTCGGCTTCGGCCTCCTCGCCAAGGTCGTGCTCGCGTGGACGATCGTCTTCTTCATCGTGTTCTTCAACACCTTCCAGGGCACGCGCGCCGTCGACGCCGACCTCATCCACTCCGCGCGCTTCCTCGGCGCCGGCGAGCGCCAGATCATGCGCACGGTGATCGTGCCCTCGGCGCTGGCGTGGACGTTCGCGGCCCTCACGCCGTCGATCTCGTTCGCGCTGATCGGCGTGGTGGTGGGCGAGCTGCTGGGCGGCGAGTCGGGAGGCGGCCTCGGCTACCTCATCACGCAGTCGCTCGGCACCCTGAACGCGGCGGACATGATGGTCGCGCTCGTCTCGCTCGGCGCCATCGGCATCGTGATGGCGCTGGGCATCAAGCAGATCGAGCGCCGGCTGCTGCGCTGGCGGCCGGAGTACCGGACGGAGCGCGCATGACGCGCTGGACGCTGGCCCTCGGGGCGGTGCTCGTGCTGGGCGCGATCGTGTCGGTGGCGGTGGCGCGCGCGCTGGGCTGGTCGGGTACGCGCCTCTCGGTCCTCGGCTCGGTGATCGCGCTCTGGCTCACCGCCTACGTCCTCTGGGGCTTCGCGGGCGGACTGGCCGCACACTACGGCCTGATCGCGCGGTACGATGGCGCGTTCTTCGCGGCGCTCGCCGTCGCGGGCGGCGCGTGGCAATACCGGACGCAGGTGAGCCGCGGGCGCGATCGCGGTCTCACCGTCTTCGTGGCGGGCCAGCTTCTGTGGCTCGTCGTGGTCATGGCGCGCAACGGGCTACTGATCCCCTGAGCCGCAGGAGGGACATGCCATGCGACGAAATCTCTGGGTCTCCGGACTGGCGCTGGCCGCCGGGCTCGTCACCACGTCCGTCGCCGCGCAGCCGCCGACCACGCCCCCGTCGGCGCCGCCGCCGCAGGGCGAGCGGCCGGCGCGCGCCGGCCGCCATCCTCACATGCACGCCGCCATTCGCGATCTCGAGCGCGCGGAAAAGCAGCTCGAGAAAGCCGCCCACCACTACCACGGCCACCGCGCGAAGGCGCTCGAGCTCGTGAAGCAGGCCGAGAAGGAGCTGCAAGAAGGCCTCAAGTGGGCCGAGGCCCATCCCGAGGCGTTCGGATCGGCCCCGAAGAAACCGTAACTATAAGATGGGGGGCCCCGAAATGGCCCCCCATACCCCCCGCTCGCTCGTCGCGCCCCGGGGAACCCGTGGCGCGCCTCGATCACCGGCGATGTTTACATCTACACCCGGCTGCCGGGTTTGATCGCCTGGCTGCCGCTCTTGCAGAGTGGGCATGACTCGGGTGGCCACGTCGTCGCCGACACAGTGGCGAGGGCCGCCCGCTTCACATCGAACGCGGCGGCGCCGCCGCTCCGGTCGATCAGGGAGCCGACGCCGACGACGGCGCCCCCGCTCGCCCGCACGCACTCCACCACCTCGCGGGTCGAGCCGCCCGTGGTGATGACATCCTCGACGACGAGGCAGCGCTCACCGGGCGTCAGCGTGAACCCGCGCCGCAGCCGCATCACGCCGGTCTCCCGCTCCGTGAAGAGCGCGCGGACGCCGAGCGCGCGTGCGACCTCATGGGCCACGAGGATGCCGCCGATGGCGGGGGCGAGCACGCTCTGGGCGCCGGCGTCGCCGAACGGGGCGGCCAGCGCGTCGCCGAGCCGCGCCGCGTGCTCCGGATACTGAAGAACGAGCGCCGACTGCAGATAAATATCGGAGTGCAGGCCCGACGTCAGGCGGAAGTGGCCACGCATGAGCGCGCCGGTCTTTTCATACAGTTCGAGGGTTTGCCGCTCGGTCAGTGTCGCCATGACTCCATGATATGTCAGCCCGCCCGCGCCCAGCCGGGGACGCGTCAGGCTGGCGTGCCCGTCGCGGGCGCGGTGTCCGCGCGCCCGCACGCTGACGCGTCGCTCGCTCGCAGGCCGACACTGTCATCGCCGCTGACGTCCGTGCGCCAACACCCGCCGGCCCTCGCCGCACCGTGGCAGCCCCGTTGCACTTCTGCCGCGCACGCCGCTCTGGCAAGGAGGCCCCGGTCCAATGGCGAAGGTGATGGTCGTCGATGACGCGCAGTCCGACCTGAAGCTCATGGAGTCGATCCTTCGCGGCGCCGGCCACGAGGTGGTCTCGCTCACCGACGGCGACAAGCTCGAGGATCAGATGCAGGCCGAACATCCCGACGTGCTGCTGCTGGACATCGTCATGCCGCGTCGCAACGGCTACGAGATCTTGCGGGCACTGCGCCGCGATGCGCGCACGCGCACGACGCCGGTGGTGCTCGTGTCGTCGAAGAACCAGGAGAGCGACCGCGCCTGGGGCAAGAAGCAGGGCGCCGACGAGTACCTCTCGAAACCGTTCACGTCGGACCAGCTGCTGAGCGTGGTGAGCCGGTTTGCCCGCTGACGACGCGGCCGTTCCCGGCGCCGCGCCGTCGCCCGACGCGGCGCCGTCACCGGACGCGACGTCCGCATCCGACGCCGTCCTGCCCGGCGCGCACCGGCGCCGCGCGTGCGTCGTAGCCATGGGCGGCCGCACGCTCGCCGTGGACGTGCGCGAGGCGCGCGAGGTGATGAGGCTCGACGTGGTCGCGAGCGTGCCCGGCGCGCCGGCGCCGCTGCTCGGCGTCGTCAACCTGCGCGGCACCGTGCTGGCCGTCGCGGACGCGCGGCCGCTGCTCGCGCTGGCGCCGAGGCCGGCGTCGTCCGGCGGCGCCGCGATCGTGCTCGCCGCGGGCGGTAGGGAGGCGGCGGTGCCGATCGACGGCGTGCTGGGCCTCGAGTGGTTCGATGCGCCGTTGCCGGCCGACCCCATGCCTGACGGCCCGCTCAAAAGCTTCGCCGCCGGCCTCGTGCCGCGGCCCGACGAGCCCGCCATCCTGCTCGACGCCGCCCGGCTGCTCGAGGCGCTGTGCGCGCCGTGGACGCCGGCCGGCCCGGAGGCTCAGCCATGAACCGACGACGCTTCCTCGGATTCCTCGCCGGAACGACCGCCGCGCTGGCCACGACGCGCGGGGCATCGGCGCAGTCGCGTCCAGCGGGACGCTGGGCCCCGTCCGACGTGCCGCCGGCCGCGCCCGTCCCCCGTCCGCCCTCGCTGGCCCTCGGCGGGTTCGCACCCGGCATCACGCCGACGGAGGTTCGGATCGGCATGAGCGCCGCCATCAAAGGGACGCAGGGCGGACTCGGCACGGAGCTCTACCGCGGCGCCCAGGCCTATTACGACGAGGTCAACCTGCGCGGCGGCGTCCACGGCCGCGCCATCACCGTGGCGGCGCTCGACGACAACTACGAGCCGAACCCGTGCATCAGGAACACCATCCAGCTCCTGGAAAAAGAGCAGGTGTTCGCGCTGTCCAACTACGTGGGCACGCCGACGCTCACGCGCGCGTTGCCCGTGATCAAGCGCTACGCCGAGCAGCAGGTCGTCCTCGTCGGCAACTTCACCGGCGCCCAGCCTCAGCGCGAGGCGCCCTACGCGGATCAGGTGTTCAACATCCGGGCTTCGTACCGGCAGGAGATGATGGCGCTCGTCGAGCGCTTCTGGTCCCTCGGCGCGCGCAGCTTCGGCGTCTATTACCAGATCGACGCGTACGGCCGCAGCGGCACCGACGGCGTGGCTCGCGGCCTGGCCCTGCACGGCGCGCGCATCACCGCCGAGGCGACCTACCCGCGTCAGGCGAAGTTCACCGACGACATGACGCCGGCGGTGCAGGCGCTGCAGAAGGCGGGCGTGGACGTCGTGCTGTGCACGGGCGCCTACCAGGGCTGCGGCGCCTTCGTGCGCTCCGCGCGCGACGCGGGCTTCATGGCCCCGATCTCCAACGTCTCGTTCGTCGGGTCGGACGCGATGCTCAAGCTCCTCGTCCAGCACGGCAAGACGAACGGGCGCGACTACACGCGGGCGCTGGTCAACTCGCAGGTCGTGCCGAGCTACGACGACCTGTCGCTGCCCGGCGTCGCCGAGTACCGCACGCTCATGGAACGCCACAACCCGGCCGTGCCGGAGGCGCTGCGCGACCCGAACTACGGCGTCCAGCGGGTGAGCTTCATCAGCCTCGAGGGGTTCGTGAACGCCAAGGTCCTGGTGGAGGCGCTGCGCCGCGCGGGCCCGCAGCCCACGCGGGGGTCGTTCCGGCAGGCGCTGGAATCGCTGCGCAGTTTCGATCTCGGGATCGGCGCGGCGCTGACCTTCGGGCCCGAGAAGCACCAGGGTCTCGACTCCGTGTACTTCACGCGCGTCGAGGGTGAGCGGTGGGTCCCGATCGCCGATTGGGCGGCAGCGGTCCAGGCTTAGGGGGAGCGAGCATGGGGAACGCGCGCACGCGGTTCGGCCTGTTGCCGAAGATCATCGTGTTCCTGGCGGTGATGCTGATCCCGCTCGCCGCCGTCACCTGGTACGCCTCCGTGCGCACGCTGCGCGCGCAGATGACCGAAGAGTTCACGTCGAAGGGGACGGCCATCGCCAACAGCCTGGCCTCCTCCGGCGTCGACCTCATCCTCAACCGCGACGCCTCGACCGTGCAGGCGCGCGTCGACGAGGTCATCTCGGGTAAGGATGCGATCAGCGGCGTCGCGTACGTCATGGTCTACGACCCGCAGAAGACGCTGATCGCGCACACGTTCCATCCCATCGTCCCGCCCGATCTCATCGACAAGAACCTCGTGCCGGGCGAGACGCCCAAGCAGGTGCGCGAGATTCACTACGCGCACCCCGTCACCGGCGCCATGCGCTCGATCATCGACGTCGGCGTGCCGATGCTCGCCGGCCAGCTGGGCACCGTCCGCGTCGGCATGGACAAGGCGATCATCGAGGCCGCCGCCGCGAAGCCGGGCTGGTACCTGCTACTCATGTTCGGCGGCGTCGCGCTCCTGGCGGTGATGGCCGGCGCCGTCTTCGCGCGCCGGATCACGCGCCCGCTGGGCGAGATCGTGCGCGCGGCCGAGCAGGTCGGCCGTGGCGACCTCTCGCACACCGTGCGCGTCCGCTCGCGCGACGAGATCGGCCAGCTCGCGCGCACCTTCAACGACACCGTCACGCGGCTGCGCTCCCAGGTCACCACCGAGACCGAGCGCGACGAGGAGAAGCGGCGGCGCGAGGACCTCCAGAAGAACATCGCGGGCTTTCTCGAGACGGTCACCAAGATCGCGCAGGGCGACCTCAGCCGCCGCGGCGAGGTGACGCCGGACGTCCTCGGCAACGTCGTGGACGCCGTCAACCTCATGGTCGAGGAGATCGCCACCCTTCTCGCCGACGTGCGCCACGCGGCGCTGCGCGTGGCCGGCAGCGCCAACGACATGCTCGGCGCCTCCGACCAGATGGCGAGCGGCGCCGAGAAGCAGGCGCGCGAGGCCACCACCGTCAGCCGCGAGGTGGAGACGATGTCGCGGTCCGTGCAGCTTGTCGCCTCCAACGCGGCCTCGGCCGCGAACGCCGCCGGCCAGACGCTCGACGCCGCCACCCGCGGCGAGGGCGCCGTCCGCGACAGCCTGGCGGGCATGCAGCGGATCCGCAGCGAGGTGCAGGTCATCTCCAAGCGCATCAAGAGCCTCGGCGACCGCTCGCTGGAAATCTCGGAGATCGTCGACACGATCGAGGAGATCGCGTCGCACACGAACCTCCTCGCGCTCAACGCGGCCATCGAGGCGGCGGGCGCCGGCGAGTCGGGCGTCCGCTTCGCCGTCGTCGCCGACGAGATCCGCAAGCTCGCCGAGCGCGCGGCCAAGGCCACCAAGGACATCGCGGCCCGCATCCGCGCCGTGCAGGCGGAGACGCAGGAGGCGGTGGTCGCCATGGAAGAGGGCACGCGCGAGGTGGAAGCCGGCTACAAGGTCACCATTCGCGCGGAGGAGAGCCTCAAGTCGATCGCCGGCATCTCGAAGACGTCGGCGGAGCTGGCGCAGGAGATCTCGGCGTCGTCGCAGCAGCAGGTGCGCGGCGCCGACGGCGTGGTGCGCGCGATGCGCTCCATCGCCGACGTGGCGGTGCATACCGAGCAGGCCGTGCTCCAGACGCGGCGCACGGTCGACGACCTGGTGAAACTGGCGGACGAGCTCACGCGAAGCCTGTCGCGGTTCAAGCTGGCGACGAACTGAGGCTCCGAATGGCCGAGCCGGCCGAGCAGGAGTTCCTCCGCTCCATCTTCCTGATGGAGGCGTGGGACACGGTGGCCGCCCTCGACCGTGCGGCGGCCACGCTGGAACGCGCCGGCGGCGTCGACGAGCTGTTCGTCGTCACGCACCGGCTGAAGGGCGCCGCCTCCCTGCACGGATTCTCCAAGATCGCCGGGCTGGCGGCGGAGCTGGAGGACGTGCTCGGCGCGCGCCCGCCCGACGCGCGCAAGCTCTCCACCCTCGCGGGTCATCTCCGGCGGGCGCTCGATGCGGTCGCGGACGGCGCGCCGTCGCCGGCCGGGGCCGGGGCGGAGGCAGCACGTCCCGCCGAGGCCGCCCCCGCCCCGGCCTCCCCGGGCGGGCCCACCGCTCGCTCGCCGCGGGCGGCGGCCGCGGCCGGCGCGCCGCGGATGTCCGCGGATCCGCTCCGCAAGGAGCTGGAGACGTTCTTCGCCGGGAACGCCGACGTGCTTGCGTATTTCCTGCCGGAGGCGACCGAGCACCTCGAGGGCGTGACGGCCGCGCTGAGCGCGCTCGAGCGCGGCCCCGATGCCGCCGAGCTCG
>WNFR01002088.1_pt1 | contig 20826 bp, 14 predicted proteins | sample 5400221 | NCBI WGS metagenome assembly WNFR01 (sample SAMN13153357, study PRJNA577476) | soil metagenome | isolation source: 40 cm soil under Madrone tree | place: USA:California | collected 2016-06-14 | reverse complement strand
GGATTACTTGTGCCTCAACCTTCGCTTTCACATGCTTTGGCGCGTCAACAGCACCACCGACCTGGCCAAACATAATACCCGCAGCACCGTCAGGCGGAATTCCCTTTGGCGCTAGTGTCCGTGTGTTCAGCAAAGACTATGCGAACCCGCGCATCTATACGACCAACGCTCAATTCGAACAGGAACTAGCTACAGACTTTTCTTTGTACTTTGATTTCACCCATTCGCAGGGCGTTCACCTTACGAGGTTCATCAACCTTAACCGTGTCGGATTGTTTCCCACGCTCGGTGATGTATTCGTCACGAGCGCAGTCGGGAAATCACTCTACAATGGCTTTACAGTAGGATTGAGAAAACGCCTCAGCCGGCGGTATCAGTTCGAGGCAAACTACACGCTGTCCAAGGATAAAGACGACGACTCCAATGAGCGAGATCCTTTCACCGATCGATCCTTTAATCCACTCAATCTCAGTTTGGACTATGCGGTATCAGATCGCGACATCCGGCACAAGTTTAACTTTTACACTTCTGTGGAAATGCCCTGGCAACTTGAGGGCAACTTCCGTGTTCAGGCGCGCAGCGCCCAACCAATCACGCCCGACCCGCGCACTGCGACTAACCGCAATTCGCTGCGGAAAGATAATAAGTATTTCTCATTTGACTGGCGCGTCCAGCGCCCGTTCAGATTTGGTGAACGCTATGCGCTGATTCCGATAATTGAGATGTTCAATACTTTCAACAACAAGAACAACATCAACCCACTCAGCACGGCTGCGCTGTTCAATTTCGACGGGTTTCTGCGTGAAGGTGTTGGGGATCCACGGCAGGTGCAGTTGGCGTTACGCTTTACGTTCTGAAGTTGATCGTCACACAGCGTTCAGCAAATGAAAGCAAAGCTACCTCGCCGGAAATTCATAGGGCTCACCACACTCGGCATGGTTGGGCTTTCTTCCAGTGCTCGTCTTTACGCCGGCGGATTGCTTGCGCCCCCCAGAGAGCTCCTTCTTTATGTGGGGACATATACTTCCGGCAAAAGTGAGGGTATCTATGTTTACAAGTTCGATCTTTCGTCGGGTGAATTCAGACACCTGGCCACCGCGAAAGGGATAGTCGATCCTTCGTTTCTAGCCATCGACCCGCGACGGCAGCGTCTCTATGCTGTGAACGAAATTGATGAGTTTGCAGGAAAACCTGGTGGAGCGGTGAGCGCTTTCAAAGTGGATTCGCAAACCGGCAATCTACAGTTTCTAAATCAACAACCTTCCCTGGGTGGGGCTCCCTGTCATGTTACGGTCGACAAGATCGGCAACTTCGTACTGGTGGCAAATTACGGAGGCGGGAACGCCGCAGTCTTGCCGATAAACGATAGCGGTTTGGGTATGCCCGTTGACATGGTCCAACACGGTGGTTCCAGTGTTAATCCTGAACGGCAAAAAGGGCCGCACGCTCACAACGTTATTTTGGACAAAACCAATCGCCATGCCTTTGTCACCGATCTTGGTCTGGACAAGATCATGATTTATCGCTTCGATGATCGCAACGGCAAACTTACCCCCAACGGAGCACCGTGGGTCAAGCTTAAACCCGGCGCGGGTCCGCGTCACTTCACATTTCATCCGAACGGTCGTTGGGCCTACGTAATAGATGAGCTCGATTCGACCTTCACTGCGTTTACTTATGAGAGTGGCCCCGGAAGCTTGAAGGAAATGCAAACAGTGTCGACTCTGCCAGCGGGTTTTTCCGGCGAGAACTCCTGTGCGGACGTGCATGTCTCACCCTCCGGGAAGTTTCTTTATGGGTCAAACCGGGGACACGACAGCATCGTCGCCTTTTCAATAAATCCAGGCACAGGCAAACTCACATTCCTGGAGCATGTTGCCACCGGCGGCAAAACACCGCGCAACTTCACCATCGATCCGAGTGGTGCTTTTCTCCTTGCTGCAAATCAGAAGTCGGACAATGTAGTCAGTTTTAGGATCGATGCGACCTCCGGAAGGTTGCGACCTACCGGCCATGTTGCCGAGATCCCCACACCAGTTTGCCTTTTGCTGTCTACTAGGCATTAAGGACTGGGAGCAGCATCGACTTGCGGCACTTAACCACTCGAGCTCTTCACTGGAACTGACTATCCACAGATTTCGCAGATTTCACAGACAAAAAGACAGACGAACAGGAGCACCAGGCATGGGCAGGACTCAGGAACCGTTTGTTGCCCCTGCGTGCTGCTCCTGCCCTTCGTACTTGAATCTGTGTAATCTGTGGAATCTGCGGATAGTCAGTTCCAGTAACGCTTCAAAGCTTCTTTGCGTCTACACGGTCCAACCTGGTATCGGGCAATGGCCAGCACTGATGAGTGTTGAAATCTGCGACATTCTTCAACACAAACGTTGGCATCCCTTCGCTCCGTTGGGTTTTGACATGTTGAAAGTCAACACCAATCACATCGTTCAACCAGAATGGTGGTCTCGCATCTTCCTTCAGATAACTGACTTCCACGTCTCGCATTTCCAGTCCTTTCACGTGCCTGATAAAAAATCCGTAAGCGGGTAGTTCTCCGAACATCGTCGGTTCCGGGTACGCGTCTTCTTTCTCTGGCGGGTCGAGCGCTGCCTGTTCTTTTGTGCCGCCGCCCCGATAATAAATCCGGACGTTACTAAGGCGCACATCTTCGATCGAATGCCCCGGGATGCCGCTGATGATCGAAGCATACTTCGGATCGGCGTTGTAGACGACAATGTTACTAATAATGACACGCCGCAGGGCGCCAACTGTAGTTGTCTCCTTTGGCCCCCGTCCGCGGAAACCGAGCCGGAGGAAGAATGGCGAGGTGCTGATGTCACGCATCGTGATGTTGGAAATGGTCACGTCTTCCAGCAGCGCGCCATCAACAGCCTCGAGCGCGAGCCCGCGGCAATAATCAAAAACGCAATTTGAAACCGTTATGTTTTTGAACCCGCCGTTGGACTCCGTACCAAACTTGATTCGGCCAGTGGGACTGAAACTGCCGTTCTGATTCCGGAAGTCGCGTTTGTAGGTGCCATTCAATAGAGTACCTTCATCGTAGCCGCTAACCTGGCAGTTGGTGATCGTGACGTGCTCAGTGGAACGCGCGTATCCAAGGGCGAAGGAGCTTTTCGGGCAGATGCCGTCGTCAAAAGGCGAGTTGACGCTGCAATTCGAGATGCGCACGTTCTTGCAGGCGTCAACGTCGATGCCATCGCGATTGGTATCGATCTTCAGATTATCGATCGTTAGGTTGTCAACGCCAGTTGCGAGAATTGCAAAATGGCCACCGTGCAGGATCGAGATGTCGCGAATGATGACGTTGTGGCAAAGTTTTAGACTGATCGATTTGTTGCCCCAGCCTGACTCAACCGCATCGCGCGGGTTCGGATAACCAAAGGGTCCAGCTCCGGGATCAGAAGCAGCATTACCGAGCCCTTCGTTCTGTTCCTTCGTGCGCGATTGAGCGCCACTGCGCACCAGACCCTTGCCCCAAATCCGACCTGGACCAAGAATTGAAATGTTTTCGAGGTTCTCGCCCCAAATCAGGCTGTTATGCCAGTGACTGTGGCCAAAGTCCTGATATTGATCCCACTGATTGGGTTCCGGCGCATCATATTGGCCGTCTTTGTCTGACGGATCGGCGGCGAGTATGGTTGCACCCTGGTCCAGGTATAACGCAACGTTGCTCTTCAGGCGAATAGAGAAACAACGATAAGTGCCTGCGGAGAGATAAACGGTGCCGCCACCCGCCGCGGCTGCGGCATCGATCGCCTTGTTAATAGCTGGAGTGTCGAGCGACTTGCCATCGCCTTTAGCACCAAACGCCGTCACGTCGAAGCCACCGGTTGCTTTCGCGCCCGTTTGCAGAACAGACCGCTGAGCATAAACGCCTCGCACCGGAGGTAAGCTCGCAGAGACTATCAGGAACCCCGTCGCTACAGTTGCCAGAATCACGGTAAACTCTTTTTTAATTTTCATCGCAATTTTCCCTGGGCAAGATTCACGAGATCTTTTAAGAGCTGATTACCCAACGCCGGCAAGATTTTCCTCGCTCAAAGAAGCTTCTTTTTTTTCGGTGGTGTCATTAACAACCTCTTCTGATGCTAATGCACGCTCTGCAAGAATCAGGTGCTCACTCATAGCGGCCCGCGCCGCTTCAGGATTTCTCGCACGAATAGCTCGATAGATCTTGCGATGCATTTCCACTGATTCTCTCAGATCGCGAGATCGGTCGATTGTCTTGCACCGTCGTTGATAGAGGATGTCAGCGACCATTTCCACAAGCGTGGCCAGGATCGGATTGCCGGAGGCCGTCGCAACTGCGCGGTGAAAACCGAAGTCATGCACGAGGTATTCTTGCGGATTGTCGAGCGCAGCATAAGTTTCCGTGACCTCTTCTGCCATTATCCTCATTTGATCATAGGTCGCGTGCTCCGCGGCTAAACCAGCCACTGCGACCTCCACAAGACGCCTGGCCTCAAACATTTTCTCGGTTGTAAATCCGTGGAGCGCAGCGAGCATGTTAAGCGGTTCACTTGCTAGCGCGGGTGGACCATCAGCAATATAAGTACCGGATCCGTGACGCGAAGTAAGGACACCAATGGCTGCAAGAAAACGTAAACCCGCGCGCAGACTTGCCCTGCTTATTCCTAACTGTCTGGCCAACTCGCGCTCGGCCGGAAGTCGATCGCCGGGCCGCAGTTTGCCGTCCTGAATCATGACCTGAACTTGATTCACGACCTGTTCTGTCATCAAGCCACTGCGGGCCGCTCTGACGCGCTGAAACCTTGCTATTTTGATAGAGGTCATACCACTGTTCTTTCGGGTTAAGCTAAACGGCGGACTGGGCACGTGTACCATTGCGGAGCCGCGGCTGTCAAGAAAGTAATGAATGGAGGGACAACAAAGCCAAAACCGAGGGGCAAAAGTTCTTGTTTGTTTGACGAACAAAAGTCTTGACCTTGATAAGCGACCCGTGCTAAAAGATGCCCATTCTTCATTTGGTCAGACCACTTAGCTAGAACAGACGGCAGGCATTTGGGAAAATCCAGACTCAGCAGCAACCCAAAAGGGTGGGTGAGGGAAAGGCATCCCTACACGTGAGTCAGGTCAACAACATCTGCAATAAACTAAGCCAATAGCAGGTCCCTGAAAGAAGGAGGACGAAGCCATGCGTTCAAGGAAGGACTATCACGACGAGAAAACTCTTTCTTGTCTTTTTGTCAGCCGCACCGGCGCGCGATTGAACGGCCATCTGGCGCTGAGAAACAAGCCCGAACAAACTAACCGGAGATTCAATTGGACGCTGCTCGGTTCGATGCTTGTCTGTATGCTGGCTCTCTCCGGAAGCGTTCAGGCGCAAGGCTTCGGGAAAATCGTCGGAAATGTGATCGACCCTTCTGGCGCTGTAATCCCGGACGCAAAAATCACGGTGACGGAAGCCGGCAAGGGATTCTCGCGCACTGCCACTACAGACTCGAGTGGATACTACGTTTTGGACTCATTGCGGCCCTCCCAATATAACCTGACCGTGGAAGCAACAGGGTTTCACACCTTCGATCAAAAAGGCGTGACATTGCTGGCGGACCAAACTCTGACGGCGAATGTGAACATGCAAGTTGGTGCAGTCTCGGAGTCGGTTTCAGTGAGCACCGCCGGAGAGCAAGTCGACACAACAACTTCGACGTTGAAGCAAGTGATTGAACAGCGAAGCATCACTGAACTGCCTTTGAACGGCCGGAATGCCGCGGAACTTAGCTTACTTGTTGCCGGCACTGTCAGCTATCCAACCAATCCTGCGAACCCAACAGGAACATTTGGCGGCGGCGCCTTACAGGGTGCGACCAAGACGTTTCCGGGCGCCGTAGCGATAGTGACTAATGGATCGCGTCAGAACCAAGTTAGTTACCAGCTTGATGGCGGTAATAACGTTGATGAGTACACCAATGTCAACCAGCCATTCCCGATGCCAGACGCACTCCAGGAATTTAGCGTACAGACGAGCAACTACAGCGCGCAATACGGTCAGAATGCCGGTGGCGTGGTGAATGTCATCACCAAGTCTGGTACGAACCAATTCCATGGCAATGCGTTTGAGTTTCTGCGCAACTCGGTCTTCAATGCCAGACCGTGGCACGCTGCCAGGAAGGATCAACTCAAGCGCAATCAATTTGGTGGAACCTTCGGCGGTCCTCTCTTCTTGCCTAGATTCGGTGAAGGAGGCCCTGTCCTTTACAACGGTCGCAATAGAACCTTTTTCTTTGGCGCCTATCAACAAACCATCCAACGCAATCTTCTTCAGGGAAACTCGGCGACCGTTCCGAATGCAACGCAAAGAGCAAGCGCTACTGACCCGGCGGTTATTGAGTTGCTGAAGCATATCCCAGTTGGTGATGCGAACAACCGCGCGAGCTTTACCAGACCAGACCAGCAGGATTTCCAGGAGTTTACCTTCAGGTTGGACCATTCGTTTTCGCAGAAGAACCAGGTGACGTTCCGCTATTTCTACGATCACTTCAAACGAAACGCGGTCTTTGAGCCCAACAATTTTCTTACCTACTCAGACGGTTCGACGATTAAGTCCCAGAACTTTCTGGGCCACTGGACGCACATCTTCACTACGAGCCTAATAAACGATTTCCGGTTCAGTTATGCGCCGGAAAATGCCACCCGAGGTCCAGCTCCCACGGCCCTTAGCGTCGTGGACCTTGGGGTCAGGCTTCCCTTTCAGCCGGGTCAGAAAGCAATTCAGCAAATAAGGATCAACGGAGGTTTCAGCTTTGGCGATAACCCCCAGGCGAGTTTTATTCGGAACAATTTCACCTGGGCCAATGATGTCAGCTGGGTCGCGGGAAAGCACGACGTTCATTTCGGTGGTGTGATTGAACGTAGCAAGGTGGATCTACTGAATCAGTTCTTCCAGCCTGCTGAGTTTAGCTTTCCTTCGATGGCAGCCTTCCTCGGCGGGAAGCTCGGTGACTATAGTGGCAACCTGGCCTTTCGTCAGGGCGCGGGAGAAATCAAAGAGAATCGCAATAACTTCATTGGTCTCTACGTGCAGGATAACTTCCGCGTCAATCGCCGACTAATGTTGAACCTCGGTCTGCGATGGGAGCCCGCGCTGCCCTGGCAGGAAATCAAGGGACGTCAGGAGCAGTTTCGACTTGCGGATCTCATAGCAGGCGTCCGTTCCACTCAGTTTCCGAACGCACCTCCAGGAACCTTCTTCCCCGGTGATGCAGGCGTTCCAAAAGACGGTGTCCGGCCCAACTACATGAGTTTTGCGCCGCGCGTTGGCTTTGCCTATGACGTGTTCGGTAATAGCAAGACGAGCATCCGGGGTGGGTTCGGTATTTTCTACGATACCCGCATACCGGGGATCATCAATAACCGGTTCGCTGACTTGACACCTTTCAGCCCACAGTTCGTGCTCAACACGGGCGTAGTTAACCCGGGTACATTCGCTGATCCGCTGTGCACACTGGCAGCCACACAAACACTTCAGAATTGTACGAATCAAGCTGCGGCCTATCCGTTCCCATTCACTTATCCACCAGCCAAGAACATCGCCTTTGGCCTAGGCACGTTCGTCTTGAGTTGGGATCCGGTTAACAAGTACCAGCCTCCAACGGTAAACAACTGGAACCTTTCAATCGAACATCAATTGCCCGAGAACATTCTCGTGCGCGCTGCATATGTGGGATCTCATAGCAGTCATCTTACAGAAACGCTGAACTTGAATCCGAGGCCTGTCGGCACAACTTCCTCTACTCCTACTCGACTCAACGCCATCGCCGGCAGTCCGCTCTTCAGCACCGTGCAGCAGGATTTGCAGGACATCAATGCAAATTACAACTCACTTCAGTTGTCAGCCGAGAAGCGTATGTCTCGCGGACTCATGATTCTTGCGAATTACACCTGGGCCAAGAGTCTCGATGACCTTCCACCTCGTGCCGGGGTCACGGGTTTTGATACCTCATCAGCCTTGCCCTGGGACGATGCGCGTCGTCACCAGTTCGACTACGGTCCGTCGGAATTCGATCACAAGCATCGTTTCGTTGCCTCCTGGGTCTGGCAAATGCCAAGCCTCAAGAAACAAAACGGCGTCGTCCGCGGTTTCTTGGGTGACTGGCAACTTAGCGGCCTCATGCAAGCGCAAACTGGCCGGCCCATCACCATCGCGCAAGGATCCGATATTTCGGGAACTGGAATTGGGCAAGACCGCGGGACCTTCACCGGTGCTAACCCATACAGTTCAGGACCCTGCGCTACTGCTGCGCCGTGTAAAGTTTTTCTGAACCTGGGTGCTTTCAAATCGACCTCCGACCCGAGTATAAAGAACACGTTCGGCAACGTCGGAAAGGGCAGCTTGCGTTTCCCAGGCTTTTACAGTTGGGATATGGGGATCTCGAAGACCTTCTCAATAACTGAACGTTACAAGGTGCAGTTGCGCGGTGAGTTCTTCAACATCTTCAATCAGGTAAACTTCCTGAGCGATGAGGGTACCGTGAACAACGCCTCTACGTTTAGCAATGGGAACTTCGCGACACTTCGGACGGCTACCGATCCCAGGATTGGGCAAATTGCGATGAAGTTCATCTTCTAAGTTCTGTTTGCCAGACAACGCAGAACGATTCGGGGCGCCTTCCGCGCGGACGGCGCCCCGAATGTACGTGAGCGTTATTCTGCTTGAATCTTTCCCTGGATTAGGCGATGTTGTAGCCTTTACCAACCGCTGGAGAGTAAAAAGTTGAGACCTGCACGCGTTAAACTTCTTGAGCATTCAACCACAATAGGGCGTCGCAGTTTCCTCGGAGGAACAGTGGCTGCTACGTTAGCCGCAACGGCCCTCGCTCAGACACGAGATTACGGGCAGGGCGCTCCGCCCGTTCGCTATCCGGATCGAGACATCATTGTTCTGGATCCACGTTTCGCGAAATACAAACTCGGCAACGCTGCTATCCAACGCTTGTACACAGGAATGTTGTGGGCCGAGGGTCCGGCCTGGAATGGCGTGGGTTGTTTCCTGGTGTGGAGCGACATTCCCAACAACGTCCAACATAGATGGCTCGCCGAAGATGGTCACGTAAGCGTGTTCCGTAACCCGTCGAATAACAGCAACGGCAACACGTTTGACTGGGAGGGCCGCCAGGTTTCGTGTGAGCATGGTACTCGTCGAGTGGTGCGCTATGAACACAACGGGACGGTCACAACTCTTGCGGACAAATGGCAAGGCAAGCCATTCAATGCTCCGAATGACCTGGTTGTTCACCCTGATGGCGGTATATGGTTTACCGATCCAGGCTACGGCAGCATGGTCAATTACGAAGGAAACAAAGGCGAACTCCTTATTAAGGAGGCGGTCTATCGCCTCGACGCAAAGACCGCAAGGCTAGACCTGGTTACTGACGAGCTTAAGAAACCCAACGGGATCTGTTTTTCCCCAGACTACAAGAAGCTTTACGTTGTCGACACCGGCCACCCAGGAACGATCACGGTCTGGGATGTAGTCGAGGGAAAGAGACTTCAAAGCGCCAGGCAATTCGCTGCGATGAGTCTGAAGACGAAGGATCGGGAGTTGGTTGGCGGCACTGATGGCTTGCGCGCGGATCTTGACGGCAACATCTGGGCCAGCGCCGGCTGGGGCGGCGAGGGCTTTGACGGTGTGCACATCTTCGCTCCCGATGGACAACGCATCGGACAAATCGTTTTGCCTGAAACTGTCAGCAACATATGTTTCGGTGGGCCGAAGCGAAATCGTTTGTTCATCACAGCCAGTCAATCGCTGTATGCAGTCTACGTCGAAACTCAGGGCGCACACATTGCCTGATACGATATACAGAACCGGGAGCGTAGCGACCGCACTCAACTACGAGAACGAGTACGATACGAACCCAAACTAATGCGCCCGATTTCGTCGTTAAGTCACGAGCGAGTACTGTGTTGTACCTCGATCATCCATAACTCGAGTGCAGTCGCTACCGCTCCTGGTTCTGTAATTGCGTGGCTTCTTCCAGGCTCGGTTAGTGTCGCATTCTCCGGTAAGGCTCGCGGTCCCGCCGTTGTGGACTCGGAAGAATGCATCAGAATGTTTCCATGAATAGTGCTGCGTCAACCGAAGGGCTTTTCGCGATCTACGTTAACATGGGGACTACCAACACACGTGTTTGGTTGGCGCGTGACGACGAGATCCTTGCGCGCGGGAGCAAGACAGTTGGTGTGCGCGACGCCGCCCGCGATGGATCGACAACCAGAATTCAGTCAGAACTGAAAGAACTGATCACCGCTGTGTTAACTGAGTCAAACTATACCTCAGAGCCACGCACTCCTGTATCGGTTGTAGCCGCGGGAATGATCGGGTCCTCGCTGGGACTTGCGGAGGTACCACATGTCTCGGCACCTGCCGGTTTGCGGGAGATTGTAGTTGCGTCACGGTGGTTTCATTTTCCTGAGATTACGGATCTGCCTTTCTTGGTCGTACCCGGTGTCTGTTCTGGACCAACCGGCATTTCCTCTGATTCGCTCGCCGACGTTGATGTTATGCGCGGCGAAGAAACGCTTTGTATCGGCCTAACTGAGTTGGGACTAGTTAGACCACCGGCTGTAGTTCTGAACCTCGGCTCGCATTGGAAAGCGATCGAACTTGCTAAGGACGGCAGGATTCAATCAAGTGTCACTTCCCTTTCCGGCGAACTTATCCATGCGTCCCAAATACAAACTGTACTGGCAAGTTCGGTGTCAAAAGAATGGCCCGCAAAGATATCGACGCGATGGATGGAAGAAGGGATGAAGGAACAGCGACGCTCGGGTCTGCCACGGGCCCTCTTCTGCGTGCGACTCCTGGAGCTTACGGGGAAAGGGACAGCGCAAGATCGCTTCTCTTTTCTTGTGGGTGCTTTCGTCGCAGCTGATCTCGATGCGCTAGTCGCTCGGGGGATTCTGGTTGAGAACATTCCTGTTGTGATTAGCGGAAATGAAGCGATTGCGGAAACCTGGCGTGAAGCCCTTCATGAAAGGTCGCTACCCGCTAAGGTGCTTACAACGGACGAAACGGAAAAAGCATTCCTTGCGGGTCTCAGATTCATTCTGCGTCAAGTTAGCGGAAGAAGCAGGAAGGACAAGTGCTGATCAACGTCGGAACCGAGGAGCGGTAGCAGCTGTGAAAAATTAGATCGATCCCGGATATGACACAAGCTAAGAAAATTTGCAGGTTGGGAAGGGGCAGTCGAAAGGTTTCCGTAACTTGAGTAATATTCTGGTCCAATAATTTTTTCACAGCTTCGGTAGCGACCGGGTCAAACGTCCGAAGGCTCATGATACGGCGGAAGCGCAACCCGTTGCCTACGAATGAGGACACCTTGATTGCAAGCTTGACCATTGACGACACTCCAATTGTGGCGCGCTGTCGACGACGAGTCGTACGGCGCTTGATGCCTTATTTATTCCTTCTCTACATCATCGCTTATCTGGATCGAGCAAACGTCGGGTATGCCAATTTACAGATGAAAGGAGCGCTTGGCTTTACCGATGCTGTCTTCGGCTTTGGCGCGGGCGTCTTTTTCATCGGCTACTTTATCCTTGAGATTCCCGGCAGCATTCTTGTTGAGAAATGGACTGCGCGCGGTTGGATTGCCCGCATCATGATTTCATGGGGCATAGTTGCAATCTTAATGGGCTTCATCCAAACAAAGAATCAGTTTTATCTATTGCGTTTCCTCCTGGGCGCGGCAGAAGCGGGATTCTTTCCGGGTATTATCGTCTACCTCAGCCACTGGTTTCGTTACCAGGACCGGGCCAAAGTTCTTGCACTGTTTATGGCAGCACAACCAGTCTCCCTTTTTATTGGTTCACCGATTTCCGGTTTGCTCTTGCGTGTGAACTGGTTCGGGGTGCCGGGATGGCGATGGCTATTCATCGTTGAAGGAATGCCCGCGATCGTCTTTGGCGTCGTGACACTCTTCTATCTCACGGATTGGCCGCACCAGGCGCGATGGCTCCCTAATGACGAACAGAAGTGGCTAACATCCGAACTGGAACGAGAAAAACAAGCGAAGCAAGCGCATTCTTTGGGCATCCTGCAAGCTTTCAGGCGGCGAGAGGTGATCCTCTTGACCCTGGCTTACATCTGCATAAATGGTACGGTTTATGGTTTTACGTTCTGGCTTCCTCAGATAATCAAGAAGTATTCCGGGTCATCCGATCTGGTAGTGAGTCTTCTTTCCGCGCCCGTCTTTGCTACCGGGATTGTTGCGATACTAGTAGTCGGCTGGTCCTCCGATAGAATGAAGGAGCGCCGCTGGCACGCGGCCGTATGTATGATAATAGCCAGCGTTGGACTATTTCTTGCTGTGACAGCAAAAGACCATCTCGCATTATCCATTGCAATGTTTTGTTTCGCTGCGGTCGGACTGTATGGGTACCTACCAGGCTTCTGGTCTTTGCCAACAAGCTTTCTGTCTGGGACAACAGCGGCGGCTTCAATCGGCTTGATCAATTCAGTGGGAAACCTCGGTGGCTTTGTTGGCCCGTATGTTGTTGGCTATCTGAAAACGGGTGATTCATACTTTGCCAGCGTGCTTTATCTCTCGGGCTCGGCCCTGGCAGCCGCGTGTCTTGTACTCTCACTTCGCGCCACCAGGGTGGACAAACTGCGACTCTGAATGGTGTCCGATATGCTTCAGCTTGTCGTTTCGTGCAAAGAAGACTTCTGCGGGAGTCAGCGACAAGCTAAAGCATATCGGACATTAATAAAGCATATCGGACATTAATTGGATATTGGGCGGGCCTGTTATGAAATTTCGCAGTTCGGCATGGTTTGGTTCGAAAGATCGTGATGGCTTCATCCACCGAAGCTGGATGAAGAACCAGGGGCTACCCGATCATCTGTTTGATGGCCGTCCGGTAATCGGCATTTGCAACACCTGGTCCGAGTTGACGCCGTGCAATGCACACTTTCGCAAGCTTGCGGATTATGTGAAGCGTGGGGTGTATGAAGCCGGTGGGTTCCCACTTGAGTTTCCCGTCATGTCGCTGGGCGAGACTTTGATGCGCCCGACCACAATGCTCTTCCGCAATCTGGTAAGCATGGATGTCGAAGAATCTATCCGCGCGAACCCGATCGATGGTGTTGTATTACTGGCCGGCTGCGACAAAACGACGCCCGCACTGTTGATGGGCGCAGCCAGTTGTGACCTGCCCGCACTCATGGTGTCAGGTGGTCCGATGCTCAACGGAAAGTTTCGCGGACAGGACATTGGCTCGGGCACCGACGTTTGGAGATTCAGCGAAGACGTCCGCCGCGGTGCGATGAGTGAATGCGAGTTTGTGGAAGCAGAGACCTGCATGAATCGTTCAGCGGGACACTGCATGACCATGGGCACCGCCTCGACCATGGCGAGTATTGTTGAAGCGCTGGGGATGGGTTTGCCGACAAACGCAGCCATTCCGGCTGTCGATTCGCGTCGTTACACACTGGCGCATTTGGCCGGCAGTCGTATCGTTGGAATGGTGCATGAAGACCTGCGCATGTCGAAGATTCTAACGCGCGAGGCCTTCGAGAATGCGATACGTCTGGTAGGCGCTATCGGTGGTTCAACCAACGCCGTGATCCATCTGCTGGCAATTGCCGGGCGAATTGGTGTGGATCTCACCCTGGACGATTGGGATCGTCTCGGACGCGGAGTTCCCTGCCTCGTCAACCTTATGCCCTCGGGCAAGTACCTGATGGAAGACTTTTATTACGCCGGCGGTCTGCCCGTGGTCATCAGGGAGTTAGGCGATATGGTCCATCGTGAGGCTTTGACTGTGAACGGGAAGTGCATTGGTGAAAACGTTAACAACGCAGAGTGCCACAATCTAGACGTAATCAGACCGCTCAGCGATCCGCTAACGGCTGACGGCGGCATTGCAGTCCTGCGTGGCAACCTCTCACCGAACGGGGCAGTGATCAAGCCTTCTGCAGCAACACCGGCATTGATGAAGCATCGCGGCCGAGCAGTTGTTTTCGAGAGCATCGAGGAGTTTCACGCGCGTATTGACGATCCTGCTCTTGAAGTTGATGAAACGTGCGTTATGGTTCTCAAGAATTGTGGACCACGCGGTTATCCTGGAATGCCTGAAGTGGGAAATCTGCCTTTGCCGGCCAAGCTCCTGCAAAGAGGTATTACAGACATGGTTCGCATCTCCGATGCTCGAATGAGCGGAACAGCTTATGGCACAGTTGTGCTGCACGTAGCTCCGGAAGCCGCCGCTGGAGGCACGCTCGCTCTGGTCCAGAATGGTGACATGATCGAGTTGGATGTAAGTGCGCGCCGGCTTCACCTGGATCTTAATGACGCTGAAATCGCACGCCGGCGCGCCGCCTGGAAGGCGCCAGAACCTTCGTCAAATCGAGGCTATTACAAGCTTTATTACGATCACGTCATGCAGGCAGATCGCGGCGCAGATCTGGATTTCCTGGTTGGCGCCAGCGGTGTCGGCGTACCAAGAGAAAGTCACTAAGTTGCTGGGTGCAACGTTCTAGTTGCGAAAAAAGAGGTTCCGACTTCTCAGTCATACCATTGCTTTAGACCGGTGGTTACACAAAGTCAGAACCGGGAGCGGTGGCGACCGGGTCAGTTACGAGGTGCCCGACTACGCCTGCTATTACAACATGGCATTATTGGCGAAAACGAACCGATGGCGCATGCTTTTCGACCCGATCGCTACCGCTCCCGGTTCTGACTTTGTGTAGCCGCGCATGAAAGAACGAATCATGAGACTACTCGCATTGCTACGCGGAATGATCGGTATCAGTTGATTTGCAACTGGAGTGGCTTCCTAAAGAAACCGGAATGGCCTAACGTGATCCAGATCATCGAAGTCACTCCACAGAAGCAAGTTGTCTGGGCACTGCGAGAATGGGTTGAACCGGATCTCGGACCCGCTTCTTGCATCCAGTTACTCGACGAACCAGGCAAGGCCGAGAACGGCGACCTGCAACGGTAAAATTGATCGGAGCCAATACATGTCAGCATCAATATCTCGTCGTCATTTCATTGCAAGTCTTGGAGCAGCGGCAGCCGCCTCTGCGCTTCCTGTTAATGCCCTGGCCGGCATGCCGCAGCCATCTCTTTATCCGCCGGTTGATCTTTCGTACTTTGATCGACCCCTGACATCCGCGCCCGCGGATATTCGCTTTGGTTACGCTGCCATCACCTGGAATGGGAATGACGAGCAAGCGATCAAGGATATTTCCGAGATCGGATTTCGCGGGATACAACTTCGCAACAACATCCTGAAAGAATACGGCGACCGGCCGAAAGCCCTGCGCGACTTGTTAGACCAGCACCATCTGGAAATGGTCGCCCTCTCGAGTGGTGGAGTTGTCACTAACGGTGGCGCTGAAACCGGTGAGATTGCCAAACATGTTACTAATGCAAAATTCGTTCATGATGTTGGCGGGCGTTACCTGCAGGTGACTGATTCAGCTCGACCCAAGAATCGTCAGCCAGAAGCGGCAGATTTCAAACAGTTGGGTAAAATGCTAACTGAGATCGGAAAGCGCACAACGGATCTGGGCGTCCCACTCGGTTATCACAATCACATGAGTTCACTCGGTGAATCACCTGCCGAAGTGGATGCAATTATGTCGGAATCTGATCAGCGTTACGTAAAACTTGAACTCGACATCGCTCACTACCAGCAGGGTGGAGGCGATCCCGCAAAGGCAATAAGACAATACGGCAATCGGTTGCTTTTCCTTCATATCAAGGACGTAGAGAGCCTGGCGACGCCCGACGACCGCGGGCGCGTTTACCGCTTCGTTGAACTTGGTCGCGGCAAAGTTGATCTCCCGGGCGTCTTCGCTGCAATCAAAGATGTGAGGTTTCGTGGCTGGGCAGTGATAGAGTTGGACAGCGTGACCGATCGGTCGAGAGGACCGAAAGAGTCGGCGCTGATTAGCAAGAAATATTTGGAAGAGAAGTTGGGGATGAAGATATAAAGAGGAAGTCAGTAGTCCGTTGTCAGTTGTCAGTTGCTGGTCTTGGATCTTTGGTTGCGCGTTTCAACTATCGGCTAAACGACCTACGGATCAAAGACCAAAGACCAAAGACCAAAAGCCAAAGTCCAAAGACCACTGACCACTGACCACTGACCACTGACAACGAACCTTGAATCTATGCCACCGTTCAAACTATCAGTCATTAACGACGAGATCACCCAGGACTTCGGGCGTGCCGCCGAGGTCGCCTCGCAAGAGTTTGGCCTTCACTACATCGAGATACGGGCCCTCTGGGGCAAGAACATCATGCGGCTGGACGCGAAAGAGATCGCCGAAGCGCGGAAGATCCTTGAAAAGCATCAGCTGCGGGTTTCTTCAATTGCCTCGCCGATCTTCAAAGTCGACTGGTCTGGCGCTCCGCTCTCAAAGTTTAGTCCTAAACGCGATCAATTCGGCGCTGATTTCACGTTTGCGCAACAAGATGAATTGTTAGCGCGTGGCCTTGAACTGGCCCGCGTTTTCCATGTGGATCGCATACGGATCTTTGATTTCTGGCGGCTCGACGATCCGACGCCATACCGCGCCGCGATGGATGAGAAATTGATCGCCGCCACTGAGAAAGCTGCCAGGCACGGGATTACCCTGTTGCTGGAGAATGAACCCAGTTGCAACAGTGCCACCGGAGCAGAGGCGGCGCGCACGCTCGCAGCTGTTCGGTCACCATACTTCAAACTAAACTGGGACCCAGGCAACGCTGCCAGTGTTGGAGAGATAGCCTACCCCGATGGTTATTCCCATCTACCAAGGGCACGCATTGGATACATGCACTGCAAGGATGTAGTACGGGCGGCGGCAGGCAAGTATGAGTGGATGAAGATGGGCGGCGGTATCATCGACTATGTCGCCCAATATCGGGCGCTAAGGAATGACGGTTACCGGGGGGTTGTGAGCCTGGAAACGCACTGGCGTGGCGCGGGCACGCCTGAAGAATCCACTCGTCAAAGCATGGCGGGAATGAAGGAACTATTGCGTCGCGCAGGCGCGCTTTGATGTTCGATATGCATTTAAGGGAGAAAACATTATGTTCAAGAACTCGCGTAGAGACTTCATCAAGACGGCGACGCTCGGTACTGCCGCAGTCATGATCGGTACTCGCGCATCGAGCTACACCAAAATTCTCGGCGCTAATGATCGCGTAAGAGTTGCAGTCGTCGGACCCGGCGACCGCGCCAGCGACGCTCTGATACCGTCCTTCCTGAGATTAGCAGACGAGCTCAACTTTGAACTTGTCGCGATTTCCGATCTATGGAAACTTCGTCGCGACGCGGCCGCTGCGAAGATCAAGGAAAGGATCGGCAAGGACGTGGCGCAGGCTCGCAACAATGACGAACTCTATGCAATGAAAGACGTCGATGCGGTCATTATCGCGACCGCAGATTTTCAGCACGCCTACCACTGCATGGAGGCAGTGCGAGCAGGCCGCGACGTTTATGTTGAGAAGCCTTTCGCAAACACCATGGCCGACGCTCGCGACGCTCTCAAACTTGTTACTGGCTCCGACCGGATTGTCCAGGTCGGCAGCCAACGCCGGTCGACACCAAGCTACATGCGCGCTAACGAGTTCATCAGGTCAGGAAAGTTTGGCGACGTCGTCATGGTTGAGATGACCTGGAATGTCAACCAACCCGGTCGTTGGCGACGACCCAATCTGGTTCCACTACTTCAGGAGCAAGACGTTGATTGGAAGCGTTTTCTCATCAACCGCCCGCTTGAGCCCTTCGACGCGCGAAAGTATGTCGAGTTTCGACTGTTCTGGCCTTACTCATCCGGCATCCCTTGCCAGTGGATGTCTCACCAGATCGATACAGTGCATTGGTTCTCAGGTTATAACCATCCGACCAGCGTGGTCGCCAGCGGCGGGATCTACCTATGGAAGGATGGGCGCACCAACTTCGACACCATGACGGCGGTGTTCGATTATGGCGACGCCAGCAACGGCGGCAAGGGGTTCCAGGTCACGTATTCGTCGCGCCAGACCAACAGTGCCGGAGGCACGAAGGAGCTTTATTACTCCAATGGCGGAATGATTGATCTGGATACTAACAGAATCACTCCTGCCGGCGGACTGGAAGCGAAGTATGCAGATGCAATGAAGATGAAGCCGTTTCGACTTGCAGAGTCGTCGCTGTTGGAGCCCGGAAATTCGAGTGCCCCGAAAGTCGAGAGTGCGGCCAACACCGGTGTAGATGATTCCACGCTCGCCCACATGCGTAACTGGATGGAGTGTGTGCGTTCTCGGAAGGCGCCCAATGCTGACGTTCACGCCGCCTATAATCACTCCGTTGCAATTTGCATGACCATTGCAGCGTTCCAAACCGGCAAGCGCGTCACGTTTGACGAAGCGAAACAAGAAGTCGTCACCGGCTAGGCGTTCTTTTGGTGGCGTCAGAAATCCCACCCACGGAAAGTCGGTGGATTTTTCAGATCCGACCTACAGGGCACGGCTTGTGGAATTTACAAATCCCACCGACGGGAAGTTGGTGGGATTCAAGAACTCGATCACCACCATTTGTAGGCTGGACTTGAACAATTCACCAACTCCCGAAGCTGTGAAAAATTTTCTTAGCTTGTGTCATATCCGGGATCGATCTAATTTTTCACAGCTTCTCCCGTGGGTGGGATTTCTGAGTTTTCACACATCCGCGATTGTAGGTAATGCCAACAGGAGACCTTAATGGTGCTTTTAGTTCATCTTCTTCGCCAGCGTGTACTGGTTGGATTGTTCTTTGTGACGGTGTTTACGCTCGCAGTTGTTTCGCTTCAAGCTCAGCAACAACAGCAAGGTATCCGCATCGTTAAGAACGAAGCCTCACACCGTGTAGACGTTTTTGTTGATGGCCAGCTCTTCACTTCATATGTCTGGCCCGAAACGCTCAAGACGCCTGTGCTTTATCCGCTGCGCACCGCCAAAGGCACGGTTGTCACGCGCGGCTTTCCTTTGGAACCTCGGCCTGGCGAGCGCATCGACCACCCCCATCACGCCGGATTCTGGTTGAACTATGGCAACGTTAACGGCGTCGATTTCTGGAACAGTTCGACCTTCCTGCCACCTGAGCAGCAACGCAAAATGGGAACGATCGTGCATCGCAAGGTAGTGCAAGCGACAAGTGGCAAAGATCGCGGTGAACTTCAAGTGGAGCTGGACTGGGTGATGCCAGACGGTCAAACGATTCTGCATGAAAGCACTACCTTCGTCTTTCACGCAGGACCAAATCTGCGCGCGGTGGATCGCATCACCACATTGAGCGCCTTAGATAAGCGCGTGGTTCTTCATGACGACAAGGAAGGGATGCTGGGATTGCGCGTGCGCCGCGAACTCGAACAGCCTTCCAATGAGCCGCTGGTGTTTACAGACTCGAGCGGCCGGCCAACCGCCGTAAAAGTGTTGGATAACACTGGAGTCAGTGGTTTGTATCGTAGCAGTGAAGGAAAAACTGGAGACGCTGTCTGGGGCACGCGCGGGCGTTGGACCATGTTGACAGGTAGGGTGGAGCAGGAAGACGTAACACTGGCAGTGCTGGACAATCCGAAGAACGTCGGTTTTCCAACTTACTGGCATGCTCGTGGTTACGGTTTATTCTCTGCGAATCCACTCGGCCAGGAAGTTTTCAGCAACGGCAAGGAGAAGCTCAATTTCACGTTGGAATCAAAACAGTCGGTGACGTTCCGCTATCGTCTCTTGATCCTTTCTGGTCCAACCACACCGGATCAGATCGAGGCGCAGTACCAGCAGTTTGTGAACGAATTGAAGTGAAACAAAAGAAACTGGCCACAGGTTAACGCTAATAGTCACAAGCGTCGTAAGCAAGACGACTAAGCTGAAGATCAAGATGGCCGGCGGCGGTGGTTGGGCCGCGCGAATTCATCGAATGAGTTGAATGTCCGATATGCTTCAGCTTGTCGTTTCGTGTAAGGGAGACTTCTGCGGGAGTCAGCGACAAGCTAAAAAGCATATCGGACATAATATTGACCATTGATTTTCTTTACGAAACCGGCGCAGCGGGTCCATACAAACCGGTCGTGCGCAACGTTCTGTTGGAGAAAGTTGAAAGCAGCGGCAGCCCGAGAGTGATGTGGGTGGTGAGTTTTCCCGGCTCTGTGATCGATAACGTGCGCTTTGTCGACTGTACGTTCCGCGGAGTGGAGGCGTCTGAAGTACTGCAGAACGTCGGCTCCGTTTCGTTCAAAAACATCACGATCGAGCCCGCAAAGAAAACGCGGACGATCAACTCACGTTCAATCTGGCCATAAAGCGGTAAGTTCTGTTTAGAGCCGGGACTATGAATCATCTATTGAAGTGTCACTCAACCGCAGAACAGGAAGCGGTAGCGACCTGGCCAGTTCGCTACGCTCGACCCATATGATTACTAGGTAGACCGGAGCGAACTGACCAGGTCGCTACCGCTTCCTGTTCCGCGGTTGAGTGACATTATCCAACAACGAGCTACTCGAAAAGCTGGAATATGACTATTAGGTGGAGTGTTGTGAACCGGCCAGGTCGCTACCGCCTGTTCTGCAATTGAGTGACATTATCCAACAACGAGCTACTCAAAAGCTGGAATATGACTATTAGGTCGAGCGTTGCGAACCGGCCAGGTCGCTACTCTTCCTGTTCCGCAGTTGAGTGACATTATCCGGACGGTTCACTTTCGCAAAATTAAGATACTATCCGTTGGGAAGTCGGATCGGATTAAGCAAAACCGAGAATGAAGCGAGGAAAAGCTGTCGATGAAAGCGTGGATTCTGAAGGGGCCCGCACCCGTTGATGAGCGTCCGCT
>WNFR01012121.1_pt1 | contig 20830 bp, 19 predicted proteins | sample 5400221 | NCBI WGS metagenome assembly WNFR01 (sample SAMN13153357, study PRJNA577476) | soil metagenome | isolation source: 40 cm soil under Madrone tree | place: USA:California | collected 2016-06-14 | reverse complement strand
CCGCGCAATGGTTTTACGGCTTACTTCGCGCTCTCCTCGGTGACCACGCTGTTTGACACCGTCGCCTGCGCTTCTTCTCACAGGCTTGACGCCAAGGATTGGGGCGTCGGAACCACACGACTTCACCGTACGCAAGCAGTCCGCGCTCGTCTCGCGCGCTGTCCGCGTCCACCGCATCCCGCTCCACGTTGATGACGTTGCGCAACGCCCCTCTATTGGAACGGGACAGCGGGGATATACGACTGATTTGGGTCGCCCGGCAAGCATTATTTCTGAAATTCAGAAATTAATTGAGGCCCCCGGGGGGCTGGGAAAAAAGCGTATCCGAGCGGGCCGATCGATCCCCCGGCGTGCAGGGCGGACCAGCCCATCGGGACAATGACCATGAGGTCAATAGTCCCGAGAACGGGATCCGTCGTAAGTTTGACGCGGGGAGCTCTCAGGCAACGGTGTGTGCGCAATGCGGCACTTGGCTCAACGCGCAAGCTGGCCAAGCCGGAACACGCCGACATGCATTGCTACTTATGCATAACGGAGAATAACCCATGAAGAATTTGAGAAAAGTTACTCTTGCCGCTTCCACCTTCGCGTTTGCGGCGCTGTTTTCGTTCGGCTGGTCAGGGCAGAGCGGCGTCTCGCTATCGATCGAGAAGGCCGAAGCACGGGTCGGTCGTCCGCTGACACCCATGAGTGTTGCTGGCGTCGCACGCCGACAACACCGGCGGGCCGCAGTCGGCACGGCGGCCGCTATCGGCACCGTGGCCGCTATCGGCGCCACCGCGCCGTACTACACGGGTGCGGGTTACTACGCGGGTAGTCCTTACTACAGTGGTGCTGTTCGGGAAGCCAGGGCGGCTTACTATGGTGGTTACCAACCCGCAGCGGTCACCTCTGATGGTGGCCGACCTCACTATGCAGTGACGGCCTACCACGAAGGCGGCCCGTGGTACGGCTATAGCGGGTGGGATGACTACGCGGCGCGCAACTCCATCAAATGCAAGCCCGGTGGCACGGTCAAGCTTGACGACGGACAGATGTACGTCTGCCAGTAAGCATACGAGAGACAAGACGGGGCGGCTCAAAAGCCGCCTCGCAAAGCGCCGTCACGATGCGGCGACCTTGGCAGGGGGCAACGGGAGTGACGAATGCCCGTAGCGCGATATCTTTTATTCGTTGGCGGAGTATTGCTCGCGCTGCTGTTTATTTCGGATCCATTTCTTCCGAAATTGCCGGTTGCAGATCGGGCAAGTTCTCATTCGGCCATTATCCGTATTCATTCCGATCAGAAATGGCCGGAGCGCGTTGTTTTCGATACCAGCCTGCCTGCCCTCATTCCTGCGCAGATCGAGAACGCGGAGACCGACCTCCCCAGCCCGGCAAGGGTCGGTGACGTCGTCAAGGCGATGGAGCGGGAAGCATTTGCACAGCTGCAACCGTCCGATGCCAATCAGCTACAACGGTCCGATCCGAAAAAGCGAGAACCGAAGCTGCAACGTCAACGCAAAAGAATTGCAAAGAGACAAGCGGCGCCGGCTGCGCGCCTCGTGGCGAGGCAACCGCAGTTTGGTTGGTTTGGCAACAGCATGTGGTGAGCAGCATCTGGCGAGGACGCTAACCCGCGTTCCCGGAAAGCGTTGAACGGACTCTTAGCTTCTTGGTGCCGGCTCGCGGCATTAATGCGAACGCTCGTTCGTGGAGTTCCCTTCACCTGGTCATGGGTGCGGAATTCTTGGAAACCCCACTACCGCGGTAGCGTGCGCGGCATTACCGGCCTATAGTTGCTGGAGCCGCCGCCTGGGCGATGTCGCGGCAACAGTGCAAGGCATCCAGAAATTCTAGTGCCTGGCGAGTGGAGGGGACACTGGGCACTGCCACAAAAAAGACCGCCAATTCGGCCCGCCAGCCGCTCGCAAGCGGGGCAGGTGTCATCACGACCGTCGGGGTGGCGCTGGCCTATTTTGTCGCCGGGCGGCTGAGCCTTGCATTGCTGGAGCAGGCCGATGGTGTCGCCGTATTCTGGCCCGCCGCAGGGGTTGCATCGGGGATTTTGATCGCCCTTGGTCCTTCGGCTCGCTGGCCTGTCGTTGCCGGGGTGATGGCTGCAACAATCGCGGCCAATTTGCTGGGCGATCGCAACATCTGGAGCTCGGTGTTTTTTGCTGTCGCAAACGCCGGTGAGGTCCTCATTGTCGCCGGCCTGATCCACCGCTTTTGCGGCTCGCCATTCGAGTTGAACGAACTGCGCAGGGTGCTGGCACTATTCGCCGCGACCGTTGCAGGAACAAGCCTCTCCGGCATTGCGGGTACCGCAGGCTTTCTGCTGTTTCACCCCTCGACGGCCTCCGCGCCGCTGATCTGGTTTCACTGGTTCTCATCTGATGCGCTCGGGACCATTGCGGTAGCGCCGCTTGCGATCGGTCTGGCGTCGTTGACGCGCGACTTCCCGCCACGGCGCGAGATCGCGGAAGGCGCTTTAGCGCTTGCTGTGGTGTCCGTCGTTTGCGCGTTGCTTGTGTTGCTGCCCAACGAGCCGTGGACCGCGGAGATGGCGATCGGCGCGCTCTGCCCATTGCTGCTCTGGATGGCATCTCGCCTTCGTCCAGCCTTCACCGCAGTCGCAACGTTCGTCTGCGCGATCACCATTGTCTGGACCACAATCTTCGCAATCGGCATTTTCGGGGACGTGCGGCTGTCGATCGAACAGCGTGTGATTGGGGCCCAGGCTACTATTCTGGCGACCTCACTGGGCGCTCTGGTTGTTGCGGCCCTGTTCAGCGAGCGGAGGCTCCACGAAAGCGTCATTCTGGAGAGGGAGGCCCGATTGCAGCAGGCGCTTCGGGCCGGCAGCGTCATAGCCTTCGATTGGGATGTGCCTGCCGACGAAGTACGATACAGCCAAAATGCGACTGAAATCCTCGGTCTCCGCTCGCAACATGTTCTTAAAGGGGCTGAATGGCTGAAACATATTCATCCGGAAGATCAGGCGCGCGTGTCGGCCTGCCTCGACGGTGCTCGTCCCGGGCAGCCCTCGCATTCGATCGCATTCCGCTACAGGCGGCCCGATGGTGGTGAAGTCTGGCTGGAACAGATCGCGGTCGTCCAGTTCGATTCGGCTGGAAAGCCTGCATATATCAATGGGCTGACAGCGGACATTACCGAGCGTAAGCGATTTGAGGAGGAGCTTTCGCGGGCATGGAAATCGGCTGAGTTGGCCGATCGCGCAAAATCGAGCTTTCTTGCCGCCGCAAGTCATGATTTGCGTCAGCCATTGCAAACCCTGAGATTCCTCCAGGCAGCGCTTGAGCCGCACCATCCAAACGGTGAGGCACGCAATGTTGTTGCTGGAATCGGGCGATCACTCGACACCATGACCAGCATCCTCTCGAGCCTGCTCGACGTGAACAGGCTGGAATCCGGCAGCCTGCATCCATCCGTGAGCGAGTTTTCGCTGAGCGAACTCTTCGAGTCGCTCGCTGCGGACTTTGTCGCGCCTGTGCAGGAAAAAGGGCTGCGGCTCCGCTTCCTCAGTTCCAAGCTCATCGTGCGCAGCGACAAGCGCATGCTGCAGGAGATGATCCGTAACCTGTTGTCGAATGCGGTGCGGTACACTGACCGGGGTAAAATCCTGCTGGGGTGTCGACGAGCCGGCGACAACGTTCGCATTGAAGTGTGGGACAGTGGCGTCGGTATCACCGAAGACCAGTTGCCGCACATATTTCAAGAGCACTATCAGGGAACCGATGGCGCCGAGCGGGGCGGCTTTGGGTTGGGGCTTGCGATCGTGAGGCGGCTGGGAGAAATCCTGGGTCACAGGGTCGAAGTGCGCTCCATTCCTGGCGAGGGTACGCGCTTTTTCATTGAGGTTCCGCTTGGTCGATCCAGTGCGAACGTGCCGGAAACAGCGCCGCCGGTGCATCCTCGCGATGATGCCTTCCCGGTCAGCATTCTGGCGATCGAGGACGAGACGTCCGTGCGCTCGGCGCTCAGGAGATTATTCAAGGCGCGGGGCCTGGAGGCGACCATTGTTGCAACGGCGAACGATGCCTTGACGCTGGTCAGAGAGCAGGGCCTGTGCCCGGATCTGGTGCTCTGTGACTTCAACCTTCGTGGCTCACCGGATGGTATCGAGACCATCAAGCACCGGTGAAGGCCTCAGCCGATTCAGGCAATCACGCCCTGGGTGCATGAGTGGGGCGCAATGCTGATGTTCGAGCCTTCATTGGGCTTGGCGGAGTGCCCGGGCAAAATTGCAGACGTGGGCGTATTCGCGGCAATCAGTTTAGGAGCGCCGCTGATTCCGCGATTTTGAGGGCAACCTGCGGGGACCCCGCGACCATCCTGAGCCGCTGCACGGCTTGGCTGGTCGCCTCATTGTTAGCGGCAAACGTACCTTCCGTTCACCAACACGCGCACGCATGCTGCGCCACCCACTACCGCTCCACCCACCACCGCTCTTCGGGTCGTTCGTCGTGCAACGCCGGCGACACTTACAGGAGTTAGCGGTCGACCCACCCTCGCTTGCGCGGCGTCAACAGAGAATGACAAGCCGTCGCTCTTTGACCATTCAACGGAACCGGCGACCCCGGACGCAACAACGGCAGCAACCAACAACGCTCGTTTCACGCTCATGTTCTTCATGGCAGTCTCCTCTTGGTTGAATCAGCTGCGTCCCTGATCATTGCTCGCTTCTTGATTGGCAGTCCTTCCGGAATGATCCGTTCACCGTTCTGCTCGAGCTTGGAGTAGCTCGACCAGATTTCGCTAGCTTCCAGATGCGCTATTGATCCAGATCAAGGGCGTAGTGCCCTGCCACGAAGCTGGCTGTATTATGAGACGGGAGGTCGATAACATCGCCGAGTGAGACACGAAACGCTAATTCGCGCGGAAGGTGACCCCACCTCTTGGCTGATCCGACTGAGCGAACCAGCAAGCAGGGATGGTTAGACTCGCAAGGGAGACAGCGCGGGGAGTTGACTTTAGCGCCAATTCTTCTGCATTGCGCTCATTACCGTATCCGATTTGTGCGTCTTGCAATAATTGCCAACGACCGTTCGGTTTCGTTTGACATAGCGGAAATCCAGGGTGCTGATGTTTTTCGAGGCGCTGAAGTAACCGCTCATCCACGAGCCGATCAGGGCCTGCCGGTCGGGATCCGAATCCAGAAGCTGCTTGCAGGTGATTAGCGAAAGATCGATCGCCACCTGAGCCTTCGCCGGTGCAATGGATGTAAACGTCAGCGCCCAGGCAATCGCAATAACAACATTACGTTTCATGATTGAATCTCCCTATCTCGCTTGCGATCGCTACCGCGCCGTGGCGCGCTGAAGGCCCGCCATGACGGTCTCCGCCGGATTTGAAGCGCACCAGGATTTCACATTCTGGACGTTGCGCGCATAGGCGTTCAGGTCGACAAAGACATAGCCCGACTTTTGATTGAACCAGCCGCTCATCCACGCAGAAAAATCCGCAGACTCCGCTGGAGACATCGCAAGATATTGGGCGCAGGTGATGCGCGACATGTCGATCGTCAATTGCGCATGAGCAGCGGAGGACAACGCTGCTCCGGCAAGCGCCAGGAAAAATACCGATTTCTTCATAGAAAGGCTCCGTTTTCCAGTTATTCGGGAACAGAGCCGTGGAAAATGAGGAGTTCCATTGAGATAGATCAAGGCAAATAGCCCGATCTAATTGGCGGCAGGAGTCGGTCCTAAGGCGACCACCACCGTTCCCATCGCGATGGCTGATTGCCGCGATAACCCTGCGGCCGAGGATACCGGCACCTTCGGGGTCATCGCGCCACCGGCCTACGTTTCAAGCATTCACGCAGCAGCCGGTCCATCACCAGTTGGGTCTCGTCCTCGAGCCGGGAGGGTGCCAAGGCTGCAATCAAGTCGAGCGGGCATTTGTGCTCCGGAACAACTTCGCGCAAAACTCCGGTTTCGCTCGATGGCTTGTGCCCGCCGCCATGATGCCAAGTGTCATATGACATGTTTCGCCCCAAGTCGAAGTTATCGCGACCAATGTCGGAGATCGCGGAACGGGCAGCGCCCGCTTGCTTCCCCAGGGCGCGCCAGCCTGAAACAACAGGAATCATCTCCTGGATCGTTTCGCCCAAGTTATGATCCAACCTGTGCAGGTTCTCAATTGCATCAAAGGACATTGTCCTTAAGGACATTGTCCCAAGGACAGCCGCCGCGCTACGTCCGTGGTGGCAGCAGGTAGAGGGTCATGCCGAAGATAACGTAGACGGTAACGATCAAGGCTCCGAGCTCCTGATCAGGCAAGCTGCAACACCAGATGTACGACTTGAGGGTCCCGTTTTGAGCCGGGTCGGAAGCCGAACTTCCTGAACACTTTCAACATTGCGGTGTTCTCGGGCAACACCTCCGCGATCAGTTCCTTGAGGCCTGCGTCACGCGCCAAAATCGCCAGATGATGCATGAGGATCGTCCCGATCCCCTGGCCTTGATAGGCATCGACCACGACGAAAGCGATCTCGGCCTGGCCTGGCCGGACAACGATATAGCGTCCGCCGCCGGCGATGGCGGCGCGTCCGTGTTCGTCGATTTGAGCGACGAGCGCGACGTGGCTTTCGAAATCGATGTTGAGGAAGAAGGCCATCTCCTGCTCGGAAAACCCTTTTTTTGGCGCAAAAAAACGCCGCTGAATCGATTGCGTGCTGGTTCGCCCGATCGCTGCGAGCATTTCGTCCCTGTCGTCGGGTCGCAGGGCGCGGATTTCGATCGCGCGACCGTCGCGAAGGTGCTCGACGACTGAATATTCGGCGGCCTCGGACATGGAAATGGTTCCCGGTCTCTCAAACCGGCAAATGCTGGGCCGGCACTATTCCTTCGCGAGAGGAAAAGATCCTTCCGTGTTGGTGCTTGATCTGGATCAAGCGCAGGCAGGGCCGCCCGGTAAAGAGAAATTATGATGTGCGGCATCGGTCCCCGTGCGGGATGCCGCGTGTGCCAATTTGGCGCGAGGGAAATTGAAACGATGGCCTTGAGGGCACTTCGGCAAACCAGATCCTCTGACGAGATCATGCAGCTGGCGGTCCGCCTGGGTCTACTGGCCTTTCTGCTCTATTGGTCGTTCGTCCTTGTTCGTCCCTTCATTCCCATACTGGCCTGGAGCATGGTTCTGGCCGTGGCCCTGTATCAACCGTACGAATGGCTGTCCGCACGTCTCGGCGGTCGGCCGAAGTTAGCGGCCGTGATCGTCACGGTCACTTGTCTCTTGATCATCATCGGACCCGCGACGTGGCTCGGACTGGGCATGATCGATGGCTTGCAAAGTTTTGCGGGTCAGCTCGGTGCGGGCACCTTGACCATTCCGTCGCCGCCGGAGGGCGTCAAGGATTGGCCGCTGCTCGGCCCCCAGATCTACGGTCTCTGGAACCAGGCCTTGACAAATCTCGGGGCTGTGTTGCGCCAGGTAGCGCCGCACCTGAAGCCATTGGCCGGCCCGGTGCTCGCCTTTGCAGGCAGCGCGGGCGTGGGAACACTGAAGTTCATCCTGTCGGTGGCGCTGTCCGGTTTCCTGTTCATCTATGGCCCACGCCTGATCGAGGCAATAAGACGAATTCAGGCGCGTGTCGTGACGCAGCGAAGCGAGGATTTTGTCGCGCTGGCCGGATCGACGATACGAATGGTCTCCCAGGGAGTTATCGGCGTTGCCGTTCTGCAATCGCTGCTCGCCGGAATCGGATTGAAGCTTGCGGGCGTGCCTCACGCGGGCGTGCTGGCCTTTGTCGTGCTGGTGCTTGCGATCCTGCAGATCGGGTCGGCGATCGTCCTGCTTCCAGTCATCGTATGGATTTGGGCGACCAAGGATTTTGCGGTGGCTCTCCCGCTGACGATCTACCTGGCGATTGTGGGGCTCGCCGATAACATCCTGAAGCCAATCCTGATGGGACGCGGGTTGAGCACACCCATGCTGGTCATCTTTATCGGTGTTTTAGGCGGGATGATCGCGCACGGCATCGTTGGTCTGTTCGTCGGGCCCATCATACTGGCTGTGGCCTGGGAATTGATGATGGCATGGATCCGCGAAGAGAGGGCCGAGGCAGTTCCGCCTGATGCGGAGACCAACAGGGAAAGATTGGCAGCGGAGAACTAGCATTCGTCGCTGACGGTTCTTGGCTACCCTGCCGCTTTGCCGAAGAATGTGACGGCGCGCCTCACGAGAATGCCCGGTGCCCTTGACCTATATCAAGGCTTGCCTTCGTTGCAGGTCAATCCTGATCGCGGGCTGCCAGCAGTGAGAGATTTGAACATGCATATCGACCAAACGACAATTTCGGGCGACGCGCTGCCCAGCCTTTTTGCATCCGCCTTCGAATATCTGGTGGATACCGGTCAACGCAGCGTGCTGTTTCTCGATGTCATGCGTCAGCGGGGGGTTCAATACCGCGAACATCTGGCCGAAACCGCGCCTCACGTCCTCAACTATGCCGTCGATTTAATCATCGATGGCAGAAAGTTGCAGCGGCCGGTCAACTATGGGCTGGTGCGCGTTGCTCCACCGAGCGGAGTGGAGATTGATACCAGGCGCCGTCCGTTCGTGGTGGTCGATCCTCGCGCGGGCCACGGGCCGGGCATCGGCGGATTCAAGGCGGACAGCGAGATCGGCGTGGCGATGAAAGCAGGTCACCCCTGTTACTTCATCGGCTTCCTGCCCGAGCCGATGCCCGGCCAGACGATCGAGGACATCGCGCGAGCCGAGGCGATCTTCGTCGAGAAAGTCATTGCCCTTCACCCCGACGCCGACGGCAAGCCGTGCGTCATAGGCAATTGCCAGGCTGGCTGGGCGGTGATGATCCTGGCCTCGTTGCGGCCGGAATTGTTTGGCCCGCTGATCATCGCCGGCGCCCCGTTGTCCTACTGGGCCGGCGTCCGCGGCAAGAATCCGATGCGCTATTCGGGCGGACTATTGGGAGGAAGCTGGTTGACGGAGGCGACCAGCGATCTCGGTGGCGGCAAGTTCGATGGCGCGTGGCTGGTCCAGAATTTCGAGAACATGAATCCATCGAACACGCTCTGGACCAAGCAGTACAATGTCTATTCGAAGGTGGATACCGAAGCGGACCGGTATCTGGAATTCGAGCGCTGGTGGGGTGGACATGTCAACCTGAACGCCGAGGAGATCCAGTTCATCGTCGATGAGCTGTTCGTCGGCAACAATCTCGCCGCAGGGCGCATCAAGACATCCGATGGCAAGGTCGTCGACCTCCGGAACATCTCTTCCCCGATCGTGGTGTTCTGTTCAAAGGGCGACAACATCACGCCGCCGCAGCAGGCGCTCGGCTGGATTCTCGATCTTTACGGCGACGTCGACGAGATCCGGGCCTACGGGCAAACCATCGTCTACACCGTTCATGAGACGGTCGGGCACCTCGGAATATTCGTTTCCGGCGGCGTCGCCAAGAAAGAGCACAGCGAATTCTCGAGCAACATCGACCTGATCGATGTGCTTCCGCCGGGCCTCTACGAGGCAACCTTCGAAGCCAAATCCGCGGAGACCGCCCATCCGGAACTGGCGGGCGGGAGTTGGATCATGCGTTGCGAGCAGCGGACCCTCGAGGATATCAGGGCCATGGGCGGCAATATGGCCGAGGATGAGCGGCGATTTGCGACCGCCGCCCGGGTGTCCGAGATCAACCTGGCCAATTACCGCAATTTCGTGCAGCCATGGCTCCGCGCGGCAGTTACTCCGCAAGTTGCGGAGTGGATCCGAACCTGGCATCCACTCCGCGTGTCGTATGAGGCCTTCGGCAGCGACAGCGCGGCCATGAAGAGCGTGGCCGAGGCGGCTGACAATATTCGCGAGCACCGCAAGCCGGCGGCAGAGGACAATCCATTCCTTGCCTTCCAGGAGACCATTTCGAAGAACATCGTCAACGTTCTCGACAAGTGGCGCGACACGCAGGAAGCTCTCAGCGAGACGCTCTTTCTCAGCATCTATGGATCGCCCGCGCTACAGGCCGCGGTCGGAATCAAGCCGGATGCGGAAGTGTCGCCCAGGCCGGAGATGTCTGCTGAGCACAGCAAGCGTCTGGAGGCGCGCATCGCGCAACTCAAGTCGCAAATCGGCACTGGCGGCCTCAGGGAATGCGTCATTCGCGGCCTGCTCTACGTCGGCATGGTCCGGGGAATGGTCGATGAGCGGAGCCTGGAGGCATTGCGGCGGGCTCGCGCGGGCGCTGCCGGTTCGCGCCTCACGCTGGCGCAGTTCAAGACGATCGTGCGGGAACAATTCTTCATGCTGCTGCTGGAACCGGAGGCGAGCCTTGCTGCAATCCCCAAGCTGTTGCCGTCCAGCGAAGACGAACGTCGTGACGGTCTGGCTGTCATCCGCGACGTGCTTTCCGCGAGTGCGGAAATATCCGGCGAAACCGCCAGGCGGCTTGATCAAGTGACGCAGCTGTTCGGTCTGACCGCCGAACCGCGGGCGAAGGCGTCCTAGTCCCCTTTTTAGATGGGAGTTGAACGATGAGCGTTGCACCTGTGGAAGCGGGCGAAGCCAAACCTGGCGCCAAATACGATCGTCTCATCGCGGCCGCGAAAGCGATCCCGGCGGCGGCGACCATCGTCGTGCATCCCTGCGACGAAAGCTCGCTGCGCGGCGTGGCTGACGCTGCCGAAGCCGGCATCATCAAGCCGACACTTGTCGGGCCATCGGCGAAGGTCAAGGAAGCAGCGTCAAAGCACGGCATCGATATCGGTGGTTTCGAGCTGATCGATGCCCCTCATAGCGAGGCCGCCGCGGCAAAGGCCGTCGAGCTCATTCACGCGGGCAAGGGCGAGATGCTGATGAAAGGCAGCCTGCATACTGACGAGCTGATGCGAGCCGTCACCGCAAAGGCCGCCGGGCTTCGTACGGAGCGGCGGATCAGCCACGTGTTCGTGATGGATGTCCCGGCCTACAGCGAGACCATCTTCGTCACCGACGCCGCGATCAATATTTTTCCGGACCTCGATGTCAAGCGCGACATCGTACAAAACGCGATCGATCTTTATACGCAAGCCGGATTTGGCACCTCCCCCCGGGTCGCCATCCTGTCGGCGGTCGAGACTGTAACATCCAAGATCCCGTCGACCATCGAGGCCGCGGCGCTCTGCAAGATGGCGGACCGCGGACAGATCGCGGGCGGCCTGCTCGATGGTCCGCTCGCGTTTGACAACGCGATCGATCGGGAAGCGGCGCGGATCAAGGGAATAAAATCGGAGGTCGCGGGCCGGGCCCAGATCCTGGTGGTGCCGGATCTCGAATCGGGCAACATGCTGGCCAAGAATCTGGCGTACTTCGCCAAAGCTGACAGCGCCGGCATCGTGCTGGGTGCCCGGGTTCCGATCGTACTGACCTCGCGGGCCGACTCACCGAGGGCCCGCATGGCATCCTGCGCGGTTGCAACGCTCTATGCCGACGCCCGACGGCGCCGCGCCCAGATAGCCGCCGCGTGACCGCCATGGATACGATCCTCGTCGTCAACGCCGGCTCCTCAAGCGTGAAATTCCAGGTGTTCGCCCTGGACGGCGACGGCCGGCCGCGGCGGGAGATCAAGGGTCAGATGGATGGGATCGGCAGCCGTCCGCGGCTGCGCGCCACCGGTGCGACGGGCGAAATATTGGCAGACCGCGCCTATCCGATCGAGGGTGTTTCAGACGTTTCAGCCGCGCTGATGCTGGCGGGTGCCTGGCTGCGGGATGAACTGCAATTGAGCCCGCTTGCCGTCGGTCATCGGGTCGTGCACGGCGGTCCTGACTATGACCGGCCAGTATTGATCGACCATGGCGTGATTGCGCGTCTGGAGCGTCTGACGGCGCTTGCGCCGCTGCATCAGCCCCACAACCTGGCGCCAATCCGCTCCCTGCTTGCCAATTTCCCCGCCCTGCCTCAGGTCGCCTGTTTCGATACAGCCTTTCACCGCGACCATGAGGCGGTCGCGGATCACTACGCCATACCCCGCCAACTGCACGATGAGGGAATCCGCCGTTACGGCTTTCACGGCCTTTCCTATGAATACGTTGCGAAGACCCTGCCGCAGGTCGCGCCCCATATTGCGAAGGCACGTGTCATCGTCGCGCATCTGGGGAGCGGCGCCTCGATGTGCGCCATTCACGGGGGGCGCAGCGTCGAAAGTACCATGGGCTTCACCGCCCTCGATGGACTTCCCATGGGAACGCGCACCGGGCAGATCGATCCCGGCGTCATTTTGTATCTCATGACTGCAAAGGGCATGTCGCCGGCCGAGGTGCAGGATTTTCTGTATCGCGATTGCGGGCTAAAGGGACTTTCCGGTATCAGCAACGACATGCGGGAGCTTCAGAACAGTAGCGATCCGCGCGCGGCTTTTGCCGTCGACTATTTTGTCTACAGAGTTGCGCTCCATGCCGGGATGCTGACCGCGGCCCTGCAAGGCCTTGATGCCTTCGTCTTTACCGCAGGCGTCGGCGAAAATTCCGTCAGCATTCGGGCCAGGATAGCGGAGCGTCTGGAATGGCTCGGGGTATCCCTTGATCCCGCAGACAACGCCCGGCACGCTCAGCGGATATCGCGAACGAATCGGCATTCGTCGTCCAGCCCAAACCGCGAGAGAGCGTCATGACAATTCCCGTGTTTCCGGAGACCAAGGTTGCGCTGAAAGGACGAAAGGGGCTCATCGTCGGAATCGCCAACGATCAGTCGATCGCGTGGGGATGTGCCAAGGCGTTTCGAGCTTTGGGCGCGGAGCTCGCGGTCACCTATCTGAACGAGCGTGCAATGAAGCATGTCGAGCCGTTAGCGAAGGCGCTTGAGGCGCCGATCTTCATGCCGCTGGATGTCAATACCGAAGGGCAAACCGAACAGGTGTTCGCGCGTATCGAGAAAGAGTGGGGCAAGCTCGATTTTCTGCTGCACTCGATCGCGTTCTCGCCAAAGGAGGCGCTGCACGGGCGCGTGGTCGATGTTCAGCGGGACGGCTTCCTCAAGACCATGGACGTTTCCTGCTGGTCGTTCATGCGAATGGCGCATCTGGCGGAGCCGCTGATGAAGAACGGCGGTACCCTCTTCACCATGACGTATTACGGCAGCCAGATGGTGGTGCAGAACTACAACGTCATGGGGGTCGCGAAGGCTGCGCTGGAAGCCGCCGTCCGCTACATCGCGGCCGAGCTCGGTCCCAAAGGCATCCGCGTGCACGCGATTTCGCCGGGGCCGCTGGCAACGCGCGCGGCTTCGGGTATCCCCGAATTTGACGAGTTGATGGACAAGGCGCAGACCAAGGCTCCGGCACGGAGCCTAGTGAGCATCGACGACGTCGGTGCGGCGACGGCCTTTCTGGCGCTGGACGGTGCAAAGCTGATAACCGGCAGCGTCATGTATATCGATGGCGGATATCACATCATCGACTAGGGCCTGCATTCCTAGCTGTAACCGAATTCCTACGCCAACATTCCCCGCCTGGCGGAATAGGGTCCAGGGCCGAAGGCATCCGTATGATGCGTCAATATCTCCTGGGTGCTGCCGCCAGTGTCTGCAACATTGCGATCCATGCTTTGGTGATGGTGATCGTAATTAGGGTGACGCGCATCGCCGATGAGTTGGCAACGGCACATCAATCACTTCGATTGATCGCCGTCATGATTGCCGCCGTGACGGTTTTGATGATCGCGCACCTCGCGGAGGTACTCGTTTGGTCATCGATTTACGCGATCGTAGGCGCCGCACCAGCAGGCACCGATCTCATTTATTTCGCGTTTGTGAACTACACAACACTCGGCTACGGCGACGTGACCCCGGTCGAGCGCTGGCATCTGCTCGGGCCGATGACGGCGATGAACGGCGTGCTGTTGTTTGGGTGGTCGACTGCCGTGATTTTTGAGGTGTTGCGGATGACGCTGTTGGCGAGCGGCGACAAAGGGCAAATACAAGAGAAACGCTGGTGGCCCAAGTAGTGCTGGCGGCCAATCGGCTCTTATGTCGGTTGATCCAAACAATATGCCGTCGCATGAGCAAACGCGACGGGCATATTGCGTAGTCGCGTTCATGGATAGCCATCGGCAATCATTGGCGGCGCCTGGGTCCACTCAATGCTTGCCAGATGGGGCTATCGACCGACGCATGCCTTTGACGCCGGCCAGGTTCTAACGCAGGTCAGGTCCGAGCGCGAGGGCAAGTGGACTGGGCTTGGCTGCTGTTCCGTCACAATGAGCACTTCCTTTCATAATGAGCACTTCCTTTCGGGCAGCCTGAACCGATAGAATGCCTTAATGCTCAGAACGGAATTGGCGCAAGTTCAGGAAACGGCTCCGGTGCCGGAGGCCGCGGCCAACCCTGTTCAAAAACAGGAGCAAGAGTTCCCGTTAGTGATCGCGACGATGCCAGCAACCGAGCGGCAACGGACGATCGCGATCGGTATCGTCATCCTCTTGACCGTTGCGGCGGCTGTTATCGCACCGTTCGCGAGCATACAGGTGGCCCGAGTCGATGCCTTCATTCCGGTTTTGCAGACCGTCGTGAGCGTTACCGATCTTATCACGGCGGTCCTTCTTTTTGCTCAATTTTCAATCCAGCCTCAGCTGGCCATTCTCGCGCTCGCGAGCGGTTACATATTCAGCGGCTCGTTTGCGTTCTTGCAGACGCTGGCTTTTCCAGGAGCATACGCCCCGGCTGGTCTGATCGGAGACGGACCTAACACTCCAGCTTGGATATACGTGCTTTGGCACACTACGTTTCCTGCAGCGATCCTGGCCTATGCGCTCTCCAAAGACTCGATTGGAGTCGGCAAGCCGCCGGGCAGATCGACAATGGCCAGTATTATAATCACCGTTGCCTGCGTCCTTGCGGTGATAGCTGGACTGACTTGGATCGTGACGGCGAACACGGAATATCTCCCGAGCCTTTTCCCCACCGACGTCAGGTTTCAGACGCGGCTTGGCAATCAGATCAACCTTGCCCTTTGGCTGTGGGGTGCTACCGCGCTAATCGTGCTACTATTTCGCAGACGCACAATCCTCGATTTATGGTTGATGGTGACTTTACTCGCCTACATGCCAAGCTTCTTGGTGGCGATCATCGGCAGCTCGATACGATTTACCATCGGCTGGTACGCGGCTCGTGGCTTCATTCTGGTCGGAAGTTGCATGTTGCTAACGGTGTTGCTCGTCGAAACAACACTTCTCTATTCACGCCTTGCCAGCGCCATCACTTTGCAACGACGCGAACGCACCAACCGGCTCTTGAGCGTGGACGCTGTCACGGCCGCTATCGCCCATGAGCTGAGGACGCCTTTGGGAGCTATCGCACTGAATGCCAATACAGCCCTCAGTCAGCTTCGTTCGAACCCTCCCGAACTGAAAGAAATGGACGACATCCTTAATGACATAGAGGCCGAAAGCCATCGGGCGGGTGCAATCATTTCGAGCATTCGCCAACTGTCGAAGACGACGCCCGATCGAACGGCGCCGACACGCGTTGAGGATGTTGCTCGACTGGTACTAAGATTGCTGCAACACGATCTTCAGATCAACGAAGTATCGGTCGCTACGGAGTTTCAAGACAACCTTCCCGAGGTGCACCTGGATAGCACGCAACTCCAGCAAGTGCTCTTGAACCTCGTCAAAAACGCCATCGACGCGATGAGCTCGGTGGCTCCTGACGCACGACGCGTACGGCTCACAACGAGCTTTGACGGTCACTCGACCGTATTGCTCTCGGTCCAGGACTCCGGACCCGGAATTCCTGTCGAGAATCGAGAGCGCATGTTCGATCCGTTCTTTACGACGAAATCCGGCGGTATGGGAATGGGGCTCGCTATCTGTTTTACCGTGGTCGAAAACCACGGGGGCAAATTGCGGCTCGTCAAGTCGGACTCCGAAGGCTCGATTTTTGAGCTGGCAATACCGGTCGGCGGGCAGCGCTCGGCTGAGTAGGCCCATGCGGAGGCAGAAGCATTTCGAGACGTTGGACCGACAACCAGTTCGGGTGGTTTCGAAAATATTCGGTGAGATCAATTGGGCATTCCTGGTCGGCCAGACCGGTGAAATTTCCTAGCATACTCTCGCGCTGTAGCTGTATATGAGCCAAGAACCTCAGCGTCAGTCGAAATGCGGAAACTGTTTGATTGGAACAATCTCCAAGTCAAAGACCTCCTGTCTCTGTGCGCTGCCGTCTACAATTGCCTGGGCTTGCTCGATAGTAGGTGCGCTGAGAACCGCGAACAAGCCCGGTTCGACCCCTACCTTGTAGAAGACGGAGGACAGGATGCCGTTTCGGATCAAATCCCAAGTGGCCGGATCGAGGGTCTTTGTAAGGTGAGCGATGAGTTGTGCTCTCGTAACCCCGACCTTGGGACGGCTATTTATCATGAAGATCATCCTGTCCTCCGGATCGAACGCTGGATACATGACAGGCTTCTAACGTCAGGCTTATGACAATCACTTGAACTTCGCCCACGGCTCTGAAATTCATGGAGTCAGGCCCCATCGTGACGGCTGGAAGAACACGCCTGCCTCAGCGATAGTGGAGTGCGATCAGCTCGGCGACGCAAGCGGGGCGCTGGCCGCCTTCGATTTCGATCACAACGTGATAGTTGACCCTCAATCCATCCGGCGGCACGTCCTCCACTTCCGCGATGCTGATGCGGCCCCTGATCCGTGATCCCGCCGGGACCGGGGAGAGATAGCGGATCCGGTCCGCGCCGTAGTTCAATGTGTTTCGCAGGCCCCTGAGCCCCATCACGGAGCGAATGAACATCGGCGCGAGGCTGAGGGACAAAAGTCCGTGAGCGATGGTCTTGCCACCCGGCAGCTCTTTTTTTGCCCGGTCATGGTCGACATGAATCCATTGCTCATCGCAGGTCGCCTCCGCAAAGCGGTTGATACGATCCTGGGTGATTTCAACCCATTCGCTGGCCCCGATCTCGGTGCCAATCGCAGACTTGAATTCACTGAAGTCGCTGAAGATGCGCATGTCGGCGTCCCTCGAACGTGCACGGTGTCTGGTCAGATCTTCATTTCCGGAACGCTCGCCGGAATGAGCAGATCAGCCTCCGTCACCGCCATAACTTCAGCGACGGTAACGCCGGGGGCGGTCTCCAGCAGCGTTATCTTTCCGCCGGCAAAGCCGATCACGGCCATATCCGTGACGACGAGATCGACCGGCCTGGAAGAGGTTAGCGGCAGGCCGCATTTCTGGACGATTTTGGATTTGCCTTTCGCGGCGTGCTGCATGGCGACGATGACGCGCTTGGCACCGCTCACCAGATCCATCGCGCCACCCATCCCCGGCACCATCTTGCCGGGGATCATCCAGTTCGCCAGGTGCCCTTCAGCGTCGACCTGAAGGCCGCCCAGAACAGTCACGTTCACATGCCCGCCGCGGATCAAGCCGAACGACATCGCGCTGTCGAAGGTGGATGCACCTGGTAGCGCGCTGATTGGCCGGCCGCCGGCGTCCGTGAGCAAGGGATGGGCCAGACCTTGCTCCGGAATTGGTCCCGTGCCGATCAAACCATTTTCCGATTGGAAGAAAACCTTGAGGTCGGGCGGAACGTAGTTTGCGACCAATGTCGGAATCCCAATGCCGAGATTGACCAGGTCGCCTGAGCGAAGCTCGAGCGCCACGCGTCGCGCAATGATCGATTGAGCATCCATGGTTCACCCGTTGGCGATGAGATAATCGACGAGCGGCGCAGGCGTTACGACATGGTCGGGCGCGATGACGCCGACGGGAACGATGTGCTCCGCGGTGACGATGACGGTATCGGCTGCCATCGCCATGATGGGATTGAAGTTGCGCGCGGTGAGCGCGTAGGTCAGGTTGCCGAGATAATCCGCCAGAAATGCGTGAATCAGCGCGAAATCCGAACGAAGTGCGGTCTCCAGCAAGAAGTTCTTGCCGTCGACCTCAACCTTTCGCTTACCTTCTTCGACGACGGTCCCGACACCTGTCGGCGTCAGCACGCCTCCCAGGCCGCAGCCGCCAGCCCGAATGCGCTCGACGAGCGTGCCCTGAGGCACCAGATCGACCGCTACCTTATTTGCCATCATCTGTTTTTGGACGTTCGGATTAAGCCCGATGTGGCTCGCCGTCAGTGTCGAGACCAGCGCTGCGTCAAATAGTTTTCCGACCCCTTTGCCGGGGACCGCGGCGTCATTGCAGATGATGGAGAGTTCGGATTTCCTTTGCCTGACCAGTTCGTCAAGCAGGCGTTCCGGCGTTCCAACACCCATGAATCCGCCCACCATGACGCTGGCGCCATTGGGAATCATGGCAACGGCTTCTTCCGCAGAAATGGACTTCATCGGAGGCTCCGATTGCTTGAACGCTTGCCATTGAAGCAGAGGGTCGGAAGATGGACTATTGATCTGCATCAAGGGTCGTCGCTCGACCGCAGCCACTGCTGCAGCCCAGGCCGCCGTTCATCGGGCTTTGCTGCTTTCTACGCCGATGCCTGCGAGCAGCTCGTTCCATAGCTTGCGGACCTGGAGGTGGCGGCTTTCGACAGTCGCGTTCACGGCATCGCGAAGCGGAAGCAGGTCGGCACTCTTCAGAAACAGGATTTGCGCCTGCATCACGCGACCGCTTTCGAACTCGATTTTCCGCAAGGCCAGCACAAACGGATCCTGCGCCGGCGCTTCCTCCGGCAGCAATGCCGCCGGCCGTATCACCGAATGCAATGCGTGCCCGAGTGCCGCGATATCGATCGTCAATCCCTGCGCTCTTTCGGCGATACCTTCGGGAGGGTTCGGCAGCCAGGCTGCCTCCCATGACGGGAGCAGAAACAGCAATTCCGGATCCGGTGTCCAGGACGCCGCCCGGAGCAACAACGAGACGATTTCGGTTTCGCGGTAGAATTGCGCGTTCAATTCGGTGTGCCAGGCAGCCTTCATTTGCCAGGCAAGAGTGATCGCGAGCTGTCTGGCCATTGCGCCGTGACAGGACACCAGGAAGGCGGCGATGCGAGTCTGCTGTCGAGGCGGCACGCGACCCGTCGCTTCGAGGGGCCCGAGGAATATACTCATGCCGGCACCTCGTGCATCGGAATGGCGCGCAGATGGTCGTGACCCGCCGGGAAGGGAATGAGCGGATCGCCCGCTTGCTCCGGAGCTATCCATACCGACCGGTTGCCCTGCCATTTCCCCGAGAGAACATCCTCGGCAAACCTGGAAAGCAGATCAGCCGTCAGCGCCGGCTTTTCGAGAGTGAAAGCGTGAAAGGCGCGGGGAATGATGACGAGCGCGCTGTCCGGAATCTGCAGGCGCAAGGTTTCATGCAGGGCACGCGGCGTAAGAAAGTCGAACTCGCCGTTCAGAATCATGGTCGGGATGCCTATCGACGAAAGCTGTGGCGTCAACGGTTTGAAGTCGAGGAATGACTCCATCAGATTCTGCAGGGCGTAGACGTCGTTGGCGAGCCAGCCCTGCCGCTTGACCGCTTCGAGCTTGCCGAGCTGCGGTCCAAGCCATGCGTCGGACAGGTTCATCGGCAGTAACAGATCCTGCAGGTAGCTTGTCCCTCCCAGGATCAGGCCAGTGCGCAAGGCTGTGCCAAGCAGAAGCAGCTGAGGCGAGAGCTCTGCGAAAGTGCTCATGGGAACCAGTCCGGCGAGGCGGTTTCCATGCGCAATCGCGTACCGCAGCGCGATCAGGCCGCCGAAGCTGATGCCGCTCAGGAAAACCGGCGCCTTGCCAAGCTGGTCGATCAGCAGGGCAAGCGCCGCAACCTGATCATCCTGCGTGATGAACAGCCCGGGCTTGTCGGATTCGCCCTGACCGAGCAGGTCGAATGTGGCAACGCGGAATCCTTTCGCCACCAACGCGTCGCGGTAGGCACCCCACAGCTCGGCATACTGCGTCAGTCCGTTGACCAGCACATAAGCGGGTCCGTGCTCTGGACCGTCCAGCTCGTAGCGTATGCGGTAGGAGCCGAGGGCAAGGAACGGCATGGGGCACCCAAGGAAATCGGACCTTTTGGATGTCTCGCCCGGACAAACGAGCCTTGAGATAAATCAAGCGCCGCCCTCGGCGTGCACCTAGCCTTGTAGAAATTCTGGCGGTTTTTTTGGGAGGATATGATGAAGCGTTGCATAGTCAGCCTGTTCGTGCTGCTGATTGCCACCTCGCTCGCGGCAGCGCAGCCCTTTACTCGCCGATCATCGCAAATGCAGCATGACGGGCTGAAGAAGACCTATGAGATTTCGAACTTCCGCCTCGGCGGCAAGTATGATCTCTCCGACCCCTCGAAATGGGAAAACGGCGGAGACGGGGGTACGACGCTGGAATCGCTCGGCGCCGGCAAGCTACGAACCGCCTACATCGCGATCGGCACGCCGCGCCGCAATGCCGCTGGCGAGATCACTAACGCGGTCGTCATCAATTCCTACTATTCCGGTGATTCCACCGATATGTACGAGCAGTGGGTCAAGGGTACCGCGCTGTCAGGTGGCGTACCTGTCATTGGCCCGGGCAGGCCGATCGATACCGATCGCTATTATGTCATCATGGTCGATCCGCTCGGGACCTGGGGCGCCAGCAAGCCGTCTGACGGGCTCGGCATCAAGTTTCCGCAGTACAGCTACTATGACATGGTGCAGGCCAACTATCGGATGTTGCGCGACGAGCTCAAGGTCGCGCGCGTTGCGCTGGTGGCCGGCGTGTCGATGGGTGGCACGCAGACCTATGTCTGGGGCGTCATGCATCCGGAGTTCATCGGCGCGCTGATGCCGATCGGGGGCACGACGCAGTCGGACGCCGAGGATCCGGTCGGCAACTGGACCTTCCAGCTGATGACGGCCGCCATCGAGGCAGACCCGGTGTGGCAATCCACCAAGGGCGACTACTAC
>WNFR01003667.1_pt1 | contig 20836 bp, 10 predicted proteins | sample 5400221 | NCBI WGS metagenome assembly WNFR01 (sample SAMN13153357, study PRJNA577476) | soil metagenome | isolation source: 40 cm soil under Madrone tree | place: USA:California | collected 2016-06-14 | reverse complement strand
AAAGCAGGCGCACGCACGCGTGACCGTTGGTGACGATAGCACCGAGTGGTTGATTGACTTCATGAGCTATCGAAGCGACCAGCTCTCCCATGGTCGTCACCCGGCTCACATGCGCGAGATCCGCCTGCGCCTGGCGTAGCGCTTCTTCGGTCTCCTTGCGTTCGGTCACGTCCATGATCGTGCCGATGTACTCAAGAAGGTCACCGGAATCGTCAAAAACAGGGTGGGCCACACTGTACACGCTCTTTATCGAGCCGTCCGGAAGAACAATTCGGTGGTCAACCTCAAAATCGATCTTTTCGTTTGTGCACTTGTTCGCCACTTCCTCGATGAATGGCCGATCCTCAGGATGGATGCGCTCACGAAACTTTTCCACGGTCAGTTTTTCTTCATCAGGATTGCGGCCAAATATTCTGAGCAACTCGGGGGAGGCAAACAGAGTACCCGAGGAAACATTGTGTGCCCAACTGCCCATGTGACCGAGTCTTTGAGCCTCGTGTAGATAAGCCTCGCTTTGCTTCAGCTTCTCTTCTGCCTGCGTTCTGTCCTGGATATCGATGTCGTTTCCGTACCAACCGACAATGTGTCCGGAGTCTTCAAACAAGGGGAAAGCGCGAATAAGGAACCAGCGGTATTCTCCGTCTAGCCTTCTGACGCGCGCTTCTGTTTCGAAGGGCTTTCCCTCCGCCACCGCTGCTCGCCATTTGCGTCGTAATTGGTCACAATCGTCGGGATGACATTGCGCTCCCAGCTCCGACCCCTGCGCTTGTTCCAATGTTATTCCCGCGTAATCCAACCAGCGTTGACTGATAAAGTCGAGCGAACCGTCAGGTCGAGCAGTCCAGATTAGCGCCGGGACGGTATCGATAATCTGTCGAATCCTGTCTTCCGACTTCTTTGCTATAGTGATGTCCATCACCGCTCCAATAAATTCGGTACCGCCAGATTCACTGTTTAAGGAATGGGCCACAACATGGACATATTTGATGGAACTATCCGGCATCACCAGGCGATATTCATGATCAAAATTCTTCCCTTCCTCTGACGCGCGGTCGAGTGTTTGTTTCACAAGGTCAGCGTCTTCCGGATGCACTAGTTGGAGAATAAGTTCAATGGTCGGTATCGTACTTCGGTCGTATTGGAAGATTCGAAATGTTTCCTCTGACCAGAGGATCTCGCCGGTGGAAACTCGCCAGCCGAAACTGCCGGAGCGGCTCAGTCTCTGCGCTTCCGCGAGGAACGCCTCGCTGCGCCTCAGGTCCCCCTCCGCCCTCTTCCGCTCGGTGACTTCAGCTTGCAGCTGTTGATTGGCCTGGCGAAGGTCAACGGTCCTGTTCTCAACTTTCACTTCGAGGTCGCTCCGCGCCTGGCTCAACAATCGCTCGGCGCTTCGTCGCGAGGAGCTAAACCAACTCGTTAAAAGCGCCACCAGGACAAAATAAATGAGGTAAGGCAGAGTCGTTCTGAAATTAGGTTGCAAGTAGACTGGCTTAATCGAGCCGTCCGGAAACAGGATTCGATAGTCAATTTGATAGGGGACAACGAAAACACCAAATGCTATAGACGAAAGCAAGACAGAAATTATGCCAGGCCCTGTCCCCCCATACCAGAATGCGACAGCGATCGCGGCAAGGAAAGAAGAGCTCAACGGATAGGGCACGTCGAAGTGCAGGAGGATGAGTTTTATTCCGAATGCTATCGCCACCGCCAGGACTGCCAATCCGTACCGGAAGACAGAAGATCTTGCTGGCCGCGTGAACGACTGAGATTTCGACATACTCTCTTGCCTCCGGGTGGATCAACGAAAAGTTCCTTTTCCAATCTTGCTCGAAGGAATGGTACGCGAATCCAAAAACCGGCTATGCTTAAATCCCTCGGCTTTCAGAGCGAAGTCTGCCCAATCATAAACCCAATATAAATATCCATCCAGACTTCTGCTGTCGCTTGCAGGTAACAGATCGTACAAATGAGCTGAATCCTGGAGGGGCGCTCACCAGTTGACGATAAATACTCCGCCGAGAAATACTGCCGACCCGCCAGTCACGAGCTGGAAGGTTGCATATAGCGGGCGCAACTTTTGTAGCCGCGCCCGACTCGTGCGATCAGAAGATCCCTGAAGACAAAAGTAATTTTGTACGAAGTGTCTATGCACGACGAGATTATACTGCTCAGGCTGGCGATTCTCACTCGACTTTCTTCCAGGTTGCGTCTGGATCGTATTGGGTCAGGGACTTTGCGCGGATGGCGGTTTGCGGGCCCAGATCCTTCTGATAAACGACGCCGTCTCGATTGACGATGAATGTCATCACTCCGGATGATCTGTACTGCGCCGGGTATGCCACGAATGCGAAGCCGCCAGTCATCTTCCCGTTGACCACATAGTTCTTCGCCCCACCGGGCGCATGTCTTCCCTGCCTGTTCAGGATGCGGTAGTAGTAGCCGCGAAATGGCTGTGGTTTGGTTGTTTCTCTTGCGTATTCTTCGGTGTTTGCCAATGTCAGCAACGGGCCGACGGGACTCTTCGGCTCGCTATTCGAGATCTTCCAGTAGAGACCGTTGTGTTTGCCCTCATCGCTATGAAACCGGGGGGCGTACTGTCTCACTCCATCACGCGGCTCGGCGTGGTATTCATTCTGGGCGCTTACCAGTTCACGGCATACCTCTATTGTCTCGAGTTCGTTTCTGCCGATGCGCCGGAACAATATCTCTGAGTTGCTGGCCACCGGGTCGAAGTACCATCTGTTCGCTTTCTGGCTCAGGACAATTGGTAACGGCCAATTCTCCGCCCCGACGTACATTGTGACAGTCCCATCGGGCTCGCGAACCATACGATGCATCTCGCGGTATTTTGCCACGAACTGCCGCCGGTTATTACGGTCTTCGGCTTCGTCGCCACCGGAAATGATCGCACTCGCTGTTGGTCCAAGGATCTCCACCAGGGCAGCCTGGTCTTCCCGTTCAACGGCGTTAAAGAGCGCAGCACACGCCTCTTCTGAAGATGCGAAGGTCTTCGGTCCTGGTTGTTGAGCACGGGCAAGCTCAAAAGTCCCACCGACAAAGATCGCGAAGGCGGCCAGGGCTGCCAGCCTGCCAATATGAAAACGCTCAAGGCGGTCACTGAAACCCATTGTTCTAATCTCCCTTTCGTCAGTTCCTCGTTTGAGTCGACACTCCATGAACCATGTGCGGTGCAGCATCAATGCCGTCCGCCGCCATGTCCGCCGCCGCCGCCTCCGTGCATGCCGCCGCCAAAGCCGTGTCCACCACCGAACCCGTGTCCACCACCGAACCCGTGTCCACCACCGAACCCGCCTCCGCCAAAGCTACCCTGTCCCCGCGAGGCAGAGCCTCGCTCTATTCCACCTTGACCAAAACCGCTGAAGGCGCCAGAGCGAGTACCCGTGTTGGAACCCGGCTGCCCGAAGCCACGAAGATCCTGGTGATTCTGCATACTGCCCTGGTGATTCTGCATACTGCCTGAGCCATTCTGCATACTGCCCGGGCGATTCTGCGTGCTGCCTGGGCGATTCTGCATACTGCCCTGGTTTGGGACAGTACCGACCCGGCTTCGATCGGTATTGCGGTCAGGCAATGCCCCGCCACGATTGCGATTTATGTCTCCAGCCCCATTGTTGACTCCAGCCCCATGGTTTTGGAATGAGGACCTGGCCCCGCCTGGCCCGAAATTGCCGCCTCTCCCACCAGCGAAGCGGTGAGAAAAGACTCGGCTGTTGGACACATAAGTATTGTGGTTGAAAATGACGTCGTGCCTTCTCCAGTCGAAGCCCCACGAATGCCAGCCCCAGCCAAACCCACCCCAGAATCCACCGCCGATCCCTATGCCCAAGCCGTACGAGATGTAGGGTCCATCAATAAATGAGTCGTAGATGTATCCCGGATAGATCCCAATCGGCGCTCCATACACCAGCCACGGATTGTATTCCGGCAGGTAACACACGTCCGGGTCGGCAGGCTGGATGATGATCGTCGGACCCTGATTCGTTACCGTCTCTTGCGAGGTGCTTTGCAGATTACCCGCGTCTTTCGCCCTTGCCCGCAGAACCTGAACGGCATCGAGCACGTCCTGCTCCTGATTGTAATAGGCATCGCCGAGCGCTGAGGTCCACGAGAGATTCGTGTCCAGGTTTGCCAGCACCGATGAGAATGGCGTCAAAGCCTTGACACTGGGATCCCAATCCTGTTTGTCCACTTCCTTTGCCAGTTTGTCGCCTTGCAAATCTGAATGCTGCTGCAGCCAGCGATTTGCTTCGACGATCTCGGTTGGATAGGTCGAGGCCGCAAGTATCTGAGCAACGAGAGCGTCCGGATATAGCGCAATGGGCGCAACAAGTTGCTGCAATGCCTCGGGAGTCAGCGGTGCAGTCTGGGTAGCTTGTGGAGCACCTTGTGGCGCTGCACCCTGGGGCGGATCACCCTGAGGCGGAGCATCCTGAGAAGGAGCACCTTGAGCAAGTTGAACCGACAGCGCCGCAGCGAGCACGACCACGGCGGCGACGACCGCTACCAAAGCACGCCGGAGCCAGATCGTCGTGACCTCCCAGGCGTTACGCCGGATTGCGTTAATGAATAGCGGGGGGTGAATAACATGAAAGTCCCCCGCAAACCGGCGCATCCGGCGCTCTTCATTAGAACTCCGGCGCGCAATTCTTTGAATGATTGCCTGACCTATGCTTGTTATATGCATAAAAACATCTCCTTAATAACCGTGTACATTAAGCACCGATTACCCGGCAACCTTCTTTCCTCCTTTTGCTGTATTTAGCAATCTCTTGCGCAATCTACAGACCAGTTCATCGGCAGCCGAGACGCAAGCAAACCTCTGTAATTCCGAGCAACTGCAAGCAAGACGGATGACCCGATCCCAGTTATTTTTCGTTGTCAACGAGATAAAGGTTGAAGAAGTGAGGTACATCGAGGACGTGAAATCATCAATAAAGATCATAAAGCGTAAGCGGGATCATAAAGCGTAAGCGGGATGAGGATTCAAACGATTTGAAGGCTTCCGAGGAGAAGAAGCCAGTCGAACCAAGCACGCGCGAAATCGTGAGCACTGTCAAGAGTTGGATCGCTGAATTACAACAACGGAAAAGTGCTCAGAGCCGGTCCTTCTCACAACTGCCTGTCATTGCCACCGACCCGGCGAGCCAAAATACCTAGAAACATATCCTGGAATTGGCAAGCCTGGTCTCAAATCGCCTTCTTCAGTGATGACGAAGTCCACTAAAGAGCCGAGGCAGGAACTTTCCTGCCTCTCCCGCGCTCAGGGTGGAGCGATATCCTCGATGAGCTAAGGACTTGGCGTTGGTGTTGGTGTTGGCTGCGATTTCGTGACCAGCGTGTTTGGTGTTGGTGTCGGCTGCGATTTCGTGATCAACGCCTTTGGCGTCGGCAATTGCGACGAATTCCAGCCACCGCCAAGCGCAGTGATCAATTGGACACTTGCCGTCATCTGTTCCATCCGCAAGGTCAATGCTGTCCGTTGATTGGTCAACAGCGCGGTCTGAGCCGTGATCACGTTGAGATAACTATCGATCCCGTCTTTGTAACGGTCGGTCGAGAGCGACAGAGTTCGAGCGGATGATTTCACGGCAGCGTTCTGTTGCTCGAGTTCACGCGAAAGGAGTCGCAATGCCGCGAGATTGTCTTCGACCTCCTGGAAAGCCGTCAATACAGTCTGCCTATAGGTCGCCACTGTGCCATCATATGTTGCGCGGGCCTGCTCGGTGATGGCTGCTCGGTTTCCCTTGTCAAAAATCGTTTGGGCCAGCGTTGGGCCAACCGAAAAGAAATGTGCAGGCCAGGTGAACAAACTCGAGAGCGCGGTGCTCTCAAATCCCGCCGTGCCGCTTAAAATTAGAGATGGAAAGAAAGCAGCTCTCGCAACACCGATCTGCGCGTTGGCTGCAGCGACTCGGCGTTCAGCAGCGGCGATATCCGGTCGGCGCTCGAGCAGTTGAGATGGAAGACCAAGTGGAATCGCCGGCGGTTCGGATTTGAGAGGTTCGAAAGGAATTGAGAACGTCGATGCAGGCTGGCCCGCAAGTAGAGCGATAGCATGTTCGAGCTGAGCACGCAGGATGAGGATATCAGTGGACTGCGCTTCAGCGGTCTCGAGTTGGACTTCGGCCAGCGACACATCTTCATCCGAATCAATACCCGTCTGGTAAAGTACCTGCGTCAACTCAAGCGCCTTCTGAAACGCCGCCACCGTCGAATCCAGTAACTGCTTTTGCGCATCAAGCGAACGAACCTCGAAGTAGTCGAACGCGAGTTCCGACTGGACAGTCAATCGAACGTTTTCAAGGTCACCGGCCGTGGCCTGCGCCTGAGACGTACTTGCCGACACGGTGTTCCTAATGCGTCGCCAAAGATCCGGCTCCCAGGAAGCGGAAAACGGTACCGAATAAACCTTAAACACCCCCTGCGAAGAGAAAGCTGATCTGCCTAATGCCGCCGACTGTTGAGAGATTGTCATGTTCGGAGCAGTTGTTACTAACGGGAAATACTGTGAGCGAGCTTCCTTGACCAGTGCGCGAGCTGCACGGAAGTTCGCGTCAGCCAGGGCAATATTCTGGTTTGAAATGTTCACGTTCTCTTCGAGCGCATTCAGTTGCGGGTCGCCGAACATTTCCCACCATTTACCGCGAATCACATCATCTTTTGGTCTGGCCAATTTCCAGTTTTCCGTCTCCTTAAAATTGACAGGCATGACGTCACTGGCGCCAGCCGAGGTTTGCAGCGTAGGCTTCACATACTTCGGCGCCTTGTCGCAGCCCTTCAACAGTATGAGCCCAACAAGTGAAACGGTCAGAATTTGGAAATGCCAGGACACAAAACCTCCCTCGCTAGCGTCTGCGAAATGGTCCGACAAAGCGGAGCTGGTCGTCGTTGTTGGAAGTAGCGATCGAAAAGCAAAGCTGCGACCACCCAAGGTTCGACGGAAATTGGGCACTCCTCGTCATCCCAAACTCTCCCGGGGCGCAGGATGCACAGGACCCTTCCGGAACCGTTGCAATGCCAGTCGAAGGCGATCAAGGTAAAGATAGACCACCGGCGTGGTATATAGCGTGAGCATTTGGCTTACGATCAGCCCGCCGACGATGGAGATACCGAGTGGCCGTCTAAGCTCGGAGCCGGTTCCTGTACCCATCGCTAGCGGCAGCGCGCCCAACAGGGCCGCCATCGTGGTCATCAGAATGGGTCGAAAGCGAAGTATGCAGGCCTGGTAGATCGCCTCATCCGGACTCTTGCCATCGTTGCGCTCAGCCTCGAGGGCAAAGTCGATCATCAGAATGGCGTTCTTCTTGACGATGCCTATGAGCAGGATGATGCCGATGATTGCAATCACACTGAGATCTGTACGGGTGATCATGAGGGCCAGAACGGCGCCGACACCGGCCGATGGTATAGTCGACAGAATCGTAATCGGGTGAATGTAGCTTTCATAAAGTATGCCAAGTACGATGTAGATTGCCATCAGCGCTGTAGTCAGCAGGATTGGCTCGGTGGACAGGGATGCCTGAAATGCCTGCAGTGTTCCGGAAAAACTTGTTTGAATTGTCGCCGGCATACCAACGCTCTGTTCCACCTGCTGGATGACCTGGACGGCATCGCTGAGCGCAACACCCGGCGCCAGGTTGAACGACAGTGTTACGGACGGAAACTGGCCCTGGTGGTTTACGGAAATGGGAGCCGTTGTGGGCGCGTAATGCGTGATTGCGCTTAAGGGTACAGGTACGACTCCGCCGGCCGGTGGATGAAGGTAGATATCCTTCAATCCTTCGGGACTTTGCCAGAACCTGGGCTCGACCTCCAGCACAACGTGGTATTGGTTTAACTGTGTAAACATTGTCGACACCTGTCGTTGTCCGAAGGCATCGTTAAGTATGGCGTCGATCATCTCGGGCGTGATTCCCAATCTCGAAGCCGTCGAACGGTCGTATACGAGTGAGGCCTGAAGACCGCTGTTCTGTTGATCAGTATTGACATCGGTAAGGCCCGGTAGACCCTTCAGTTGCTGTAGCAGAATGGGCCCCCATTTATTCAAGTCATCCAGATTGTCGCTCTGGATGGTGTATTGGTACTGTGCATTACTCTGCCTGCCCCCGATGCGCAGATCCTGCGTAGACTGCAGAAAGACCGACGCTCCTTCGACTGTCGCCAGCTGATGCCGTAATCGACCGATAACCTGGTCCGCGCTTACCTTACGTTCTTCGAGAGGCTTCAATGAAATAAACATCCTGCCTGTATTGGTCGCCGTGTTTCCACTGCCGGTGAAAGCTATCACGGCGGCTATTGCCGGGTCGGCTTTAATGATGTCTACGAAGCGCGTCATTCTTTGCTTCATTGCCGTGAACGAGGAATCCTGCGCGCCCTGAATGGCTCCCGCCATGCGGCCGGTATCCTGCTGCGGAAAGAATCCCTTGGGTACAATCACCAATAGATAGACATTGACGCCGATTGTGATCAAAAGAACAATCAGCATTGGCATTGGGTGTCGCAGCACCCATGTCAAAGTGTATTCATACAAGCGCAATATCCACACAAACACCTTTTCGCTTGCTCGATAAAGGCGCCCGTGATCTTCCTCTCGCTGATGCTTAAGCAGCCGCGAACACATCATGGGTGTCGTAGTCAAAGAAACAAAAAGCGAAACGAGAATTGCCACCGAAAGGGTCACAGCGAACTCGCGGAAAAGGCGCCCGACGATGCCGCCCATGAGCAGGATTGGTATGAATACTGCAACCAGCGAGATACTGATGGAGAGTACGGTAAAACCGATCTCCTTCGCACCGAGCAAAGCAGCCTGCATGGGGCGCAATCCCCTTTCGAGGTGTCGCGTTACGTTTTCGATGACCACAATTGCGTCGTCAACAACGAAGCCGGTCGAAATCGTCAGTGCCATCAACGACAGGTTGTCGATACTGTAATGACACAGATACATCACACCGAAGGTACCGATTAAGGAAACGGGGACCACCACAGCCGGAATGATTGTCGAGCGCGGGCTGCGGAGGAAGATGAAGACCACCAGGATTACGAGCCCGATCGAGATTAGCAGGGTGCGTTCCACATCGTTCACCGACGCACGAATGGTGGTTGTCTGGTCCATCACAACCGTGAGGTCGATCGCTGACGAAATAGAAGCATCGAGTTGCGGAATCGCTTCCCGAATACCGTCAACCGTATTGATGATATTGGCTCCGGGCTGGCGAAAAATTATTACCAGGGCGCACGGCTTTCCATTTACAATACCCGCCGATCGCAAATTCTCCACAGAATCCTGAACGGTTGCGAAGTCCGACAATCTAATGCCGGCCCCATTGCTGAACCCTATGATCAGGGGCTCGTAGTATTTGGCCTTGAGGAGTTGATCGTTCGCCGCCAGATCTGAAGTATTCGTATCGTTTGCTATCTGTCCCTTCGGGCGGTTCGCATTTTGCAAGCTAAGCACGTTGCGAACATCCTCGAGGTCGAGGCCATAAGAATTCAATTTCGTCGGATTCACGTCAACGCGCACTGCCGGCAGCGAAGAGCCGCCGACTATTACCTGGCCCACTCCCTCAACCTGCGATAGCTTCTGCTGCAAGATCGTTGACGCTGCATCGTAGAGATAGCCCTGATCGTAGACCTCCGATGTCAGCGCCACGATCATAATTGGTGAATCCGCCGGATTCACTTTTCTATAGGTCGGATTGTTGGGTAGGTCCGTCGGCAGAAAACTCCTGGCAGCGTTAATGGCGGCCTGAACATCCCTCGCGGCCGCGTCGATATCCCGGCTCAGATCAAATTGCAGTGTGATGCTGGTTGAGCCCAGGTTGCTGGCAGATGTCATTTCCGTCACGCCGGCAATACGACCCAACTGCCGCTCGAGCGGTGTAGCGACTGAGGAGGCCATGATCTGAGGGCTTGCCCCTGGCAAAGTCGCCGATACCGAAATGGTCGGAAAGTCGATTTGCGGCAGCGGTGATACCGGAAGCAGCTTGAACGCGACTGCCCCAGCCAGGGCAATCCCTGCCGTTATTAGGACTGTGGCGATGGGCCGGTGAATGAATGGAGAGGAAAGATTCATGTCGACTCCGCTGGAGGTCTCGTTGCTCCCCCGCGCCCGCCATGAGAGCCGGAAATCCTTTTAGCAACGGAGTCGAAGAAGAGATAGATAACGGGGGTTGTGTACAAGGTGAGTAATTGACTCACCATGAGACCGCCTACCAGCGTGATACCAAGCGGCCGTCGCAATTCCGAGCCGGTTCCAGAGCCGAAGGCCAGCGGCAAAGCGCCCAACAGAGCAGCCATAGTAGTCATCATGATGGGCCGAAAACGCAGTAAGGAGGCCTGGTAAATCGCTTCTGACGGACTCTTCCCTTGATTTCTCTCGGCATCGAGGGCGAAGTCGATCATCATGATGGCGTTCTTCTTCACAATGCCAATCAGCAGGATAATGCCGATGATTGCAACGACAGTCAGTTCTGCCCGAAAAATCAGTAGAGCCAGAATCGCCCCAACTCCAGCCGAGGGCAGAGTGGAGAGAATAGTGATTGGGTGAATGTAGCTCTCATAAAGTACACCGAGGACGATGTATACCGTTACGATTGCCGCCAGAATAAGGAGTGGCTCGTTTGTTAAAGAAGCTCTGAACGATTCTGCCGTGCCCTGAAAGGCAGCCTGAATGCTCGGTGGCATACCGAGATCCTTCTGGACCTTCTCAACCGTCGCGGTCGCTTCGCCAAGCGAACTGTTGGGGGACAGACCGAATGAGATCGTCACGACAGGAAATTGTCCCTGATGATTTACGGACAGCGGGGCGACCCCCGACTCAAAGTGTGTGAACGCGCTGAGCGGCACTGGCCCACCACTTGTCGCTGCCGCACCAGTTGTCACTGCCGAACTACTTGTCGTTGCCGCACTACTTATCACTGGCGCACCAGTTGTCACTGCTGCACCTGTTGTCGCTGTCCCACCAACTGTCGAGCGAACGTAGATATCTTGTAATTTAACCGGATGCTTCTGAAAGTCGGGCAGCGCTTCCATGATGACATGGTATTGGTTCAACTGGGTAAATAGCGTTGAGACCTGTCGTTGGCCGAACGCGTCATAAAGAGTCTCGTCGATGACCAAAGGTGTAATCCCAAGTCGGGAAGCTGTCGTCCGGTCGACGACGAGCGTGGATTGCGAACCCTGAGTTTGCTGGTCGGTGGCCACGTCCTCGAGCTGTGGTAGCTTCTTCAGCTGGTCCACGAATCGTGCGGTCCACACGTTCAATTCGTTCGCGTCCGCGTCTTCCAGAGTGTATTGATATTGTGTTCGGCTAACCCGGTCTTCGACCGTCAGATCCTGCACGGGTTGCATATAGAGAGTGATTCCATCGACCCTTGCTAGTTCGGGCTGCAGGCGGCGCATTACATCGATGGCACTTATGTTGCGCGCTTCCAGCGGCTTGAGATTGATCAGTATGCGGCCACTATTTAGCGTGGTATTTGTGCCGTCCACGCCGATGAAGGAGGAGAGACTTTCAACAGCCGGATCCTTAAGGATGACTTGCGCAAGTGCCTGCTGTCTCTCTGCCATCGCCGGAAATGAGATCGTCTGCCTTGCTTCTGAGATGCCCTGAATCACACCTGTGTCCTGTACCGGGAAAAATCCTTTCGGGACGATGAAATAAAGCCAGATTGTGAGGACAAGTGTCGCAACCGCCACCATCAGAGTCACCGCCCGATACTTGAGAACCGACCGCAGAGTCAGGCCATAGAAGTCGATGACCTTTTGGTAAAAGCGCTCAGAGGCCAGATAAAACCGTCCTTCCCGGGCCCTGGACTTCTCGCGCAGTAGCCTTGAGCACATCATGGGAGTTAGCGTTAGCGAGACGACAGCGGAGATAAGGATCGTCACGCTGAGGGTGACGGCGAATTCACGAAACATGCGCCCGACGATGTCACCCATGAAGAGCAACGGAATGAGCACCGCAATTAATGAAATGGTCAACGATACAATTGTGAAGCCAATTTGTTCGGCGCCCTTGAGCGCTGCCTCAAGAGGCTTTTCGCCTTCTTCTATATAGCGGACGATATTCTCAATCATCACGACTGCATCGTCGACGACAAAACCTGTCGAAATCGTGAGGGCCATGAGACTCAAATTGTTCAGGCTGTACCCGAGCATATACATCGCGCCCAGGGTCCCCACAAGAGACAGCGGAACGGCAACGCTCGGAATGATCGTCGCCGCGAGGTTCCGCAGGAAGAGAAAGATCACCATTACCACCAGCGCTACCGTCAGCATTAGCGAGAACTGAACATCTTTGATTGATGCGCGAATCGTTACGGTGCGGTCTGTCAGGACCGAGAGCTGAATAGAAGGCGGCAAAGTACTTTGGAGTTGCGGCAGGAGCGTCTTGATGCTGTCGACAACCTGTATGATGTTTGCTCCGGGTTGGCGCTGAATGTTGACGATGACCGCGGGCACGTTGTTCATCCATGCCGCCTGCTTTACATTTTCTGCACCGTCGACAACCGTGGCCACGTCAGTGAGCATCACCGGCGCCCCGTTTTGGAAGGCAACCACAACGGGTCTGTAATCGTGACTCGTCACGAGCTGATCGTTGGCGTTGATTTGGTATGACTGATGCGGCCCGTCGAAGTTACCCTTGGCCTGATCGATGCTGGTCTGTAGCAGCGCGGTCCGTACATCTTCGAGGTTGATACCATACGATGCGAGGGCAGTGGGATTTACCTGAATTCGCACCGCCGGTTTCTGGCCGCCACTGATGCTTACCAGCCCCACACCCGGCAGTTGTGAGATCTTCGGAGCGAGCCGCGTGTCCGCCAGATCTTCGACCTTCGTTAGCGGGATGGAGTCGGACATGAGCGCCAATGTCAAAACCGGCGTGTCGGCTGGGTTTGTCTTGCTATAAATGGGCGGAGTCGGGAGGTCGACCGGCAGAAAGGTTTGGGCGGCATTGATCGCAGCTTGTACTTCCTGCTCGGCCACATCGATGTTTAGGTCGAGCGAGAACCGCAGGATGATAACCGAGCTGCCGCCGGAACTCGTCGAGGTCATCTGACTAAGACCCTGCAACTGTCCGAACTGCCTCTCAAGCGGTGCTGTAACAGCTGTGGCCATTACGTCCGGACTGGCCCCCGGAAAGAACGTCAGTACTTGAATTGTCGGGTAATCAACCTCCGGCAGCGCTGAAACAGGCAGTTGCTTATAGGCAACGATGCCCACGAGTAGAATCGCCGCCATCAATAATGACGTTGCGACCGGCCGCAGGATGAAGAGACGAGAAGGACTCACTGGGCGGTTCCCCCGGTTGCAGCTTCGGGCGTGCTGCGCGCTTCTACCTTTACTCCGTTTTGCAGCTTGTCGAATCCGTCAACCGCGACGACATCTCCCACATTCAAGCCCTCGACCGCTGCTATGTTCCCGTCGGTCGTCCCTACAGAGATAGTCTGCATAGCTGCCGTTTGATCTGTTTTTAGTACATATACAAATGCTCCCTGTGCATTGCGCTGGATTGCCGCCGTGGGAACGAGAGTTACTCCGTGTTGCGTGTTCACGAGGAGTCGTGCGTTCACAAACTGGTTTGGGAAAAGGGCATTATCATGATTGGGAAAGGTTGCCTTCAGTCTGACGGTGCCGGTGTTTGCGTTGATCTCGTTGTCAATTGTAAGTAGCGTTCCGGTGGCAAGCTTTTTCGTCTGGGAACGGTCAAGCGCTTCAACCATAAGCCGGCTTCCGCTGCGCAAATGCTTCTGGATCTGCGGAATGTTGTCTTCAGCTGCGGTAAAAATCACACTGATCGGCTGCAATTGTGTGATGACCAGCATCCCGGTGGTGTCCGTGGCATGGACAACATTGCCGGGATCGACCAGTCGCAGGCCAACCCGCCCCGAAATCGGCGACGTGATCTTGCAGTACACAAGCTGCACCTTTGCAGCCTCGATCAGTCCCTGGTCGTTCTTAACTGTGCCTTCGAGCTGGTGGACCGTCGCCACTTGCGTGTCGAGCTGCTGTTTGGGAATTGCATTCCTGCTGTACGCCGTTTGGAAGCGAACAAGATCAATCCTCGCATTCTCCAGTAGAGCAACGTCTCGCTCATACTGACCTTCTGCTTGCGTTAACTGCGCTTGAAAAGGACGCGGATCGATCTCAGCCAGGACGTCGCCCTGACGAACCATCTGTCCTTCGCGATAGTTGACACTCATCAGTTGTCCGTCGACGCGACTCGTTACCGTTACGGTATAGAGCGGCGTCACGGAACCTAAGGCGTTGACGTAAACACCGATGCTGCCCTTCTGCGCTACGGCCGTTGTAACTGAAACGGCTACTTGTGGTGGAGATGACTTCGCTGTTTCTCCCTTTTTCTTCGCTTGACGTTGGAAGGAGTAAAATGCAACAACACCGCCAAGGAGAAGCAGAACCAGAAGTATCCAACGGCCCTTTCTTCTCGTGGAGCCCGCAGACACAGCCAGGGATGGTGATTTCTCCTGATCGAGTCCAGCTTTCTCTTCAATTGGCTCGTCCATGATTGCAATTCCCCGCGTAAAGAGTGGCCTCTGAGAGTTCCCTACCTACGAGATTTTCTGCCAGGAATACAACCTGAATATGTTAGGGACTGTCGACACCTAATTCTTTTCGCCGTTTGCTCAGTTTGTTAGTTTGTTGCGCAACGACGGACCAGCGGGAATCGAGGTGAACTGAATCGCACGACAGGATCAGTCTCAGGCAGAACAATGCAATCCGTCGCACCTGCCGGAGAAACGACCGGATCGCTGTTTGCTGTGTAGGACACCTCGTGCTACCGCCAACGGAAATACTTCGATAACTCACGTAAGGAAGGTGACACAGATGTCTTACATTGATAACTTTCGGCTGATCTCCTTGCTGTGCCCTCCGAAAACACTTCACTCCAGTATGGACAGGGGAGCCAGGAATGTAGCGTCAATTCATTGAAAGTCTCTGAAGAAAGCGCGGGTGGACCGGCTTTTGTTTCAGCTCTGGTCCACCCACCCTCAAACACAGGGTACCCCCTTGTTCGATCAAGCCCTGTGTTATACTCGACGTATTCAAACCATCGACCTTGAAGTTCAACGTCCCCAGACTAAATCATCGGCACCCTAATTTCTTACATCCGTTTGTCTATTTTATCGGTAAGTTGCGGTGCATCCGTTGCATGTTGACTTGTTTAATGAGTTCAGCGGTGCGGATGCCGTCTCATCGAGTTTGAAGCTCGGTCTTCTTGCTCGTGAAAGCTATAAACTTCCTCGATGAGGGCGAAAGAACGTCGAAATCGAGAAATTTAGAGCAAATTTTAGCAAGAGCGGCGAAGAGGTTTTCAGGTACTGTGGAATTTCATTAGTTGTAAAAGAATTGCCGTGCCAGGGACTAACGAGTCAAGAGGGCGCGTTGATCATTCTTTGTGAAAGGCAGAATAATGACGTCGAGATCAGCTTAGCTGTCGGCCAAAATGTACATATCTGGAAAGAAACACGGCGTTGTCTTGTTTGTTTAACCAATGCAAATCACCAGCAGAGCGATTCGTCATCGCAGGTCCAGCTCCTCGCGGCGAATGTACTATGTGGTCCTAATAGCGACAGCTCTTTTCCTGATAAGTAAACTGGATCGTGCAACCGGCGACTTTCCTTTCCAGCACCTTTATTATCTTCCGATTATTTTTGCAGCAACTGAGTTCGGGTTTCCCGGCGGATTGATGGTATCGCTAATCTCGGTATTGCTTTACCACCTTGAGAACCCGAGACTCCTCCATTTTCACGAGTTTCGTGAGGGGGATATAGTGCAAATCATTCTGTTTTTCACAGTCGGACTAGTGGCTGCAAAGCTGGCCAATGACGCAAAGAGGCTACACCTGCTGTCGAACACAGATGACCTGACGGGGTTGCATAACCTGCGCTCATTCGAGTTTCAACTTGCGAGCTTAGTGGAGCAGGCCAGAAAAGATGGATCTACCTTGTCGGTATTAGTGCTCGATGTTGACCGCCTCAAGGCCATAAACGATAGCTATGGCCACCTTGTCGGAGCTGACGCCGTGAGGACTGTCGGACAACTAATCGCGCATTACCTACCGGCACGCGCAGTCGCGTGCCGGTACGGGGGTGATGAATTTGTGGTCGCTATTCCTGATTGTCCGATGGAACTGGCGATAGACATCGCGGAACTGCTACGCCGTTCAATTTGGAACGAACAACCGGTTCTCGCAACTCGCACCTTCCCTTTGGGTACACTATCGATCAGTGTTGGAACGGCCAGTCGCGTCATTGCGAAAGACGTGGATCCGCTGGAGGTCGGCGAAGAGTTGTTTAGAACCGCCGATCAAGCATTATACCACGCCAAAGAAATGGGTCGGAACACCGTAATTGCAGGTCGGTAACGACTCGAACCAGGCTAACTGTTTCCAGCCCAACTTGAATTCTTTGAAAGCTTTACCGATACTCGGGGGAAAGCTTACTTGTGCACGTTCAAGATTTGATTCTGAAATATCTCGTCGTAGACAACTTTGGCCCGTTCCGAGTCGAACGACTTCAACAAGGAGTACTCCGCAAGCGCCGCGTTCTTATTTCGGACGCGAAGATATGCTCGGGCCAGGTTTAGATGAATCTCACCAACCTTTGGTGCAAGCGCTGCAGCACACTGGAGAGCAGCCAGTCCTTCTTTGTCCTTGCCAATACGCAAATAAGCAACTCCAAGATTGTTTCGGGCAAGCGCGCTCTCCGGGATCAGTTTAATCGCCAAATCGAAGTTGTGAATCGCGTCCTTATAGTTCCCTGTGGAGCTCAATACATCGCCAAGGGCCAGGTAGGCCTCGGCAAAGTCTGGCTTCAATCGAACCGCCTCCTTGAGGAGACCAATCGCATCTTCGTTACGCGACTGTTCTGAGTAGACCGCCGCAAGACCAAAGTAGGAGAGATAGTGGTTGCGATCCACACCAATACTGCGCAAATACTCCTCAACCGAATCGTCTAATTTGCCGACGCCATCGTATGCCAGTGCCAACAGGTAGTGGTTGTTGGCATTCTTTGGTCCTCCTCTCGTAGCCTCTTGCAAAGGAACAATAGCCTTTTCGGGTTGTGCCAATTTTAGATAGCCAAGTCCGATAGCACCTCGAACCGCAGCAGAAGTTGAGCCCAGTGACACCGCACGCTCGAACGCTTTAATTGAATTCTCATATTCAGACAGGCCGAGATAGGCGTTTCCGAGTTGTGTGTGCACGGCAATTGAATTCGGGACGAGTTTACGCGCGGCCTCAAGCGAACCTATTGCATCTTTGTATTGACCCCCATCTATACTGGCAACGCCCGCGCGAAAAAGGTTCCGTGCGGACTCAACATTGGCGAGCGAGGGCTTTTCGCTTGAAGAACGGACCTCATCCGTAGCCGGAACGGCCTCGACATCAGCATCCGTCGTATCAGTTTTCGGTGTAAGAAGAATCGCTACCGGTGGTGTACGAGGGTTTTTCTTTGTCGCAGTTTGTGCGAAAAGAGTGGGAGCGACGCCGGCAATCAAGAGAATTGCTAAGCTGATTTGAACTTTGAGCTCGAATTCTCCACTCTTTCGGTATGAACTTACCAGGAGGCTTGAAATCTTTATCACCGCATCGCGGCTGAAATCGGTTGGCGAATCTATAGTCACTTTTTCCAGTTCGCCTGGTTGAGTTGCGATACTCGTCCCCATTGTTCCTTCCCCCTTTTTCGAATTTTAGATCGTTCTGCTGATGCTTTATGATCGTTACTAATGACTCATGTTTCGATCATGTAGCGCTTTTTGGAAATCCGTGCTGACGCCGCTGTCCAGCCCTCAGCTATCAAGAAAATAGTCGTGTCGGACTCATCCGTCTTGCTATGAGTTGCTCGAACTTTCGAATCGTTGCTCAAGTCTCAGCTCTACCGTCGACGGGCTGATCCGTGGAATAGTGTAAAGATCGATAATCACAGAAAAGGCTGGAAAGAAAGCCACTCCGTCCTGGATGCTCTATTCGAAATCCCTGGGGTTAAAGGAGACGCCGTGGAAGACGATATGTGGATCGTTCGATTAACGCTGAGGTGACATCGCATGTTCGTCGTTGTGCACTGCTCGTCATGATGTTAGGAATCGTGTTGATGCCTGGCACCCACCGTCGGGACGAGGCAGAAAACAACACGCAACAATATCGAGCAAACGTAATTGGAGATGGCCGGGGAATATAGCAGCGATTCAAGTCAAGTGGCCGGTCAGAGGAAGCTCCGCCTGGCGACACTGTCCGGAATATTCCCGGTGTTCAACGGAAGAAGCATTTTTTAAACGCTCGGATTGACAGGGTACGCGCTGAAGCCGCTACAGTATAAGGAATAGCAAACTTCAGCGTGCAACCTCAACGACACTCCTTGCGATTTACGTTGCGGCTGATGTCCTGCAACTTTAAGATCGTCTTACATGCATTTTCTGAAAGATCTTGGTGTGATTCCAGCCAAACGACGAAAGGAAGTTGTAAAGTGGCTCTGGCTGGAGAATCCTGATCGGAGAGCAACCTCAGAAATCGGCAAGTCTGTTTCCTGTATTAACTTCTTTGCCCGGTCAATCCGTCGCTCCGCAATATAATTGGTCGGTGACATTCCCATCGACTGCTTGAACGCTCTGGAAAAGTGGAAGTAGCTCATCCCAACATCTTTGGCTACCGCTCGGAGCGCTACACGTCCTTCCTCTTCCCCAGCCAGGTGATTGTCGATCAGGCCTATGGCCTTTCTTAACCTGTGTGGAGTCATTCCTCCATGGCCGATCTGGACATCCTTTAAAGAGCTGTAACGCCGTATCAACTGCATCGCGAGACCAGTTGCCAGCGAATCGGCGTAAAGCCGCCCCACTACATTTGCTTCGTTCAACTCGCCCAGGAGGGACATCGCGATGTGGCGGAAATGTCTACACTGAAACCCGATCTGTGGAGCAAGCGAAAGCTCTCTGCATAAGTCAACTTCCTCTACTGCACTTCGTACAAAAAGGGGCCGGAGAAACAAAAGCAGAGTACTGCGCACGTGAGAACTCTGAAATTCGCAGGACCAGGTTGTCCCGGCGGGAATGATCGCCACCTCGCCTGCCCGCATTCTTCCTTCAAAGTTATGTTTATCAAAACTAGCGCTCAGATGCATAGGTGCGCTCAGGTTCAACACGATGCAGTGATTGTCCGAAGGCGGTACAACCATAACGTTCAAACTATGCCGCAAATGTAATAAGCGAATGTGCTGCCATGCGAAGGCATCACTGGACGCTACGACAGCTTCCGGATACAGCAGCGCAACGTCACTTGCAGATGGTCTCTGCAGATCCGCTTCACGCACACTGAGGATACTTCGCTTCCACGTTTCAGGCCTGCTTACAATTGGATTTACGATCGAGCTGTTCCAACCAGCTTGGCCCGGAGTATTGACAGTTTGTAACATTGCATCCCTCCCTGTTCGTCAAACCGAATTTAAATTGGTGCCCTCGTCAGAACCATCAGCGACCTCTTTATCGATCGCCAAAGACGCGCTGATGGCATTGAGCAATTCCTGCTCTGTAAATGGCTTGCTTAAGAAATCAACCGCCCCGGCTTTCATTGCCCTCGTCCGCTCTTCCTCACCATAATGGGCGGTAATAAAGACAATGGGTATTCGGCGGTTGTCGGCAGCCAAACGGCGTTGAAGCTCCAGCCCGCCCAACCCGGGCATCCTGATGTCCAGGATTAAACAGTCGACGACTTGAGACTGCCCCGAATACAGGAAGTCTTCGGCCGACGAAAACTCCTCAACACTCATTCCCATAGACCCTATCAGCGTCTTGATCGCTTCACGCATCGATTCGTCGTCATCCACGACTGAAATCCTTGCACCCTTAGCGACCATATTGTTGTCTCGCATATACATATTTCAAAAATCCCCGACTTATCAAAGCTTTTCCAGGTCTCTCGCACAGCAAGCGGTTGCAAACTATCGCGCCAGCCCCGGGGCCCTGTTCTTACCGGGCCCTGATATGCCTGAAGACTAGTGGGTAAGCGGTCGGATAACAATTGGAATGTGAGGTAAGGGTATGAGAATTTAAGGAATCGTTATTGGAGGAAACCCTAATGCGATTGTGCGCCCTGAGTGCTAAGGCGTAGTTTTTGAGTCATCCGAACCATTTCCACCAGATTCTGCCCGCATTTTTCGCCTAACCTGGCTACGATGTACCGTAATCGATCACAAATACAGCGTGTTCTGCTTGCTTCATGGTTCACTCCAGCTGCCCGTGGGAAGGGCGAACTGAATGGTTGCTCCTTTGTCCTCGTTTGGTGTAGCCCAAAGCGTACCGTGATGGTCCTCGATTATCGTTCGACTAATTGATAGCCCCAGACCCATGCCCTCCGGTTTAGTACTAAAAAAGGGGTCGAAGATACGGTCAGCATCCCCTGGGTCCAGCCCCTTGCCCGAGTCCCGCACCGCAACCACTACCTCACCAGACTTACTTTTTCGTGATGTAATCAACAACTCGCGCGGATGGGTTTGCACGGCGCTCATAGCGTCTTTGGCATTTAGTATCAGATTCAGGATTACCTGCTGCAGCTGAACCCGGTCTCCTATCACTGGCGGGAGATCGCTTGCCAGGTCGGCAAACAACTCGACGTTACTCCTGATTAAGTCGCTGCTTATGAGTGCGATCACTTCCTGAATGGGTTCATTGATATTGAGCGGCGCCTTTTCAGGAGGAGTCTTGCGCAGGAGATCGCGAATCCGCTTAATCACTTCACTCGCACGCATGCCATCGCCGATCATTCGCCCAATAACTTCGCGCGCCTTATCAAGATCCGGCACCT
>WNFR01005440.1_pt1 | contig 20846 bp, 24 predicted proteins | sample 5400221 | NCBI WGS metagenome assembly WNFR01 (sample SAMN13153357, study PRJNA577476) | soil metagenome | isolation source: 40 cm soil under Madrone tree | place: USA:California | collected 2016-06-14 | reverse complement strand
GTCTCGGCCCTCGGCTTCCTCGATCAGAGTCGATTCACGGCGGAGCTGCTGTCCGCGAAGGCGCTCGTCGCGCCCTCCCTCGGCGGCGAGAGTTTCGGCATGGTGCTCACCCGCGCGCTTGCGTGCGCAACGCCGGTGGTCGCGTCCGACATCTCCGGATACCGCGACGTGATGACGCCCGACACGTCGGTCGCGTTCCCGCCCGGCGACATCGACGCACTCGCGAACACTGTTGTCGACCTACTGGCAAACGAGCCGCGACGCGCGGCAATGGGTGCCGCGGGTCGCGAGCTGATGCGGGAACGCTACGCCTGGGACTCGATCGCGGCCCGTCTCGTCCAGATCTACGAGGCCGCCGCGGCGTGAGCCGTCTCCGTCTGCCGACGTCGCTCGCCGGTCGCCTCGCCGTCACGGTTCTCCTGTTGGGCGTCGCCGTCGGGCTCTTCTGGTGGCGCGGCCCGAGCTTCAGCGCGCTCGGCAATGCGTTCGCGTCGGTCGTGTGGGAGTGGGTGGTGGTCGCGATCGCGTTCAACCTTCTCTCCGTCGTCGCGCGTGCGCTCGCGTGGTCGACGGTCATCCGCGAGGCGATCGACCCGCCGTACCCGAGGCCGCTCACGGTCTTCTCCGCCTTCTCGGTCGGGCTCTTCGCGAACGCCGTGCTCCCTGGCCGCATCGGGGAGCTCGCGCGCGTCGCCGTACTCGTGCGCAAGCTCCCACGGAGGAAAGGATTGTGGGCGACGCTCGTCGGCACCGTCCTCGCGCACCGCGTCTTCGACATCGTCCCGGTGCTCCTGCTCATCCTCTACGTCCTGCTCACTGCGAAGGTGCCCGCGTGGGCGATCACGATCCTCGTTGGCGTCGTCGGCGTCGGCGTCGCGCTCTTCACCTTCGCGATCGTGAGCGCCCGCACGTATCACGGCAGCCGCCTCGACGGCGTTGGCGCGCTGCGCCGCGTGCTCTCGATGGCCCGGCAGGGTCTCGGCGTCATGCGTACGCCGGTCGGGATGGCGCTTGCGATCTCGTTACAAATCGCCGGCTGGGTCTGCCAGCTCTTGGCGGTTTGGACGGCGATGCGGGCATTTCACATTCACGCCCCACTGCCCGCCGCCGGCGTCGTGCTGCTCGTGGTGAACGTCGTCACGATCTTCCCGTTCTGGCCGGGCAACGTCGGCGCTGTGCAGCTCGCGATCGCGGCGCCGCTGTCGGCGAGCTACGGCGTCGCCTACGCGCGCGGCGTCGCATATGGCTTCGGACTGCAGGCGATCGAGGCGTCGGTCGGCATCGGCGTCGGTCTGATCTTCCTCGCACGCGAAGGGCTCTCGGTCGCGATGCTCAGAGTGATGCCGTCGGCTGCGCAGACAGAGATGCCCGAGCCGAGGGATGAGAGAGATGACGATGCCGAGCCCGCGCGCGCTCGCGTGCCCAGCTAGCCTCAAGCGCGTCCTTTCCGCGCGCGGGGCGGCGGCCGCGCTCGCCGAGGGATTCACCGACGCCGGAGTCGAGTGCGACACGCTCCCGCTCGCGGACGGCGGAGAGGGGACGGCTGACGTCCTCCCGGGCGTGATCGAGGCGGCGTCCGTCATCCCATTCGATCCCGCGCATCTCGATCCGTTCACGTCGAGCCGACCGCTCGGCGAACTGCTCGCCTCGTTGCGAGGCGAAAGGCTCCTCGTCGGTCTCGGCGGTACCGCGAATATGGATGCGGGCGCAGGGATGCTCGCGGTGCTCGATGCGCTGCCGCCGACGACCGTGCTGTGCGACGTGGCGACGATGCTGTACGACGCGCCTCGGCTGTACGGGCCGCAGAAGGGAGCGACGCCTGAGCAGGTGGTCCAGCTCGAGGCGCGCTTCCGCGCCGACGCGCGGCTGGTGCCCTACGCAAACGTTCCGGGTTCGGGCGCGGCCGGCGGGCTTGGCGCAGCGTTTGCATTCCTCGGCGCCGAGCTCGTGCCGGGCGCGGCGACCGTCCTCGACCTGCTCGCGTTCGACCCAGCGCCCTACGCGCTCGTCGTCACGGGGGAGGGCCGCGTCGACGCGACGACCGCCGAGGGCAAGGCGCCCGCCGAAGTTGCACGGCGCTGCGCGGCCGCCGGCGTGCGGTGCATCGTCTTCGGAGGCGTCGTCGAACGGCCCCTGGTCGGGTCGGAGTCGGCGGAGCTTTCCGGCGATCCCGCCCACGCCCGCGAGGACCTCGTGGATCTAGGCCGCCGGCTCGGGCGTTCGCTTCTTTGAAGGTGCCGGAGTCCCGGCAGAGCAGACGGACGCGCGGGGAACCCGCGCGTCCTGGGGTCGGCGTCGCAAGCGACGCCTTTAGGGCTTCGACTGCTCGACGCGGCGGGCTAGCTCCTCCACCTTGCCCTGCGCTGCGTCGAGCTTCGCGCGGCAGAACGCGTACAGCTCCTCGCCGCGCTCCCACAGCGCGAGCGCCTCGTCGAGCGAGGCCTGTCCCTGCTCGAGGCGGGCGACGATCTGTTCGAGCTCCTCCTGAGCCTCTTCGAAGGTCTTTTCAGCCACGGGTGTCCTCGACGCGCGCGCCGAACCCGCCCTCGCCGAGCGCAACCTCGACGCGAACGCCAGGCTCGACGTCGGCGGCGGAGCGGACGAGCTTCGAGTGCGTCCGGACGATCGCGTAGCCTCGCTCGAGTGTTTTCATCGGTGACAACACACGGAGCTTACCGGCCGCCGAGTCGAGCGCCGCCCGCTTGCGCTCGACCGCGAGCGCCGGCGCACGGCGCAGACGATCGCGTGCCTGCTCGACGCGGCGGGACTCCCGCTCGACCGCGAGCCGAGGAGCGGCTCGCAGCCGTTCGAGCGTGTGTGCGAGCGCCCGGCCGTCGCGCGCCAGCGTCGTCTGCACGCTGCGCGCGAGCGCCACGCGGGCGCGGTCGAGAGACGACACGACAATTGAGAGCTCGGGGACGACGAGCTTGCCCGCCGCCGTCGGCGTCGACGCGCGAACGTCGGCGGCGAGGTCGCACAGCGGCGTGTCCTGCTCGTGGCCGACGGCGGATACGACGGGCACGCGGCAGGTCGCGACCGCGCGCACCAGCCGCTCGTCGCTGAACGGGAGGAGGTCCTCGAAGCTGCCGCCGCCACGGGTGAGCACGATGACGTCGACGTCCTCGCGCGCGCACAGGGCACGGAGGGCGTCGACCATCTCGAGCGCGGCGCGTGGTCCCTGGACGTACGTCTCGGCGACGAGGACGTTCGCGGGCGGGAAGCGGCTCTGGATCGTTGTCAGGACGTCGCGCCTCGCGGCGGCATCGTTGCCGGTGACGAGCCCGATGCGGCGCGGGAGGAACGGCAGCGGGCGCTTGCGCTCGGCGGCGAACAACCCCTCGGCGGCGAGCTTCGTCTTCAGACGCTCGAGCGCGGCGAGATGCGCCCCGATGCCGAAGCGCTCGATCGTCAGCGCGCGCAGGCTGAACGCGCCGCGGCGCTCGAACAGCTCGGGCCGGCCGTAGACGTGCACGCGCTCGCCGTCGGTGAGCTCGAGGCGGAGGCCGTCGAACTGGCCACGCGGCATGGTCACGCTCAGGCATGACCCGTCGGCGGGGTCCTTCAGCGTGAAGAAGACGCTCGCCCAGCGCGCGTGCCGCCGGAGCTCGGTGATCTCGCCCTCGACCCAGACGGTCGGCAGGCGGCTGAGCCACTGCGCGACGCCGCGGTTGAACGCCCCGACGGAATAGACCGTCTTGTCGTCGTACGGAAGGGCCTCGACTTTCGCCACGGGATCAGCGTACTCAGACCCCCGCGCGGCGCCTAGACCGAAAGCCGGAGCTAATGCAACGCGTTAGCGACGGCCGGACTGGCGTGGGGATGGCGTGGCCACCACCGCGCGCACAGAGCCAAACCGCCGCTGAGACCCTAACAGCGCGGCAGCTTGGCCGCCGCGCTGTTCCCGCGAAGCGGGACCTCTCACCCTCTGAAAGTGCGCAGCACTTTCAGAGGAGGATTTCGGCCGCAGTGGCGTGCGTACAGCCCTTGTGCACGAGCTCGACGGCAAGGTGCAGGTCGGCCTCGCTTGCGGCGAGGCGCTCGGCGACGTGGAGCGGATAGCCGGCCTCGATGAGGACGTGGAGCCGCCAGCTCTCGACCTTCGAGCGCTCGCTCGTCTCAGGCTCCAGTATCTCGGTCGACTCGCTCATGACTCGGTACGTTCGTGCTCCTTACGACGAACCCTGCACCTAATAGTTGGCCGAATTAACGAGGTCTTTACGAGCTCTGCACGGCCGCGGTCGCGTCGATGCGGCGGAGCAATTCTTGGAGCCTCGCTTCGAGCACGGCGCGCTCGGCCTCGGCGTCCGCTGAGAGCTCCTCCAGACGGCGGCGGACGTCGTGCTCGAGCTCGCCGATGCGCGCGTCGAGACCGGACATCCATTCGTCGCGCTGGCGCTCGAGCGAGTTCGCCGCGTCGGCGAGCCGCCGCTCGAGCCGCTGCGCGCCCGCATCTCCAACGTGCGCAAGGCGCTCGGCGAGGACTGCCTCGGCCTCGCGCGCGAACGTTTCGACCGCGCGATCGAGCTCGCGGGCGAGACGGCGCGCAGCGTCCTCGCGGCTCGACTTGACGAGCGCGGCGAACTGCTGCGTCGCCTCGTCGGCATAGCTCGCCGTTGCCCGCTCGACCGTTCGCGCGACCTGCTCGATCTGCCGGCGCTGGACGTCCTCGAATCCGCTGCGGATGCGTTGCGTTGCCTCGACCTCCTCGCGCTCGATCCGCTCCATCAACTCCTTCTCTCGGCGGCGCATGCGCTCCTCGAGCTGGTGCAGTGCGCGTCGGCGCTCCGCCGACTCGCCCTCGACCTCGGCGCGCGCGGCGGCGAGCGTGTCGGCCATCGCCTGCTCGATGTCGGCGCGCAGACGGACGAGGCCCTCGCGTTGTGTCTCACTCTCAGCCGCGAGTCGTTCGGCATCCGTTTCGATGCGCGCCTCGGCATCGCCGAGCAGCTGCCGCTGCCGCTCGGCGAGCTCGGCGAGCCGCGCCTTCGTTGCGTCCGCCGCACGCTCGAGGTCTTGCTTCCAGTCCGCGAGTCGCTGCGACACCTGCGCCTGCGTCTCGGTGAGTGCGTCGGTGAGCGAACCGATGAGCTCGCGCTCACGGTCGCCGAAGGCGGTGCGCCGTTCCTCGGCGATCCGCCGCTCCTCGTCGGCGAGGAGCGAGATGGAATCCGCGCGGGCGCGCGCGAGCGTGCGCTCGAGCTCGGCCCCGCGCTCCACCGCCTCGACCTCGACCAGCTCGAGCAACCGCGTCTGCGCCGACGTGACATGCGCCTCGGTCCCGGCCGCGCGAGAGAGGGCCCACGCGACGACGAGGGACGCGAACGCGGCGAAGGCGGACGCCGTCAGTCCGCCCGCGGCAACGGCGAGCTCGCGCGGGTGACTGTGGTCTAGGGCAAACGCGACCCAGCCGGCGACAGCACCGCCGAGGGCGAGCAGGCTCAGGAAAATGAGGACTGTGCGCGCCAGGAACCGCAGCGCTGCTCCGGCGAGCGCCAGAGCTGCAACGCCTGCCGCGACCGCGAAGCCGATCTCGAAGCCGGTCGTGAGCGACATCGCTGCATCCTAGTAGTGCCACCTGGACAGCAGCACGGCTCCCGCGAGCAGCGGCATGGAGAGCGCCAGCAGCTTGAGCGCGACCTCCGCCGCCCGCGCCTGCGACGTGTCGCCGAGCGTCCGCCGCGCGTGCCGCACGCCGACCGAGAGCCGCTGCTGAACGAGGCTCGTCGTGAACGCAAATGCTGCGACCAGGGCTCCTTCGGCGCGAATCGTCTGGGCGGAGGCGAAGAAGGCGGTGAGCGCCGGGAACGCGCCCCACGCGAAGGCGAACCAGAACGGCGTGTGCACGATTCCGCCGAAGAGCTCGAGGTTGTACGCGACGACGATGGTGACGCCGAACGCGATGAACACGAGCAGCCACCACGTCGTGCCGAGCGCGACATGCACGCCGATCGCGCACGCGCCGAGAATCGACCACGCCGCGAGGACGACGAGCACGCGGTCGGGGATGCGTGTACGCAGCGGCCGGCTCTTCATCTCGTCGAGCGCGTGCGCGCCGATGCCCATGGCGAGGAAGAACGCGAGCACCGTCCAGCCGAGGATGCCCCAGTGCATCCGGGGCGCAACCGCGGCGCCGAGCGCGGCGTACGAAAGGTGCCACAGCGTGTACGGAGGATGGAGGAACGTGACGTAGTCGCGCCATCCGCCGGAGCGAAGGGCGTAGAAGGCCGGCGCTACCTCGTTCCCCATACCACCACTCCGCCGCCGAGGCTGAGGCGGCGGGCGCGCACGTCGGCGATCCCCGCGTCGCGCCAGACCTGCTCGATCGAGACGCGCTCGTGGAAGCCGCGGATGCTCGGTCCGAGGAAGCTGCCCACCTCGCGCCAGCCGGGCGAGACGACGGCGCCGACGGGGCGAGCTCGCACATCGTCGCGACCGGATCGTCGGCGTAGCGCAGGAGATACGTCACCGTGAGCGCGTCGAACTCGGCATCCGCGAAGGGGAGCGACTCCGCGCGGCCCTCGTGCAGGTCGATCCGGTCCGTGAGGCCGGCCTGGGCCACCCGGACGCGGCCGGCGGCAAGCATCTCCGGGCTCTGGTCGACGCCGACGACCGTGCGCTGCGGGACGGCTCGCGCGAGTTCGATCGCCACAGCCGCCGTGCCCGTCGCGACGTCCACGACGCGCTCGGCCGACCGGGGGATGCGCGAGACGAGGAAGCGCCGCCAGCGCGGGTCCTGCCCAAAGGAGAGCAGCCGCGCATAGCGGTCGTACGTCGGGCCGAGCGGTGCAAAGAGCTCGCGCGCGGTGACTTCGGCCACTATGCGCATCATGGCATTGACCGACGACCTGGAGCGGAGCGCATTGGCGGCGCAGGAGCGCGGCGGGGCCGTCTCAGGCGTGCTCGCCGTGGAGCTGCTGGACGGCACGCGCGTCTACCTGTGCGCGTACGAGTCCGGCGACTGGCTCGCGCTCGACGGCGCCGAACAGCCGGTCAGGAGCCGCAAGACGGTGCACGACGCGGTCGTCCTCTCCGCGCTGTGCGAGGTGGCCGAGGAGTCGCTGCCGGACGCCGAGCGCGAGGCCATCCTGCCGTCCCCGCGCCTCGCCACCGACCAGTACCTCGATGCGCTCGGCGCCGCCGCGCGCCGGTCCGAGCAGGCGTCCGGAATCCAGGGGCCGTCCCCGTTCGGTGCGGTGCTCGAGCATGCGCTCCCGGCGGTCGAGGCGCTGGCCGAGCAGGTGCTGGCGCGACACCTGACACCTCTCACCTAGAGTGGAAGACATGGAAGGTGGCTTTCCCTTCGGCGGCGATCCCGAGGATCTCATGCGCAGCCTGCGCGAGTTTGCGGAGGCGCAGGCCGAGCACGTGCAGGAAGCGCAGCGCGAGCAGTTCGCGACGCTCACCCTCAACACCGCCGTCGAGCTGACGTCGGCGGCGCTCGCACAGATCCAGGCGTCGGGCGGCGTCGACGACCAGGCGGTCGCGCTCCGCGACGCGATGCGCGTCTTGTTCCCCGAGGCGGTCGCGCTCGTCAGCGCGGCGCGCCAGGGGTTCATGCGCGAGCGCTAGTAACATCGCGACGATCGACGTCCTCGGCGAGGAGATCGCGCACGCCGACGAGGCTCGCGCGATCACGCGCGCGTACCTCGAGGTGTTCGACGCGATCGAGCGCGAGCATCTCGACGCGAACGTCAGCGTGAAGCTGACCGCGCTCGGCGTGCGCGAGGACCGCGCGCGCGAGCTCGTCGCCGCAGGCCATCCGGTGCGTGTCTACGTCCCGTTCGGCGAGCAGTGGTAGGCGTACTCCCTGCGCCGGCTGCAAGAGAACCCGGCGATGGCGACGACGCTCGCGCGATCGACGCTCGGCCGGATGCTCAGGATTTCGTCGCGTACAGGAGAAACGACCCGGGAATCCTGCGGTCCTGCCGTCGCCCGGTCGCGTCGAGCGGGTACTCCTCGAGCGCCTCGATCCGGAAGCCGGCGCGAACCAGCGTGCTGACCAGCCGGCCGAGCCGCACGATGCCGTCGTCGAAGTAGTCGGCGTGCCAGCGCAGGAGGCCATCGACGCAGAGTGCGACGGGGTGGTCGTCGAAGACGAGGAGCTCTCCGCGTCGCCGCAGCGAAGACGCGATCCCATTCGCCCACGCGTCCAGGTCGACGAGCCGACCGAGGACGCCCTCGGGCGAGTACACGAGGTCGAAGCGCGCGCGGCGAAGGTTCCCGGGGAGCGCCTGCGGGTCCGCCGGGATCCAGAGGATCGACGGCCAGCGCTCGCGGGCGGCGTCGAGCAATGCCTCGTCGGTGTCGATCGCGGTGACGACGGCGCCGAGCTCCGCGAGCTCCGCGCTCCCCTCGCCCGAGCCGCAGTGCAGGTGGAGCACGCTTTTCCCCTCGAGGTCGCGCAGCGTCTGCTTCACGATCGAGGGAAGCGCCGTGCGGCTCTCACCGCGGCGGCGGTGCACCTCGTCGAACATCCGCCGGTTCGCGTCTGTCGGCTCCATCTCAAGCCTTCAGCGAAAAGCCACCGTCGACGACGAGCGTCTGACCGCACACCATCGCCGCATCGCCTGAGCAGAGGAACGACACCGCCGCCGCGACGTCGGCGGGCTCGACGAGCCGGCCGGCGGGCGTCCGGTCGACGGTTGCGAGCATCTCCTCCTTGTTCGGGAACCACTCGAGCGCCTCGGTGTCGACGACGCCGGCGGAAACGGCGTTCACCCGGATCCCGCGCGGCGCGAGCTCCACGGCGAGATAGCGCATCACCGACTCGAGTGCCGCCTTGGACGTCCCGACAAGGACGTAGTGGTCGAGCACGAGGCGGGAGCCAAGGCTGGAGATCGCGACGATCGCCGAGCCTGATTCCATCCCCGGAACGGTCGCGCGCGCAAGCGCGAGCAGCGAGCGCGCGTTCGCGTTCATCGTCCAGTCCCAGTGCTTGTCCTCCGTCTCGAGCGCGGGGCGGATGACTCCCGTGGCGGCGTTGTGCACGACGACGCGGTACGGGCCCGCGGCGGCGAGCTTCTCGATTGTCGACGCGGACGCGACGTTCCCGCGGGCGAGGTCGACCTGCACGCCGAGCTCCCGCATCTCCTCGGCCGCAGCCTCCGCCGCTGCATCGTTTCGCAGGTACCCGAGAACGACGCGGCCCGCGCCGTCGCGTACCAGCCGGTGCGCGATCGCAAGCCCGATTCCCCGCGTTCCCCCGGTGACGAGCACCGAGGCGCCGTCGAGGCTCATCGCCGTTGCGGCAGCGGCTCGTCCGCCGGCGCTGAGCTCGGCAGCTCGGACCAGCCGGGCCGCGAGCGCGGCTCGCGCCCGCCCTCCTCGGCCTTCGAGGACGCGTACCCGAGCCGGTCGAGCAGCTCCATCTTCTCCTCCGCGTACCGCCGGACGGGATGCTCGGGTGCGAGATCCATGACGAGCTCGCGCACGCGTGCGCGCAGCTGGTAGGCGAAATGCGGCGTCGCAGGCCCGACGAGGGCGTCGACATCGGCGTTGGTCGGCTCGGCCACGGGAGAAACCCTAACGAAGTTAGTCTCGAAGGCATGCGCCGAATCTCCCCGGTGGACGTGATGCTGCTGGGGACGGTGCTCCTGTGGGCGCTCAACGTCACCGTCACGCGGTACGTCCTCACGCACGGCTGGCTGCCCCTCGCCTACGGGACGATCCGCTACGCCGCCGCCACGTCCCTCTTCTGGATCTTCACGTACCGGCGCGAGCGGTCGTTCCGGATCGCCCGGAAGGACCTGAAGCTCGTGGGGATCGCCGCGCTCTCCCTCTTCCTCAACCAGTTGTGCTTCGTGTACGCGCTCAAGCTCTCGCAGGCGTCGACGGTCGCGCTTCTGCTCGGCGCGACCCCGGTGTTCATCGGCCTCATCACACTGACGCTCCGGCTGGAGATCCTCTCGAACGCCTTCTGGCTCGGCGCGGTGACGACGCTCGGCGGCGTCGCGCTCATCGCGGCCGCGAGCGGCGGCAACCTCTCTGCCGGGCTCGGCGGCGACCTGCTCGCCATCGGGCTCGCCTTCACGTGGAGCTGCTACACGGTCGCGATCGCGCCGATGATGCGCCGCTACTCGCCGTTTCGGATCAGTGCGATCGTCCTCGCGGCCGGCTGGGTGCCGCTTGCGCTCGTGAGCATCCCGCAGATCGCGCACCAGCAGTTCCACTTCGGGTGGAAGGTCTGGCTCGGATTCGCCTATGCCGTCATTGGCCCGCTCTTCCTCACGAACATCCTCTGGTTCACCGCCATCGACCGAGTCGGGCCGTCTCGGGCGTCGCTGTTCGGGAACCTCCAGCCGTTCTTCGCGGTCTTCTTTGCGCTCGTGCTTCTGTCCGAGACGCTGCACCCGCTCGAGATCGCCGGAGGCGTCCTCATCTTCGCGGGCATCGCCTTCGAGCGGCTGCGGCGACCCGTTCCGATCATGCCCGAGTCATAATCAGGGCAATGGCCGAAGACTTCATGCCGCTGCTCGGCTGGGACTACGTCGAGCTCTGGGTCGGGAACGCGAAGCAGGCCGCCTACTTCTACGAGCATGCGCTCGGGTTCACGCGCACCGCGTACGCGGGTCCGGAGACCGGCGTGCGCGACCGCGCCTCGTACGTCCTCGAGCAGGGCGAGATCCGCTTCGTCGTCACGTCGGCGCTGCGCGAGGAGCACGAAGTGACGCGCCATCAGGCGAAACATGGCGACGGCGTGCGCGACATCGCGCTCACCGTGCCCGACGCCACCGAGGCGTACCGCCAGGCAGTGTCGCGCGGGGCGCGCGGCGTGACGGAGCCGCAGACGGTGGAGGACGACTTCGGGACGATCGAGACGGCGGCGATCGCGACGTACGGCGACACGGTCCACACGTTCGTCGACCGCACCGACTACGCCGGCCCGTTCAAGCCCGGGTACGTGTCCGCGTCGCCGAACGGAAGCGGGAAGGGTCTCGGACTGACGGACATCGACCACATCGTCGGCAATGTCGAGCTCGGGAAGATGAACTACTGGGTCGAGTTCTACGAGAACGTCTTCGGTATGACGAACATCCTCCACTTCGGCGACGACCAGATCCAGACGGAGTACTCGGCCCTCATGTCGAAGGTGATGTCGGACGGCGAGGGGAAGATCAAGTTCCCGATCAACGAGCCGGCCGAAGGCAAGCGCAAGAGCCAGATCGAGGAGTACATCGAGTTCTACGGCGGCGCCGGCGCGCAGCACATCGCTCTCGCCACGACGGACATCGTGCGGACCGTCGAGGTGCTCAAAGAGCACGGGATGATCTTCCTCGACACGCCCGACGCGTATTACGAGGAGGTTGTCGACCGCGTCGGCGAGATCGCGGAGGACTACGACGACCTCCAGCGACACAAGATCCTCGCCGATCGCGACGACGACGGCTACCTCCTCCAGATCTTCACGAAGACGGCACAGGACCGGCCGACGCTGTTCTTCGAGGTGATCGAGCGCCACGGCGCGACGACGTTCGGCGAGGGCAACTTCAAGGCCCTGTTCGAGGCGATCGAGCGCGAGCAGGCGCTTCGAGGCAACCTCTAGGGATCCGCGAAAACTGCTGCGCACTTGCCGCGGCTTGAGTTTGTGCTCCGCAGAGCGGACGCCGGCAGAGCCGGCGTCCTCTTACCTGACGTAGGCGACTGGTTGTCCTGTGCGGGGCGATGGTGGCCTCTCTCCAACCTCTAGCCAGCGCGCTCCGTACGCTTCCAGGGCAATGACCGCCCAGCGGCGCACTGCGCTCATGTCGGTGATCGCGGCGGCGGCGTTGATCGCGCTCAAGCTCGGGACCGGCCTGGCGACGCACAGCCTCGGCCTTCTGTCCGAGGCTGCGCACTCCGGCACCGACCTCGTCGCGGCGCTCCTGACGTTCTTCGCCCTCGGCGTCGCGGGCCGGCCGGCCGATCTCGGTCACCAGTACGGGCACGGCAAGGCGGAGCATCTCGCCGCGCTCGGCGAAGGCGCCATTCTCGTGCTCGCGAGCGGCGTCATCGTCTGGCGCGCGATCGCGCGCCTGACCGGAAGCGGCCACGCGTCCGTGCACGCGCAGTGGTACGCGTTTGTCGTCATCGGCGTCGTCATCGCGGTCGACGTCGCGCGCACCGTCACGTCGGCACGTGTTGCGCGGCAATATGCCAGCCCGGCGCTCGCGTCCAACGCGTTGCACTTCGCGAGCGACCTCGTCGGCACGGTCGCAGTGCTCGTCGGTCTGGTGCTGGTGCGCGCGGGTTACACCGACGCCGACTCGGTCGCGGCGCTCTTCGTCGCCGTGCTGGTGCTCGTCGCCGCCGTGCGGCTGATGCGCGCAAATGTGGACGTCCTGATGGATCGCGCGCCCCTCGCCGCGGAGGCGGCCGCACGCCGCGCGATCGTCGCGTTGCGACCGGCCGTCGACCTGCGCCGGCTGCGCATGCGCCAAGCCGCCGGCCGCCACTTCGCCGACGTCGTCATCGCGGTCTCGCCGGATGCCGCCGTCGGGCAAGGGCACGCCGCCGCCGATGCCGTCGAACGCGCGGTGCAGGGCGCATTGCCGGAGGCCGACGTCGTCGTCCACGTCGAGCCGCTCGAGACCGAGGCGGCCGTACGCGAGCGTGCGCACGCGGCTGCACTCGCGGTGCCGCGTGTGCGCGAGGTGCACAACGTCAGCGTCCTCTCCGTCGACGGCGGCACCGAGGTATCGCTCCACCTCAAGCTTCCCGGCGATCTCTCGCTGGAAGAAGCGCACGCGATCGCCGAGGAGGTGGAGCGCGCGATCATCGACGCAGTCCCGGAGGTCGCATCCGTGCAGACGCATCTCGAGCCCCTCGCGGAGGCCGGCGGCGCCGCTGAAGTGGAAGGCGACGACGCCACCGTCCGGAGGATCGTGCGGGAAGTGACCGGCGTCGAGCCGCGCGAGCTCCGCTTCCTCGACACCGATGAGGGCCTCGTCGCGCACATGACGCTTCGACTCGGCTCGGGCCAGGCGCTCGCAGACGCGCACGCGCGCGCGAGCGAGATCGAGGAGCGCATCCGCCTGCGGCTTCCCGAGATCGCCGACGTGGTCGTGCACACGGAGCCCGGGGAATGAAGTTGTGCATGTTCAGTCCGATGGAGCACGAGCTCGCGCGCGGGTGGCCGGGGAGGATCGACGACGAGCGCGTCGTCCAGCTCGCGGCGCAGACGCTGCAGTCGTACTTCAGCGGCGGCGGCTCGGCGCGTGAGCACGCGTGGTACCCACTCGACCAGGTGGTTTTCCGCGCGCCCGTGCTCCACCCGCCATCGGTGCGCCTCTTCGACGCGGACCGCGACTTCGTGTTCGCCAACCCGGCGGCGATCATCGCCGCGCACGACGTCGTTCCGCGCCCCGCGGGCGTGGACGAGATCGTCCCCGTGAACCGCGTCGCCGCCATCATCGACGCGGAGGGCGCGATCGGCGGTTTCACGCCGATGATCGAGTGGGTCGCGCCGGCGCTTACCGGCGCAAAGTCGCGCGACTTCGCGCTCTCGCTCGGGCCGATCGTGACGACGCCCGACGAGGAGACGCCGGCGGGCGTGGACTGGGAGCGCCTCCTTGCACACGCGGCGGCGAATACTCGGCTCTACCCCGGGGACATCCTCGCCGTATGAGAGTTGCGGTCGTCGGCGCGGGCGTGATGGGTTGCGCGACGGCGTGGGCGCTGCGCGAGCGCGGCGCCGACGTGACCGTGCACGAGCAGTTCGAGCTCGACACCAGGCGCGGCTCGAGTCACGGCCGGTCGCGCATCTTTCGCATCGCGTATCCCGACCCGTACTGGATCCGCCTGGCCCAGGAGGCGTACGCGGGTTGGCGCGACGTCGAGCGTGCGTCCGGCGAGGAGCTCCTCGGGCTCTACGGGCTCGTCGAGCTCGCGTCCGACTCCGCGCTCACGTCGGCCCGCGCGTTGGACGAGTGCGGCGTCGCCTACCGGCTGCTCGACGCCGACGAGGTGCGGTCGCTCGGCGCCGTGCTCCCCGATGGCTGGATGGCGCTGCGCACCGACGACGCAGGCGTGGTGTTCGCCGACCGCGCGCGGCACGCGTTCCTCGATGTGGCTGCCGCCGAGGTGCGGACGAGCAGCCGTATCGAGTCGGTGGACGAGCTGGACGCCGACGCCGTCGTCGTCACCGCAGGCTCGTGGATCGCACGCCTCGTGCCCGGCATCCCGGTGAGTGTCACGCGCGAGACGCTCGCGTACTTCCGCCGCGAGGGCCCGCCGTCGCCCTCGATCGTCGACCTGAACGCGGAGACCGGCGGTCACGGGATGTACTCGCTCCACGATCCCGTGCACGGGCTGAAGGCGGGCGCACACCACGCCGGGTCGGCGGCCGATCCCGACTTCGACGGCGAGCCGGACACCGCCATCGTCGCGCGCATCTCCGCGTGGGTCCGCGAGCGCTTCCCCGACGTCGACCCCGATCCGGTCGAAACGGACACGTGCCTGTACACGATGACCGCGGACGAGTCGTTCATTCTCGACCGTCGCGGAAACGTCGTCGTCGGGTCGGCGTGCTCCGGCCACGGGTTCAAGTTCGCGCCTGCCGTCGGACGGCGGCTGGCGGCGCTGGCCCTGGAGTAACCTGTCGCCATGCCGTTCTACCAGCGCCTCGGGGACGTTCCGCGCAAGCGCCACGTGCAATTCCGGGACAACGGCACGCTCCTCACTGAGGAGGTGATGGGCCTCGAGGGCTTCACCGGCAACGAGTCGATTCTGTACCACCTCCACTCGCCGTGCCGCGTGATGGAGCTCGGCCCGTTCGAGCCCATCGTGCGCGAGGAGTGGGTGCCGGAGGCGCACGCGCACCGGCACTTCAAGACCTTCGACACGGAGCCCGAGGGCGACGAGGTCAGCGGCCGCCGGCTCCTCATGTGGAACAACGACGTCGAGATCTCGCTCTGCAGGCCGTCCGGCACGATGGATTACTTCTTCCGGAACGGCGAGGGCGACGAGGTCATCTTCGTCCACGAGGGCTCCGGAAACCTGGAGACGATTTTCGGCGCGCTCTCGTACAAGGACGGCGACTACGTGGTCGTGCCGCGCGGGACGACGTATCGCTTTCGCCCGGAGGGCCCGCAGCGTTACCTCGTCTTCGAGACCCCGGGGCTGATCGAGATCCCGCGCCGCTACCGCAACCAGTACGGGCAGATCATGGAGGGCGCGCCGTACTACCACCGCGACATCCATCCGCCCACCGAGCTGCACACGGTGCGCGAGCGCGGAGAGTTCCCGGTGAAGGTGCGCGTCCGCGGCGGATACCAGACGTACGTCGTCGACTACCACCCATTCGACGTCGTCGGCTGGGACGGCTACCTCTACCCGTGGACGTTCTCGATCCACGATTTCGAGCCGATCACCGGGCGGATCCACCAGCCGCCGCCGTCGCACCAAACCTTCCAGGGCCAGAACTTCGTCATCTGCTCGTTCTGTCCGCGCAAGCTCGACTTCGACCCGCTGGCGATCCCGATTCCCTATCACCATTCGAACCTGCAGTCGGAGGAGATGATCTATTACGTCTCCGGCAACTTCGGCTCGCGCAAGGGCGTCGAGGTCGGGTCGATCACCCTCCATCCGTCCGGACTTCCGCACGGGCCGCAGCCTGGCCTCGCGGAAAGGAGCATCGGCCTGCACGAGACGCACGAGCTCGCTGTCATGTGCGACACGTTTCACCCGTTGAAGCTCTCGCGCTTCGCGCAGGAGCTCGACGACGGCGTCTACTGGAACTCGTGGTACGCGAACGCGGACGTCGAGTCCGACGCGGGCCTGACCTCGCACCTGTGAAGCGCGTCGTCGCGCTCGCCGTCCTCGTCGCGGTCGCCGCCGGATGCGGCTCGGGCGCCGCGACTCCGCGGGAAGGGGTCGGCATCTTCATGACGCGGATCCTTCGCGAGGAGATCGGCGGCCAGTGGAGCAGGCAGTGGACCGAGCTCCACCCGGGCCACCAGAAGTTGATCACGCGTGCGCAGTACGTCGCCTGCTCGCGGAAGATGGGGACGAACGTCGGCACCGGGAGGGAGACCTTCCGCGTCCTCGCCGTCCAAGACGAGGCGATTCACGTCCAGGGCGTGCCGCAGAAGACGGCGAAGCTCGTCACGATCAGCTTCACCGAGCCCGGCGTGAGTCCGCTCACCTACCGGCTGCACGCGGTGGACGTCGGCAGGCACTGGGCATGGATCCTCGGCGGCCGCTTCCTCGCCGCGGTCGACAAGGGCCGTTGCCTCGACGGTTCGCCACTGCTCCGCTGAGCGCGGTGGTCAGAAGCCGAGACGACATCGTCATCCCCGGGCTCGCCGACGACGCCGAGCGGGCGGAAACGGTCCGGGTGCGACGCCGTGGCGTCGCGCACGAGCGCGCACTCTTCCCGCGGCGCCCGGCAGCCGGTGAGGAGGTCGTGGTCGAGCTCACCGCCGGCCCCGACGCGCCGGCGCACGACGCCTGGATCGACGTCGAGGGCGAGCGCAGGACGTTCGAGCTCGTCGGCAGCGAGTGGGACTCGATCGTCTGGGGGTACGTTCGGCGCTATCGCACGGTGATTCGCGGAAGGCCGGCGGGCGTCGTGCGGTACGCACTCGGCGTCGGCGACGTTCTCGCAGACGGCGGGAAGCGGCAGGCGTACGTCGTCGGCGATTCCGGTCCGCCGGCCTGGGCGGCGAACGCGATCGTCTACCAGGTATGGGTCGATCGCTTCTCGCCGGTGAACGGCTCAGGGCCGGCCGACCGCTACGGCGGAACGTTCGCAGGACTGCACGAGCGGCTCGACCACGTCGCGGCTCTCGGCGCGGACACGGTGTGGCTGAACCCGATTCATCCCAGCTCGGCCTACCACGGCTACGAGGTGACGGACTACTTCGCCGTCGACCCGGGCCTCGGCACGCTCGACGACTTCGACCGGCTCGTCGCCGAGGCGCACGGGCGCGGCCTGCGGCTCGTCCTCGACTTCGTCCCGAGCCACGTCTCCGACCGGCATCCCGCGTTCACGGCGGCGCGGTCTGATGCGACCAGCTCGTATGTCTCCTGGTTCCGCTTCGACCGCTGGCCCGACGACTACCGAACCTTCTTCGACGTGCCGACGATGCCGCAGCTCAACCACGACGACGATGCCGTTCGCTCGCACCTCGTCGACGCCGCGCTCTTCTGGCTCGCGCGCGGCGTCGACGGCCTGCGCCTCGACTACGCGGGCGGCGCGAGCTACGAGCTCTGGGCGGAGCTGCGCGCAGCTGCGCGCGTACACCATCCCGAGTGCTGGCTCTTCGGCGAGGTCGTCGACACACCGGCAGCCCAGCTCGCGTACGACGGTCTCCTCGACGGCTGCCTCGATTTCCAGCTCGCCCAGTCGCTGCGCGCGACGTTCGGCTATCACGACTGGAGCGCGGCGCAGCTCGGAGCATTTCTCGACGCGCACGAGGCCGCGTTTCCGGCTGCGTTCTCGCGCCCATCGTTCTTCGACAACCACGATCTGGACCGAATCCTCTGGATCGCGCAAGGGGACACGCGCCGGCTTCGGGCCGCGGCGCTCGTCCAGTTCACGCTCGCCGGATCGCCGATCGTCTACTACGGGACCGAGGTGGGCCTCTCGCAGACGGAGAGCATCAAGGACGCAGGCGACCGCCACGCGCGGCTGCCGATGCTCTGGGACGCCGATCAGGACCGCGATCTGCTCGCGTTCTACGGCGAACTCTCCGCGTTGCGCCGCACACTGCCGGCGGAGCCACGGGAGACGATCGCCGCCGAGGGCGACCGCCTGATCTACGCGCGCGGGCCGGTGGTCGTCGAGATCGACGTCGGGGCGGGGTCTGCGGTCGTGCGCGACGGCGCCGACGTCTTGCTGCGCGCATAGCGCGGCCTCCCCGTCGACGCGCGCACGCGCAGGGTCGGGCGGAAGTACGAGCTCGGAAGCGGCCGGCCCGGCTGCTCGATCAGCGTCTGCAGCGTCTGCACGGCGGTGTCTGCGATCTGCGCGATCGGCTGCTCGACGGTCGTCAACTCCGGGACGGTCCACTTCGTCGCGTCGATGCCGTCGAAGCCGATGATCGACAGGTCGTCGGGCACGTGCAGGCCGAGTCGCGCGGCAGCGTGCAACGACCCGATGGCCATCATGTCGCTCGAGCAGATGACACCGGTGGGCGGCTCCGGCTTCGAGAGGAGCTCCTCGAGCGCGCGGCCGCCGCCCTCGGTGCTGAAGTCCGCGTGCGCGGTGAGCCCGGCCGGGTCGATGCCAACGGCGGTGAGCGCGGACGCGCGCCCGGCCGCCTTCAGCTGCGTGGGGAGGTAGTGCTCCGGGCCGGCAACGAAGCCGATGCGCTCGTGGCCGAGCTCGAGCAGGTGCTGCGTCGCGATCTCGCCGGCGGCGCGCTCGTCGACGCCGACGGACGGAACGTCCAGCGTGTGGATCGCGCCGTTCACGAACACGATCCGCGCGCCCTCATCCGCGAGCTGCAGATAGTGGCCGTGCGCGCCACGAAGATTCGTCATCTCGCAGCAGATGAAGATCATTCCCTCGACGCGGCGGTCGAGGAGCATGTGCACGTAGTCCACCTCTCGAAACGCCGCCTCCCCGGTGTTGCACAGGATCGAGGCGAACCCATCCGGCGCGGCGCGCGTCTCGATCGCCTGGGCGAGCGCCGGAAAGATCGGATTCGCGAGCTCGGGGACGAGGACGCCGATGAGCCCCGTCTCGGAGCGGCGGCCGGGCGGCACGTAGAGCAGCTCCCGCATCGCTCGCTCGACGCGCTCCCGCGTCGCGGGGGCGACGGCAAAGCTGCCGTTCGCGACCCGCGAGGCCGTGGCAACGCTGACCCCGGCGCGCCGGGCGACTTCGCGGAGGCTCGCCATGTTGCTTCGCTATGTAACACGTTACTTCGGCGGACGCAAGACAACGTGCGGGTTTGCCCCCTTGACTTTCCCGTTGGAGGGGCATAGCGTCCGGCGCTGTTCCATGCCGGTTTGCATGCGTTTCAACCAGGAGGGTCAAGCATGAGCTCGAGAAAGCGCATCGGCGCGCTTCTCGTTGTCGCGATCGCCGGCTTTCTCGCGGCGCTCGCCGGCAGCATCAGTCCAGCGCGGGCGGCAGGCCCGACGCTGACGATCTGGGTGGATCAGAACCGCAAGGACGCGATCACCCAGCTCGCGAACCAGTGGGCTACGAAGAACGCGGGCGTGACCGTCAACGTCGTCGTCCAGGATGAGCGCGGCCGTGAAGAAGCAGTTCCCGGCATACACGCTCAACGCGTTCTCGTACGGGCTCGCCGTGAAGAAGCTCTACGGCGTCCCGACGCAGATCGAGAACATCGGCCTCGTCGTGAACACGAGCCTCGTCAAGGTACCGACGACCTTCGCGCAGCTCGAAAAGGAGGCGCTCGCGTACAAGAAGAAGATGCATGCGTCCTTCGGCATCGCCGTTCAGCAGGGCGCGAACGGCGACGCGTACCACATGTACCCGTTCTTCTCCGGCCTCGGCGGCTACATCTTCGGCACGAACAGCGCCGGCAACCTCGACCCGTCGAACATCGGCGTGGCCAACAAGGCGTTCCTGAAGAACGCAGGGCTCATCGACAAGTGGAACAAGGAAGGCCTGATCAACGCGGCTCTGACGTACGACACGGCGCAGAACGCGTTCCTCAAGAAGCAGGCCGCCTTCTACATCACCGGGCCTTGGGCTTCCCAGGTGCTCGAGCAGAGCGGCATCAAGTTCAAGATCATCCAGCTGCCGAAGATCGTCAATGCGTCCGTGCCGTTCCTCGGCGTGCAGGGCGCGATGGTGACGAAGTACGCGGATCCGCATGGCGTCGGTGGCCTTGCGGCCGACTTCGTCACGAATTACCTGACCACCCCTGCCGCGCAGCTGTCGCTGGCGATCGCCAACGGCCGCTATCCGGCGAACACCGTTGCCGGCAAGGGTGTGCACGATCCCGTTCTCGCCGAGTTCGGCAAGGCCGGAGTCGGTGGCGTGCCGATGCCGAACATCCCTCAGATGAACAGCGTCTGGGCGGATCTCGGCGCGGCGTGGGTGAAGGCGACGAAGGGCTCCGGCGCAACGCCGGCCAAGACCGCCTTCTCGGCCGCTGCCCGGTCGATCGCGGACAAGATCGGCTAGCGAGAAACGCACTGAGCGTGGGCGCCCGGTTTCGCGGGCGCCCACGCCTCCACCTCGACTCCGTATGAGCACGGCAGCGCACCCAGTCCTCCCCGCGGACGCCCCGAGAGGCGCGCTGGTCGCGCGCCTCATCTCCGCGTTTTCCGGGACGGTCGGCGTCGTCGCGAAGATCGCGTTCCTCGCCGCGTCGAACGCGCTTGCGATCTGGGCGATCTACGTTCTCCTCACCCGGCACCACTGGGTCGCCGTCGCGGTGCTCGCGGCGGCGACGGCGCTGATCGATCTCGTCTACCTGAGCGCGCGAAGCTCCGTCATGCCCGCGAAGTTCCTCGTTCCGGGGACGATCCTGCTCATCGGCCTGCAAGTCGTCCCGATCATCTACACGGTCAGGGTCGCGTTCACCAACTATTCGACCGGTCACATCGCGACGAAGTCGGATGCGATCAAGCAGATCGAGCTGACGTCCCTGCAGCCGCCGCCGAACGGCAAGACGTACACGATGGCGGTGGCCCGCGACTCGGCGGGGAAGGTCGTCCTGATCCTTCAGGACGACGCCACGAAGAAGGACTTCCTCGGCACCCAAACGTCGCTCATTCCGCTGCCGGCCGCCGATGTCAAGGCGGGCCCCGGCGGAATCGAGTCGGCCAAGGGCTACACGATCCTGCACGGGATCGCGCTCTTCGACCTGGACAAGACGCTTCAGACCTATGTCGTTCCCGTCGGGAAGGCCGGGATTCGGCCCGCCACCACGTCGACGGCGATC